>ENA-ORDC01000527-ORDC01000527.1-marine-metagenome-genome-assembly--contig:-NODE-527-length-37027-cov-10.103735_pt1 | contig 37027 bp, 37 predicted proteins | sample MGYA00237783_ERZ508515 | MGnify/ENA primary metagenome ERZ508515 (study PRJEB26186, sample SAMN06268792) | marine metagenome | isolation source: Eden Landing Ponds, San Francisco, CA, USA | place... | reverse complement strand
GAGCGGCCGCGCTTGCGAACTCGACTCCTCTGCCTGTTGCATCTGCCGGGCGAGGCGGCGCTTGGCCTGCCGTATCTCCGCGGCGCGCTCGGTGAGTTCCTCGACCGGAATCTCCGCGTCGAGCAACGGCCCCACGCCCGATTCGAGGAGGTGCGCTGCCGCCTGCGGATCGGGGAACCGCTGACTGGCCTCGACGATCAGGCAGGTCGCCGTGCCGCCCGTTCGAACCGCGTGACTCAACAGTGCCCCCGTCGGCCCCGACACCAGCCCCGATTCCTCCGGCGGGTCGACCCCGATCGCGTCGAGACCGTCGCTCGCCCCGCCGGTGCCGACGCCGTACAGCGCCGGCGTCGATCCTTCCTCGCGTTCGCGACCGATCCCACTCAGATAGATGGGCGTCACCTCGCTCTCCGTGGCCCACTCCGAGAGGCACTCGGCGAACTCCAGCGCCGCCGCCGGCGACACCGGCACGTCGCTCCGGAGCGCGAGCAGATTGCGGTCGGAGTCGGCGTACAGCCGCACCGGTGTCGACAGGTCGCGTTCCCCGCCCGTGTACGTCGCGACCGGAGGCAGACCCTCGCAGTAGACGTTGGCGTAGTGGGTCATCTCGAACGTCTCGGTGAGGTGGTCGGTCGCGAGCTTCCCCACGAGGCCAACGCCCGGTAAGCCCTCGACCAGCGTCGGTTCGTCGAGCGACACGTCGTCCCGAAGTACGTCGATTCGGCTCATACCTCCCTATGCGGTCGGCGAGCGTATAGATGCATGGCCCGTCGTGGCGTTTGTCAGAGGGATTACCGGAAGGCATCATGGATTCTCGCCGTGACGAGCCGGCGAGAATCGCTGGACAGTTACGATAATCCCTTATAAGGCGTTGCACAGCCGATCGCAAGATGCCAGCCGATCGGACTGTGTAGACCGTTCCAAACGCTACGATAGCAGACGCTGCCGAACCCCAAAGGCACAAATCCGGCGGCGTGTTACGCCGGCCATGGTTACGTTCCTCGCCGGCGGGACGGGCACGCCGAAGCTCCTCGACGGGGTCGAGGCCGCGTTCGACCCTGTCGAGGTCACGGTCGTCGCCAACACGGGCGACGACGTGGAACTCGGCGGCTTCCTCGTCTGTCCCGACCTCGACACCGTCCTCTTCGCCGGGGGTGGCGTCCTCGACCGGGAGACGTGGTGGGGGATCGACGGCGACACGACCGCGACCCACGACGAACTCGGCCGACTGGCCGACGCCGCCGACCTTGGCAGTGAGGGATCGTCACTCCCTCCGCGAGACGGTGACGCCGTCGGCCCGCACTCCCTCCCTCCCGACCGCCAGACTGCCGACCGGCACATCGCCCGCTGGCGCCGCTTCTCCGGCGTCGCGGAGTTCATGGAGATCGGTGACCGCGACCGTGCCGTCCACATCACCCGGACCAGCCTCCTCGACGAGGGGCACACCCTGACCGACGTGACCCACGCCCTCGCCGACGCGTTCGACCTCGACGTGACCCTCCTCCCCATGAGCGACGACCCCGTCGCCACCATCGTCCACACCGACGAGGGCGCGATGCATTTCCAGGCGTTCTGGGTCGCTCGCCGCGCCGAGCCGACCGTCGAAGACGTCGAGTTCCGGGGCGCGGAGACGGCCGAACCCACACCGGCCGTCCGCGACGCCCTCGACGCCCCCGTCGTGATCGGGCCGTCCAACCCGGTCACGAGCATCGGTCCCATCCGCGCGCTCCCTGGCGTCGACGAGGCCCTTGCGGACACTGCCGTCGTCGCCGTCTCCCCGTTCGTCGAGGACGAGGCCTTCTCCGGCCCTGCGGCCGACCTCATGCGCGGCGTCGGCCTCGATCCCTCGACGGCCGGCGTCGCCGACGCCTACCCCTTCGTCGACGCGTTCGTCCTCGACGACGAGGACCGCACCGACCTCGACCGGCCCGTCGTCCGCACCGACACCCGGATCGACGACGAGCGCGACGCCCGGCGGGTCGTCGACGCCGTCGCGACGGCGTTGGGGGAGGTGACCTGATGCTCGCCCTCGCCAGCCTCAGTGGCGCGTCCGACGCCGATTGGGCGCGTGCCGGCGCCGATCACGCCGATCTCGCTCTCCTTGGCGGACTCGCCCTCGACGCCGACGCCCGTGGGGCGGCCCGCGACCTCGTCGCCCGTGGCCGCGAGGAGTTCCTCCCCGCCGACCCGCTTGCCTTCGTCGACGCCCAACTCGACGCCCTCGACGACGCGCCGATCCGCGCCGGGATGAACGTCCGGAGCGCGACCCGTGAGCCGGTCCGGGAGGCCGCCGCCATCTGCGCCGCCCACGATGCGGTGATCGAGATCAACGCCCACTGCCGGCAGGACGAACTCCGCGCCGTCGGCTGCGGCGAGACGCTGCTCCGCGATACCGACCGCCTCGCCGACTACGTCGCCGCCGCCGCCGACACCGGCGCGACGGTCAGCGTGAAGGTGCGCGCGGAGGTGGACGGCGTCGACCTCCCGTCGACGGCCCGCGCCGTCGCCGACGCCGGCGCCGACGCCATCCACGTCGACGCGATGGACGCCGAACCCCTGATCGCCGACGTGGCCGCCGCCGCGCCCGACGTCTTCCTCCTCGCCAACAACGGCGTCCGCGACCGGGCGACCGCGTGGGAGTATCTCGCCTACGGCGCCGACGGCGTCAGCGTCGGGCGGCCGAGCGACGATCCCACCGTTCTCCGGCGGGTCGCCCGGGCGGTGGCGGACTGGGAGCGGCGCCGCGACGGCGACGGCGACATCGACGAGGAGGTGCCGGGCTGATGTCCCCCGACCGATCCGCGGCCCACCCCCGTCCCCACATGACGCCGGCCGATCACGCCGAACTCGCCCTCCTGCTGGAGGTGGCGAGCACGCCGAAACCGGGCAACGTCGACCGTCGCCGCGACCACGACGACCTCCGGTTCGAGCACTTCCTGACCGGTGCGGTCGGCGCGCGACCGGGGCTGGAACTCGCCGGAACCGTCGGCGACGACCCGCCCGCCGTCGGCGAGGCCTTCGAGCGCGCCGTCCGCGGCATGAGCCAGCAGGACGGCGGCAACACGCAGTTCGGCTGTCTCCTCCTGCTCGTCCCCCTCGTCCGCGCGGCCGCGACGAGTCGGCTCTCCCCGGACGGCCTCCGGACCGTTACCGCGGCGACGACCGTCGACGACGCCGCGGCCTTCTACCGCGCGTTCGACCACGTCGACGTGGCGGTCGACGACCCGCCGCCGGACGCTCCTGACCTGGACGTGCGCCGCGGCGCCGACGCCGTGCCGACGCTCCGGGAGCGTGGCCTGACGCTCGCGGACGTGATGGCACTGAGCGCCGACCGCGACGGCAACGCCGCCGAGTGGACCTCGGGGTTCGAGCGGACGTTCGCGACCGCCGAGCGCGTCGTCGACGACGACGGTCCCGTCACCGACCGCCTCGCGCGCGCCTTTCTCGAACTGCTCGCGGAGCGTCCGGACACGCTCGTCGCCGTCGAACACGGTCGGGAGCGGGCCGAGGCGGTGAGCCGCGAAGCCGCCGCGGTACGCGACGACCTCGCCGCCGCCGAGGAACTGGCGGAGCGCTTCCTCGACGAGGGGATCAACCCCGGCACGACCGCCGACCTCACCGCCGCGACGGCCTTTATCGCGCTCGAACGGGGGGTGCGGCTGTGAGCGAGGGAGCGGACTGGCCCGTCGCGCTCCGCGGCGTCACCGAGTCCATCGTGGCGACGCTCGGGCCGAACGACCGTTGGAATCAGGCGGCGCTCGGCCTCCACGCCCCCGACGACGACGGCCCCGTGACCGCCGTGACGTGGGGGAAGACCCGAACGCGTGGCAACTTCGAGCGCCGGGGCGGCGGCGTGATCCAGTTCACGACCGACCCCCGCGAGTTCGTCGACGCGGCCCTCGACGTGACCGAAACCGACGAGCCGGTCCGGTCGGGCGCGGCCGCGTGGGTCGAGGTCGACGCCCGGCGGATCGAGGCGGGCGAGGACGGGGGGACCGAGTGGGTTCGCTGGGCGCTCCATCCCCGCACTGCGACGGTCCGGGAACGCACGGTGCCGACGATCAACCGCGGCTTCTACGCCGTCGTCGACGCGACGGTGGCGGCCTCGCGTCTGGACGTGCCCGCCTTCGACACGGCGGCCCTGCTCGACCGCCTCGCGTACTTCGCCGACACGGTCGAGCGGTGTGGTGGCCCGGCCGAGCGCGAGGCGTTCGCACGCGTCGACGAGTTGACCGGGTGGCGGGAGCGACGGAACGAATCGTTTTAGTGACCTAGCGGCCGAAGGTACGGATATGGCCATCAAACCCAAATACGTCAAACAGCTCGGTGGGATTCTGCTGGAGCGTTATCCGGAAGCGTTCAACACCGACTTCGAGACCAACAAGGACAGCGTCTCCAAGCTGACCAACGTCGAATCGAAAGGCGTCCGCAACCGCATCGCGGGCTACATCACGCGCAAGAAGTCGAGCGCCGCCGCCAACGCCTGATACAGTTTATTGTAAGTCGTTACCGGTGGTCCGTAGGCCCGTCTCGGCGAACCACCGGTAAACAGTTACAATAATCCGTATGAGTCGATCGGATCGCTTCTCGCAGGATGCCCACGCCGACCAGTGACGGCTACGCGCCGCTCGGTCCCTCGCTCCGTGGCAGTTCGACGTGGAAGACGGTGCCGCTCGGCTCGTTGGCGTCGGCCCACACGTCGCCGTCGTACTCCTGAACGAGCGCCTGGACGATCGAGAGGCCGAAGCCGCCCCAGTCGCGGGTGTGGGTGAACTCCTCGCCTTCGAACAGTTGAGCGAGTCGGGCGGGCGGCATCCCCTCGCCGTCGTCGGCGACGGTGACGGAGACCGTCTCGGGAGCGACCGTGACGCCGACGGAGACACACACGTCGTCGTCGTTGTGTTCGACGGCGTTCGTCAGGAGATGATCGAACACCGTCTCCAACATTCCGTCGGCGTGGACCCACACCTCGTCCGTGGGGAGATCACACTCGATGGTCGCGTCGGGGTACGTCCCCCGCACCGACTCGACGGCGTCGATCAGCGGGCCAGACACGCGAATCGACCGCTCGTCCACCTCCGCCGACACATCGGTCGCGAGACGTCGGGCGGTCTGGATGAGGTCGACGATCTCCTCGCTCCGGTGACGGGCCACGCTCAGATCGTCGCGGCGGTCGTCCGGGAGCGCGGGATCGAGCGCGTCGAGTTTCGCCAACACGAGATTCATCCCGTTGAGGACGTTGTGTCTGAGGAGGCGATTGAGGAACTCGACGCGGGCGCGCTCCTGTCCGAGTTCTCGCTCGTGTTCGATCTGGTCGGTCACGTCCCGCAGCGCCGATAGGTGACGGCCGGGGAGGACGTTCGCGGTCGCGGCGAAGGCGACGATCCGAGTCTCGCCGTCCGGCCGGACGAGTTCGAACTCGCCGCGCGCTTCCCCCTCGGCACGAAACCGCTCCCACTGGGCCCCGAAATTTTCCGACTCACTCGCGAAGTCCGCGATGTGCTCGCCGACCAGTTCCGAGCGCGAGAGGCCGAACAGGTCGGCCGCCGCGGGGTTCGCGGCGACGTACCGTCCCTCGTCGTCGGTGATGACGAGGGCGTCGAGCGTCCCCTCGAACACGGCGCGGAGCTGACGTTCCCGCTGGCTCAGGCGTCGGTTCCGGTGCCGCGAGCGCACGTCGTAGCGGCTGATGAGGAGGCCGGCGACCGCACCAGTGGCGCTCACGTCGTAGACGAGGAACCACGGCGATTCGACGACGTGGCCGTGGGCGACGTGGAGCGAGAGAAAGTACAGCGTCACGACGCCGGTGAGGCCGAGACCGACCGTGACCCAGAAGGCCGTCACCAGCGGTGCTACGTCGTCGTCGCTCACCCAACCGAGCCAGACGCCCGCGACGACCAGAATCAGCCCGAAGATAATCGGCAGTGTGTCCCCCACGATGGCGTCGACCGTGGTGCCGTGTCGGAAGAGATGGAAGAGCGGAATCCCGAGCAGGACGATTCCGATGCCGGTGACGGCGCCGCCGCCGATTCGTCGCCGCCACACGGGTGCGATACCATCGACGACGGCCGCCACTCGACCGGTCAACCCCGCGTGGCCGGGCCTTTCGTCGAGGAGGTCGGAGAGATCGGTCCCGACGGAGCGGCCGACAGTCGTCTCGTCGGACCCTCCGTGTTCTCCACTCACGGGGCGGGGTATGGATGGTGTACGTATATGCCTACTGGATACCTCGGAGATGGCAGTCCGCCCGGATCAGAAGCGATCCGTGCGCCCTGACGCCGTCCAGGCGTCGGTCGATGCCGTCTCCGGGACGCGGTTCGTCCGTCCCTGTAGCCCCTCGATCCGACCGGCGAACGTCCAGCGTTTGCCGTCGCCCGTCCACGTCTCCGCCTCGCCGCCCGCGGCGGCGGCCGCGGCCGCGAGGTAGCCGTCGTGGACGTGCGCGCCGACGGCGGCGGCGATAGCGGCTGCCTCCGCGTCGTCGGCGTCGTCCGGGATGTCGATGTCGAGTTCGGTCATCTCAGATCGGGATGTTGCCGTGTTTCTTGTCCGGATTGCTCCGGCGTTTGGTCTTGAGCATGTGGAGGTCGTCGACGAGGCGCTTCCGCGTGTCCTGCGGTTCGATCACGTCGTCGATGAACCCGCGGTCGGCGGCCGTGTAGGGGTTGGCGAACTCCTCGCGATACTCCTCCACCAGATCCTGCCGGCGGGCGTCCGGGTCCTCCGCGTCCTCCAGTTCGCCGCTGTAGAGGACGTTCACGGCGCCCTCCGGCCCCATGACGGCGAGTTCGGCGGTCGGCCACGCGTAGTTCACGTCGGCGCCGAGATGTTTCGACGCCATGACGCAGTAAGCGCCGCCGTAGGCCTTCCGCGTGATGACCGTCAGGAGCGGGACCGTCGCCTCCGAGTAGGCGTAGAGCAGTTTCGCGCCGTGGCGGATGATCCCCCGGTGCTCCTGGTCGGTGCCGGGCATGTAGCCGGGCACGTCGACGAACGTGAGGATGGGGACGTTGAACGCGTCACAGAAGCGGACGAACCGCGAGGCCTTCATGCTCGCGTCGACGGTCAGCGTCCCGGCGTTCGACCGTGGCTGGTTGGCGACGACGCCAACCGAGTGGCCGTCGAGACGGCCGAAGCCGACGACGACGTTTTTCGCCCAGCTGTCGTGCACCTCGAAGAAGGAGCCCTCGTCGACGACGCCACCGATCACGTCGGTCATGTCGTAGGGTTTCTGGGGCTCGTCGGGGACGACGGTCGTCAGGTCGTCCGCCGAGCGGTCAGGATCGTCCCACGGGTCGACCCGCGGCGGGTCCTCGACGTTGTTCTGCGGGAGATACGAGAGCAGGCGGCGGATGTTGTCGAGCGCCGTCTCCTCGTCCGGGAAGGCGCGGTGGGCGACGCCAGTCCGCGAGGCGTGTGTGGTCGCGCCCCCGAGTTCCTCGAAGCTCACCTCCTCGCCCGTGACCGTCTTGATCACGTCCGGGCCGGTGATGAACATGTGGCTGGTGTCTTCCACCATGAAGATGAAGTCGGTGATCGCGGGGGAGTAGACCGCGCCGCCGGCGCAGGGGCCCATGATCCCCGAGATCTGTGGCACGACGCCGCTGGCCTGCTCGTTGCGGTGGAAGATGTCGGTGAAGCCCGCGAGACTCCGCACCCCCTCCTGGATGCGGGCGCCCGCCGAGTCGTTGAGGCCGACGATGGGCGCGCCGACGTCCATCGCCTTATCCATCACCTTACAGATCTTCTCGGACATCACCTCGCCGAGCGACCCACCGAAGACGGTGAAGTCGTGGGCGAAGACGAACGTCTTTCGGCCGTTTACCTCACCGTACCCCGTCACGACGCCGTCGCCGGGGAGCTTCCGTTCCTCCATCCCGAACTTGCTGGTTCGGTGAGTGCGGAACTGGTCGAACTCGCGGAAGGTCCCGTCGTCGAGGAAGTAGTCGATGCGCTCTCGGGCGGTCATCTTCCCTTTCGAGTGCTGGGACTCGATCCGGTCTTCACCGCCGCCGAGGAGCGCCCGCTCCCGCTTCTCGCGGAGCTCCTCGATCCGGTCTTCCATGGTCATGGCCGACCACCTGTCATCGTCCACTAACAAGGTTCGAGGACCGGCAAAAGGATTCCGCCCCGTCAGACCGCGGGCCGACCCCGCCGCAGCCCGAACAGCGTCAGGCCGACCACGACGACGGCGGTGCCGACCGTGGGCCAGAACCCGATGTGGGCGTCCACCCCCAGCGTGGTCAGGAGGGTGAACACCAGAAACAGCGGGATGGCGACGCCGACGGCGAGGAGCCACGGCGTCCCGAACCGGGACGCGAGCGCGCCCGCACCGGTCGCGTACTCCGCGACGGCGTCGCGGCCGAGCACCCACCCGGCGAACAGCAGGAAGGCGATCAGCCCGCCGGTGAGCAGGAGGTCGACCAGCGTGCCGGCGACGAAGTCGAACAGCGGGGGCTGGAACGCGGTGATCGTCCCCGTCGTCGCGACGAGTGCCAGCAGTGCGCCGACGGCCTTCCGGCGCGACCAGCCCATCTCGTCGACCAGGATGGAGACCGGAATCTCGAGCATGCTGATCGAACTCGACAGCGCCGCGAACGCGACGACGCCGAAAAAGAGGATGGCCAAGACCTCGCCACCCGGGAGGGCGCCGAACGCACCCGCGATCCCGACGAAGAGGGCGCCCGGGCCGCCGCTCCCGGGCTCGACCCCCTGCGAGAACAGGAGGGGAAAGACTACCAGACCGGCCAGAACGCCGACGCCGGTGTTGAGCAGGGCGATGACCGACCCGTCGAACGGGAGCGATCGGTCCTCGTCGATGTAGGAGGCGTAGGTGATCATCGTGCCGGCGCCGACCGAGAGCGTGAAGAGCGCCTGTCCGGCCGCCGGGCCGAGGATCGAGAAGAAGTTGGCGCGAATCGTCTCGGGGTCGAACGTGAGGAAGAACTCGTAGCCAGCGCCCGCGCCCGGGCGGGTTGAAACCCAGACGGCCATCCCGACCAGCAGGGCGAGGACGGCGGGCATCATCACTTTCGTCCCGAGTTCGATGCCGCGGCGCACGCCGCCGAGGACGATCAGGCCGGTGAGCGACAGGAAGAGGAGGTGATAGCCCGCGGCGCCAGCGCCGAAGGAGATGCTCCCGAAGTACGCCCCCGGGTCCGCGAGGTAGGCCGCGCCGCCGGTGACGGGACCGGTCAGCGAGACGAGCAGGTAGCGCAGGATCCAGCCGCCGACGACGCTGTAGAAAGAGAGGAGTGCGATGCCCGTGATCGCGGAGATGCCGCCGACGGCGGCCCAGTACCGGGACCCGGAGAGATCACGGAGCGCGCCGACCGGATTCCGCCGCGCCCGTCGCCCGATGACGAACTCGCCGAGGAGGCCGGGGACGCCCACCCCGAGGACGATGACCAGGTAGACGAGCAGGAAGGCGCTGCCCCCGTTCTCGGCGGTCATCCAGGGGAACCGCCAGATGTTCCCCAGTCCGACCGCACTCCCGGCGGCGGCCAGAATGAAGCCCGTTCTCGTGCCCCACGTCTCTCGTGCCATTACCACATCGTCGGCGAATCCCGGTAAAGTGGGTTTCGAGTCCGAAGCCGTCAGCCGCCTGATCGCTATCAGCCGGTCAGACCAGCGGCGCCGCGAGCAGCCCCGCCTTCACGGCGAGCGTCTGCAGACCGAGGAGGAGCGTCACCAGGACGCCCAGCGGGACGAGCGTGCGGACGAACCAGAGCCACGCGACGGCGCCGCCCTCGCTCAGATCGGTCCCGCGCCGGAGTTCGGCGACGGCGTCCTCCGTGTCCGCCCAGCCGACGAACAGGAGCAGGGAGAGCACCGAGAGCGGGAGCAGGAGATTGTAGGCGATGGCGTTGTACCAGGACAGGATCGGGACGCCGAGCGCGCTCGGAATCCCGAGAAGGAAGATGGCGACGCCGAGGGCGACCGCGAGCGACGAGCGCGAACGGTCGGTGTTGTCGACGAGGTACGACGTGATCACTTCGAGGAGGCTGATGGCGGAGGAGAGCGCCGCCAGCAGGAGCACGACGAAGAAGACGACGCCGAGGAGTCGGCCGGCCGGCAGCTGCGCGAACGCGCCCGCGAGGGTGATGAACGCGGCGCCGAGGCCGCCGCTCCCTGGTTCGATGCCCAGCGAGAAGAGGATGGGGAAGACCACCAGTCCCGCGAGCAGGCCGACGAACGTGTTGAGGACGACGATGGTCGCGCCGTCGGTCGGCAGCGAGTCGTCGCGGCCGAGGTAGGACGCGTAGGTGATCATCGCCCCCATCCCGAGCGAGAGGGTGAAGAAGGCCTGCCCAACCGCCGCAGGGAGGATGGTGCCGAGGTTGGCGAGCAGGGCGTCCACGTCGGGGGAGAGATAGTAGGCGTAGCCGGCGGCGCCACCTTCCAGCGTCCCGGCCCAGACGGCCAGGCCGCCGAGCAGAAGGACGATGCTCGGCACCATCAGCTTCGTCGACCGCTCGATGCCGTCGGTGACCCCGAAGGCGACGACGCCGACGGTCAGGGCCATGAAGACGGCGTGGAACCCGACCGCTTCGGGCCCGGCGGCGATGGCGCCGAAGTACGCCTCCGATCCGGAGAAGTACGCGCCCGTGGCGCTTCCGATGACGTACCGGACGACCCAGCCGCCGACGACGCTGTAAAAGGAGAGGATCCAGAACGCCGAAACGGTGCCAAGCAGGCCGACGACCTTCCAGTTCCGGTGGCCGAGGCGGGCGAAGGCGTCGATGGGGTTTCGCTCCGCCCGGCGGCCGATCACGAACTCCGCGAGCATCGCGGGGAAGCCGATCAGGAAGACGGCGACGAGATAGACGACGATGAACGCCGCGCCGCCGTTCGCGCCCGTCTGGAACGGGAACTGCCAGACGTTGCCGAGGCCGACGGCGCTCCCGACGGCCGCGAGGATGAAGCCGAGACGCGTCGCCCACGTCTCTCGTCCTTGCTGTGTCATACGCTGGCTACCTCCAGCCACGAAAAAAGGCTCACGGTACGGGGACGGACGTGCGAGTCGGCACCGTGACACAATCAGGCCAGACACCGATACAGTTCGAGCCGTATCCACGGCTCGTCCGCCCGCGAGAATTCGAGTCGTCCGTGGGCGTTTTCGACGATCCATTTGGCCAGCCACAGTCCCAGCCCACGGCAGTGTTCGAGCGGCGTCTCGACCCCCTCGTTCAGCACCTGTCGGTCGCTCCGCGGGATCGGTTGGCCGGCGTAACACACGTCGATGCCCACCCGTTCGGGCGGGCGATCCGTGACGGTGATCGAGACGCGCGGGGTGGCGTCCTGGCTCCGGATCGCATACTCGACGAGTTCGGCGAGCGCCACGTCGAGATTCGTATCGACCACCACTTCGACGTCGTTCGCGCCGTCCACGGTGACGTCCGCGTCCGGATGGGCCGACTCGATCCGCTCCACCGCGCGGGCGATGAACGGCGCGAGCGACGTGCGCTCGACCGTCGAGCGACCGATCGTCCGCTCGACGTACCGAGCCTTGTCCGCTACCTCGAAAATGTCGTTGGTGTGATCTATCGCGGTGTCGAGTCGCGCCGCGAGCGCGTCGTCGAGCGGCTCTTGATCGGCGATGAGGGTCAGTATCCCCCGGACGACGTTCAGATCGTTGCGGATATCGTGACGGAGGATGCGGTTGACGACCGACAGTCGCTGTTCGCGGCGTGTCACTTGGCTGCGGGCGTGGGCCAGGTCGTACATCTGCTCCAGCATCAGCCGGGCGTTCAACTGCGCACTCCGGTCCGAGCGGTACTCGTCGGGGGCGACGTAGTACGGGTTCTCACAGAGCCGGTAGCGATAGATGATCTGTTCGTGGGTCCATAGCGCCTTGGCGATCGACTCGTCGTCGAACTGGCCCAGGTCGTACTGGCACAGCGCCGTGGCGGGCAGATCGGAACACGCCGCGTCGAAGTCGGCCTCGAAGTCGACGACGTGGTCGTAGGTGAGGTTGGTGTGGAAACACCACGAGAGTTCGCCCGCGATCCAGAGCCCGTCGTAGCCCGCGTCGACGCCCTCGCGGCACGCGTCGGCGAGTAGCGAGACGAGTCGATCCGGGTCGAAATCCGCCTCCCGATACGCGTCGCTCCCCTGTTCGATCAGGAGGTCACCGTCGGTTAGCCTCGCCTCGACGTCGATATCAGCCGCCCGGAAGGCTCGTTCGACCGCCGGTCGGGTGTTGCTGTCGACGAAGTAGAGACAGCGCTGGCCCGTCTGGAGTCCGTGCTTGACGAACGTGGCCGCGACTTCCAGTTGGGTCTGGGGCGACCGATAGAAGAGTGCGAGATGCCGCGCGAGGTCCGTCCGCGCGAGTTCACCGCGAAGGGTGCCGGTAGTCCGAGAGTCCGACTCGGACTGGGCTCGTTCGCCCGACCAGTCGGTTACGGTCACATGTAGCCTATTTGTGATCCTCGTAGAAACACCTATCGGCCGAGGTTCGGAGCATCCGCCCCTGGCGTACGCTTATGCGGCTTCCGCCCGTCCGTGGTGGTATGGACGCGACGTTCGACTTCTCCGGCAACGTAGCGCTCGTGACGGGTGCCAGCGGCGCGCTCGGTAGCGCCGTCGCGGCGGCGTTCGACGACGCGGGGGCGACGGTCTGTGGCACCGACATCGTCGCTCCGGACGACGACGAGTCGCAGGTCGACGCGGAAACGATCACGTACTACGAGGGCGACTTCACCGACGAGGCCGACGTCGAACGGGTCGTCGACGCCGTCGTCGCCGACCACGGCCGACTGGACTGTCTCGTGAACGTCGCGGGGACGTGGCGGGGCGGCGACCCCATCCACGAGACGGACGCCGACCTGTTCGACTTCCTCTTCGACGTGAACCTGAAGACGATGTTCCTGGCCTCGAAGCACGCGCTCCCCCACCTGCGGGAGACGGCGGACGCCATCGTCTCCGTCTCCTCGCGCTCCTCGCTCGAAGGCGGCGAGGGCGACGGCCTCTACCGGGCGAGCAAGGCGGGCGTCCGCCTCCTGACCGAGACCATCGCCGAGGAGAACCTGGGGACCGTCCGCGCCAACGCCGTCATGCCGAGCGTCATCGACACGCCGATGAACCGCGAGATGATGGCGCCGGACGAGTCGTGGGTCGACCCCGCCGACATCGCCGACGTCGTCTGCTTTCTCTGTTCCGACGCCGCGGCGGTGACGAGCGGCGCCGCCGTCCCAGTCTACGGCGAAGCCTAGCGGCGTTCGCCCCCGTCCGACGACCAGTTACGGCGTCACGACCAGCTTCCCGAGGAAGCTGTCGGCCATCACGTCCTCGTGGGCAGTGGCCACCTCGTCCAGATCGTAGGTGGGGGCCATCTCGATGTCGAGGTCGCCCGTGCCCATGAGGTGAGCGATGCGTCCGAGCGGTTCGCTCAGATCCGGCGTGTTGAACATGCTCATGAACTGGTAGGTGAGATCCTTCCCGCGGGCGACGCCGTCGTTCGTGAACGAGATGGCGGGATCGTTCTCGCCGATGCCGACGATCCGGCCGTCGTGGGCGGCCACGTCGGCGTCGAACTGCAGGTAGTCGTCGAGGCGGTGGTCGAGGATCACGTCCGGCCCACCGCTGCTCGCCTCGATCACCGCGTCCCGGAGGTCGTCCCGTGCGTAGTCGAGGACGGCGTCGGCACCCAGTTCGTGGAGGCGGTCGTGGTACTCGGGCGCGGCGGTGGTGACGACCCGCGCCCCCGCGGCCGCGGCCACCTGGACGGCGGCGTGGCCGACGCCGCCGCTCCCGCCGTGGATCAGCGCCGTCTCCGCTGGCTCCAGCCCGGCGTGGTCGATCAGCGCCCGCCACGCCGTGACGGCGGCGACGCCCGCGCCGCCGGCCGCCACGAGGTCGACGCCCTCGGGCAGGCGGGCGATGCGATCCTCGGGCACCGCGACGTACTCCGCGCAGGCGCCGTAGTGGTCCTTGCTCAGACCGGTGGCGAGGACGGCGTCGCCCTCGCTGATCCCCCCGACAGTCGCCCCCACCTCGACGGCCTCGCCCGCGGCGTCGACGCCGGGAATCATCGGCAGCGTGAACGGCTGGTACGCTCCCGAGACGAAGTAGGTGTCGACGGGGTTGATGCCCGCCGCCGCCACCTCGACGAGCACTTCGTCGTCGTCCGGCGTCAGTCGGTCGATCTCGTCGACTTGCAGTACCTCACTCCCGCCGTGTTCGTGGTAGCGAACTGCGCGCATGGATACGAATAGGAACAGCGAGCGAATAAAGGTGGCCGGGATCGCCGGCCGTCAGTCGATCGAAACACTCGTCACTCCGAGGCGGCGGCTATCGTCGCGTTTGGCACTGTTTGACAGCTGATCGTACGCAGTCTTGCGATCGGCTGTGCAATGACTTACGAGCGTACTGTAGCTCGAAATCGGCACGGCCGACCGTATCAGGGCTTCACCGTCTCCAGCACCCACGCGTCGGGCGTCGCCCGACGCACCTCGACGTCGAAGTCGGCGCGTGGCGTCTCGGTGAGTCGGCTCAGAAAGTTGCCGACCGGCGTCGGATCGCGGTCGCTGACGAGGACGAAGGCGTCGCCCGGGTCGAGCGACTCGAACCGCTCCCGGACGCGTGCCTTGCGCGTCTCCGGTGGCTGCCCACGGATGTCGACGGCGTCGTCGGGCGCGTCGACCGTCCCCGCTTCGTCCAGCGCGGTGCGGACGCGGTCACCCAGGTCGGCGGCGGCGTCCGGCACGGCGCCCGGTTCGGGCGTCCCCTGCAGTTCCCGCGTGAACGGCAGTTCCGCGAGCACCGGCGCGTCGAGGTCATCGACCGACTCGTCGAACAGGTCGTTCGGCTCGCCACAGCAGTCACAGACGTACTCCGCCATGTTGACGACGGCGCCGAGGACCGGCACGTCGTTGTCGCGGAACAGTTCGACCGTCCGCCCGGTGTCGCTGACGGCGGCGTGGAAGGGCGTCGTGACGACGACGACGCCGTCGACGCGGACGTCCTGTAAGGTGGTGAGCACCACGTCGCCGGTGCCGGGTGGCAGGTCGATCACCAGTACGTCGTCGTTCTCCCACGCCGTGTTCTCGAAGAGGTCGGAGAGCGCGTCGTGGGCCATCGCCCCGCGCCACGCGAGGGGGGCGCCGTCCTCCATCAGGCCGACGCTCATCACGTCCATCCCGCGCCGGCGGACGGGTATCGGATCGCCGTCGTCGGTGGCGTGGATCGGTCCCGCCGCGTCGACGAGCGACGGCACGTTCGGGCCGTGGATGTCGGCGTCGAACAGCGCTACCTCGGCGGCGGCGGCGAGCGCACAGGCGAGGTGGGTCGCCACCGTCGACTTGCCGACGCCACCCTTCGCGCTGGCGACGGCGACGACGTGGTCGAACGCCTCGACGCTCGCTCGCCCCTCCGTCGACGGCGACGCCCGTTCGACGTGGACGCCCTCGACGCCGTCAACGTCGTCGACGGCGCGCAACACGGCGTCGATCACCCCCTGTCCGGTGTCGGCGTCGAGGGCGTGCAGGTCGGCCTCGATCCGCACCTCGCCATCGGTGACGGCCACGTCCTCGACGATCCCTGCCTCGAAGACGGAGAGGTCGGCCGCCGGGTCGCGGACGGTCCTGAGCGCCGCCTCGACGCGGTCTGTCAGGGTCGAATCGTCGGGCTGTGCCGCCGTCGCGGTCGTGTCGGATGGGTCCGTCATAGATCTGGCATGCGGTTGAGTCGGTCCTCGCCAGGCAGCAGGCGAGCGTCGTTCTCCAGCGCGCCGAACTGCCGGCGGAACCGGTCGGGGTCCGCCTCCAGCGCGCGCTCGGCCGTCTGCCGCACCACGGTCGCGGGGTCGTCGGTCAGGTCGCGGAGGCGGTCACGGGCCGCGTCGGAGTCGACGCCGCCGAGCATGTGTGCCGCCCACTCCCTGACGCGCTCGCTGTCGTCGGTAGAGAGGTCGAGCAGGCGGTCCGCCATCCCCTCGCCCCGCAGCTTGAACAGCGAGATGGCGGCGTTCCGGCGCACCGCGTGGTGGTCGTCGTCGACGGCGGCCTCGATATCGGCCTCGTGGGCCTCGCGGTCGACGTTGTCGAGGGCGACGACCGCCTCCGCCCGCACCCACGGGTCCGGGTCGTCGAGGCGGGAGACGGCGACGGCCGCCGCGCGCTCGTCGACGGCTCCCGCCGTCTCCGTTCCGGCGTCGGCGGACGCCCCCGATCCGGCGTCGGTGGACGCCCCCCCGCCGTGCGCCGTCAACGCCTCCACCGCGAACTGCCGCACGTCGGCGTCGTCGTCGCGCGTCGCCGCTTGCGCGAGTCCGGCGACGACGGCGTCGGTCGTCGCCTCGTCTTTCAGCGCGAGTGCGGCCCGTCGCCGGTCGATCGGGTCGGCGGCGTCGAGATCCGCGAGCAGCGACGCCGTTCCCTCGCCGGCAACGGGTTCGGTGTCGGCCGCCGCCAGTTCCGCGGGATCGGCCTCGCCGATGGTCACGTCCTCCCGGCTCACCTCGATATCTTCGAGCGCCTCGATGTCGCTCCCGATGCCCGGACTCTTGGCGGGATCGAGTTGCGGGTCCGGCTCCTCCTCCAAGTGCTTCTGAAACTCCTCGTCGTCGTCGTGGCAGGTCATCGGTTCACCTCCCGGAGCGTCAGCACCGCGACGCCGAGGGCGAAGGGGACGGCGCGGTCGAGCGTCGCCGGCACGCCCGCGAAGGCGAGCAGCGCCACGCTCCCGAGGAGGAGCCACTCCCGGTGCCGAGTGGCGGCGCTGGCCGTCGTCACCGCGCCACCGGCCGCGAACGCGACGACCGGGAGCGACGTGCCGACGACACCGCCACCGACGAGCGTCACGGCGCCGGTGACGAACGGGTATGCGAGGCCGACGGCGAGGACGACCCCACCAGCGAGGCCGCCCGCGAGGGTGGCCCGCCCCGTCGTCGCCGCGAAGACGGGCGTGAGGGCGACGCCGACGAGTGCGACCGTCGACGCGGCCGGCCGGAGCGCCACCGCGCCGCCGACGCCGCTCGCCAGCCCGCCCGTCAGCGCGACGAGCAGGACGCCGACGGTCAGCGCCGGGACGGGCGACAGCGACTCCCGGCGTGTGAGGGCGACGGCGGCCGTTCCCGCCACGACTGCGACGGCGGCCGGCAGGGCGACGGCGGCCGAGACGAGCGACAGCAGGCCGAACACGCCGACGAACAGGAGGCCGACGCCGACGGCCGGTTCGTCGGTCGTCAGCGCCACGCCGACCGCCGCGAGCGCCGTGGCGGCCGTCGGGACGCCGCCCAGCGTCCCGCTACCGACGGCTGGACTACCCGGCGCGTTGGCGAGCGTCGTCATCAGCGCCCGGGCGAGGACGGCCACCGCCGCGGCGGCGACGACGGCGTGGCGGCGGTTCGCGGGGAGGGGCGCCGCCCAGCGTCGACCGACGCGCGTCGTCGTCATCCGTCGCCCTCCAGCCGCGCCGCGAGGTCGTTGCGGTCCGCACGAACGAACGCTTCGAGCAGGGTGCCGAGGCCGCCGTACACGCCCGTCCCTGGCTCGTCGGCGAGACGACCGGCGACGCCCGCCGCCGCGTGACCGAGGTGACGGTCGTGGAAGTCGAGGCGGGCGGCCGCGGCCGCCGTCCCGTCGACCGCCGCCTCACGGCGCGCCAGATACCCCGCGAACTCCAGTTCGTACCGGAGCGCGTCGTGATTGTCGCGGTCGTCCGCGTCGATTTCGAGCCCGTAGTAGTCGTACGCCCGCGCTAGGTCGAGGTTCACGTCGTTCCACGACTGATCGGGGCGATACTTCGACTCGTACAGCGGGACCGGCGGTCCCTCCGCCGACAGCGAGCCGTCGGTTCGGTCGGTGTACTCGCTGTATCCGAGTTCGAACAGGTCGTTGTAGCGGGCCGCCAGCGTCTCGTAGTCGTCGTCGGTCCGTAGCTCCGGCACCGACACGCCGAGCGCCGTGCGGTCGAGACACTGCGCTAGCTCCGCCGCCAGATCACCGCTCGCGGCGAGGCCGTGGAGTTCGGCGGTGGGATGGCGAAACGCCTGTGCGAGCGTCCGGTACACTATCCCCCGCGCGGCGGCGTCGAGGTCGATGTCGTCACCGGCGAGTTCGGTCGCCGCCATCAGTTCCCACCCCCGCGGCTCCGGAGGACGCCGAACGCCGTCACGCCGACGACGGTCACGATGGCGAGTCCGGCGAGGGTCCACAGGAGCGTCTGGTATGGTGGTCCCTGCGGGCCGCTGCCCGTGAGGAAGTAGTGCCACTCGCTGACCGCCTTCCGGCCCGCGCGCTCGTCGTTGCCGCCGTTCCACACCGCGAAGGCGACGTCGAGCGTGTCGGTCGAGCCGAGGTCGGTCCGGTTGGCGCCCTCGGTGGCGACATCGCGGGCGTAGACGACCGTCCACGTCCCGTTCCCGTAGGTCGCGTTCGCGTCGACCGTCGGACTGGTGAAGGGCGTCGTCGATCCCGCGCCCCCCGCGAGCAGTTCCTGCGTGCCGCCGTTCCCGGTCCAGTACCAGACGTTCACCCGGTTGTCCTGCCCGCCCATCGCGATGGGCGGGCGCGAACTCGTGTTCACGGGGAACTGGACGGCGGCGGCGTCGGTGAACTGCCGTGGCGTCCCGGCGCTCACGTTCCGCGTCGGATCGTCCCACTGCAGGCGGACGTAGAACTGCCCGTCGCTCCGGACGGCCTGCACGTGGACCCGTTCGATCGACGTGTCGTCGGCGTTGGGGACGCTACTCGGCGCGCTCGACAGCGCCACGTCCGACGCCGGCACCGAGGTCCAGCCCTCGGCGGTCGGATCGGCGAGGTCGGCTCCCGGCCGCTCCGCGACCGGGATCTCGTGGGCCGGCCGGGCCTCCACCAGCGGCGACGCGAGCGCGACCGTCGAACAGAGGACCAGTGCGCCGACGACGAGCGCCGTCGTCAGCGCGCGCACGGTGTCGTCAGTCATCGTCGAACACACCGAGCCGGTACTGTTTCGCGGGATTCTTGTGCTGGAGCAGTTCCATCAGTTCGCTATCCGCGCCCTGTCGGACGCGTTGGCGCTCGCGCTCGATGGTGTTCAGCGCCTCGTCGACGCCGTCGCCGAACAGGTCCCGCAGATACTCTCGGGGGATGCGGTCCACGTCCACCGACTCGCCGTCCTCGGTGTGCTGTCCGGGCGCGTACGGGGGGATGTAGTAGACGTTGGGCTGGGTGCGGAACTCCGGATGCAGGGGCAGGGCCACCTCGTACTCCTCGACCAGCTTGTAGATGGGGCCGTCCTCGTCGTCGAGGAAGCCGACCAGCCGTAACTGGGGCGGGCACTCCTCCGCGCAGGCGGGGGCGTACGTCTCCCCGTCCGGCCCCTCGCCCTCCAGGCGCGGGTAACAGAAGATGCACTTCTCCGACTTCTTCGAGACGGTGTTGTAGTACACCTTCTTGTACGGACAGCCCTCGACGCAGTAGCGGTAGCCCCGACACCGCTCCTGGTCGACGAGGACGATGCCGTCCTCCTCGCGCTTGTAGAGCGCCTGTCGGGGGCAGGCTTCGACGCAGGAGGGGTGGGTGCAGTGGTTGCAGATGCGGGGCAGGTAGAAGTAGTAGCTGTTGGGGTACTCGCCGGCGCCCTGATCCTCGTCCCAGTTTGGCCCCCACTCGGCGCCGTCACGGGGTCGAAGGGGCTCGTCGCTCCCCTCGTACATGATTTCGGAGTGGTTGAACTCCCACGGGCGGCCGTACTCCTCCCGTGACGGGATGTCGCCGGGTTGGCGGTCGGTGTGGGCCTCGCCTTGCTCGCCCTGCCAGCCGCCACCCGAGTCCTCCCAGCCGCGGGGGTAGCCCTCGCCGGGCTTGGTCTCGACGTTGTTCCAGTACATGTAGTCGGTGCCGCCCCCCTCCGTCCAGAGGTCCTTGCACGCGATGGTACACGTCTGACAGCCGATGCACTTGTTGAGGTCCATCACCATCGCCACCTGGTGGTCGACCCCGTCCGCCACGTTGATGTTCGTCTCCTCGTTCGTGCTCATTCGGAATCACCACGGTCAGACCGAGTCTGATCTGCTGCCGACTCGCCGTCGGCGACGTCTACGGGCCGCACGTCCACGTTCACGTCACTGTTCACGCCGGTCGGGCCCCAGTAGTTCGGGAAGAAGTGGAGATGCTCGCCCGTATCCTCGGGATACTGCACCAGCTGCGTCGGCTTCATGTACGTCGGCACGAGGGAGTTGAAGTTGTTCCGGTCGGGGTACTGGAACTTCTCCCACGCGAAGAACTGCCGCGCCGTTCCCGGTTCGCCCGAGGGATAGATTTTCGCCTGTACCTCGATGCTCGCGAGGTCGTTGTACACCTCGACGGTGTCGCCGTCCTCGATGCCCCGCTCCGCGGCGTCCTCGGGGTTGAGGTAGACGACGGGTTCGCCCCGCTGGAGGCGGAGCATCTTCGGGTCGTCCCGCCACGTCGAGTGGATCGACCACCGACCGTGGGGCGTGTTGTACGAGAGCGGGTAGTCGCCGCCGACCAACTCCGGCGGCTCCTTGTGGGTCGGCAGCGCCTCGCCCAGTTCGAGGAACCAGTCGTGGTCGATGTAGTACTGCTGGCGGCCGGTGAAGGTGGGCCACGGCTCCTTGTCGTGGACGTAGCTCTGCCACGGGACGTACGCTTCCCCCTCTTTGATGTCGGAGGTCCAGTGGTCGCCCGCTTCGAGGAGTCGCTGGGGCTGTTCGACCGTATCCTCGAACGTGATCCGTTCGTCGCTGTCGCTCGGATTCGTCTCCTCGGAGTGGTCGAGGATGAACTCCGCGGCGGCGCGGTCCTCGGCCAGTGCTCCCTCTTCGCCCGTCTCCCAGTCGCGAACGTAGTCGTCGTAGACGGTCGTGAGGTCGATGGTACGGTCGAACTTCCGATCCTCGACGGGGTCGACCCCCCGCTCCCGCGCTCGCTCCTGAATCGTCGCGGCGAGGTCACGGAAGATGGCCCAGTCCGTCTTCGCCTCGCCCAGCGGCTCCACCGCCGGAGTGAACGGGTGGACGTACGTGTGCATGTCCGTCTCCGAGAGGTCGTCCTTCTCGTAGTGGCTGGCCGCCGGGAGGACGATATCGGAGTACAGCGCCGTCGAGTCCATCCGGAAGTTGATGTCGACGACGAGGTCGAGTTTGGGCCAGAGCTGTTCCTCGACGGCGACGTTCCCTTTGGCCTGGTTGAAGTAGTTGCCCCGCCAGACGAACATGGTCGAGGGATCGGGCCGGAAGCCGTCCTCGCGTTCGCTGGGGTAGACTGGCATCCACCCCCTGTCGATGGACTCCCGGATCTTTTCGGCGGTGTCGGGGTCGGTGTTGTTCAGGATGCCGGCGTGGAAATACGTCCACAGCGTCGTCGGCACGCCACGAACCGAACCGGTGGGGAAGGAGAGCACCTGCCAGCCGTGGAACGTCCAGATCTTCTCCTGCCCGACGTAGTGATCGACGCCGGTGCCGGGATCGCCGAGGTTGCCAGTCAGCGTCACGAGCAGTTGGATCGCCCGATTCCCCAGGTCGTTGTGGTACCAGTCGTTGACGCCCTTGCCGTGGATGATCTTCGCGGCGTCGGCGTCCGCGAACTCGCGGGCGATCCGCTGGTAGGTGCTCTCGCCGACGCCCGTCTCCTCGTGGACGAACTCGGGCGTGTACTGGGCGAGTTCGTCCTGCAAGTTCGCCCACACTGACCGGACTTCGACGCTGCCACCGTCGGTGTCGACCGTCTGCTCGACCGACAACTGCGGATCGAAGTCGAGTACGATGCTCGCCGAGGCGTCGTGCTGGCCGTCGCGTTCGCCGAGCGAGCCGGGGGCCGGACGTAAGGTCCCGTCGGCGTCCACCATCACGAACACCTTCTCCGGATCGCTCGCGTCGGCGGCGAGCCCCACTTCGCTCGCCCGGAGGAACTTGCCCGTGTCCTCGCGGACGAGGAGGGGCATGTCGGTCTGTTCTTCGAGATGGGCCTCGTCGTACAGCCCCTCGTCGACGATGGTGCGGGCCATACCGAGTGCGAGAGCGGTGTCCGTCCCGCCGTTCGGTGCCAGCCACTCGTCGGTGTGGATGGCCGTCTGCGAGTAGTCGGTGAAGATACCGACCCGCTTCGCCCCCTCGTAGCCCGCGTCGAGGAAGTACTTCGCGTCCGGAATCCGGGTGACGTTGATGTTCGACCCCCACGCGATGATGTAGTCCGCGTTGTGCCAGTCGGCGGACTCGGCGTTGTCCGTCTGGGTCCCCCACGTGATCGGCTGTCCGGGTGGCAAGTCGGAGTACCAGTCGTAGAAGCTGTGGGAGACGCCGCCGAGCAGGTTGATCAATCGGCTCCCGGAGGCGAAGGAGACGGGGCTCATGGCGGGGATGGGCGTGAACCCGGAGATGGCGTCGTAGCGCCCCGCCTGCACCTCGTCGATGACGTGATCGGCGATTTCGGTCAGCGCCTCGTCCCAGCTGATGCGCTCCCACTGGCCCGATCCGCGTTCGCCGGTCCGTCGGAGGGGATGCAGGACGCGCTGATCGGCGTTGACGTAGTCCGTATAGCAAGCCCCCTTCTGACAGCCCCGCGGATTGGGGTCCGGCAGCGAGTCGTCGAACGTGGGGTAGTCACCGGCCTGTTCCTCGCGCCAGACCTGGCCGTCCTTGACGAAGACGTTCCACGAACACGACCCCGTGCAGTTGACGCTGTGGGTCGAGCGGGCGACCGAGTCCCAGTCCCACTCCTCGCGGTAGAGGTCCTCCCACTCGCGGTAGGGGTAGTCGCCGATGGGGTCGTCGACGGTCTGGAGGCCGCTCATGCCGTCGTCAGCGACGGAGAGGCCGGTCGCCCCGAGGAGCGAGGCGACCCCCAATCCTTTCACGAAGTCGCGTCTGCCGATACCGCCGTCCGTCAGTTCGTTGTGATCACTCATGGGAGATGAACACCGTCGCGGTCGCACAGAGGGCGCCGGCGACGGCGAGTGCGAAGCCGGTCGGGGTCGCGCCGCCGGCGTCGAGACCGGCGGCCACGAGGCCGAGACCGACCAGCTTGCTCGTCGTATCTAGCAGGCTGTACTGCCGGGCAGTGAGTCGACTCTCAGTCATCGCTCCCACCTCCGGGCGCGGGGGTCGCCCCGTCCGGCTCCCTCTCCGCCCCCCCGTCGCGCAACAGCAGGTAGGTTATCGCGCCGAACAGCGGCGGGACGCCGAGCAACGCCGCGGTCAGGATGGGGTTGACCACGTCGGTCGTCGTCCCCAGCACCTGCGCCGCGAGGATGTTGTTCATCCCCGCGATGGAGGCGATCATGATGAACGCGACGGCGGCGACGCCGACGGCGGTCTGTCGCGGGCGGGAGAGCGGGTCGGCCGTGAAGTGTGTCTCCGCCGTCCGGTCGATAAAGGGCCACGCGAGGATGGCGGCGAACACCAGTCCGGGGAGGACGATGCCGCCGATGAACTCCGTGCTGACGTGGACCGAGCCGACCGAGAAGGAGAACCACTTCGGCAGGAGCTTCAGGAAGCCGTACACCCACATCAGGAACCAGTCGGGCATGATGAGGTCGGGCGTGGCCGCGGGGTCGTTCGGGCCGTACTCCGCGACGTTGTGGACGGGGAGGAAGCCAGCGAGCGCCGACAGCGTCGCCGCGGTCAGGAAGAACACCACCGCACTCACCGCCGTCTGGTTCGGGACGGCCGGCAGGCCGACGATCACGCTGTCGTCGTCCTCGGCGACTCGCCGCCCTTCGGGACCGGACACGTCGCCGTCCCGCGGCGCCTCGGTGTGTTTCTGCCGGATCAGGATCACCATGTGGACGGCCAAGCCGACGGCGATGGCCGCGGGGATGATGAGGACGTGCAGGAAGTAGAGCCGCGGGATGGTCGCGCTCGTGGGGAACTGGCCGCCGAAGACGATTTCGCCGAGGAAGTCGCCGACGAGCGGCACCGAGACGGTGAGGTTGTAGCCGATGCTCGTCGCCGTCGCCGCGAACTCGTCGAACGGGAGCGCGTAGCCCGTGTACGCGGCACCCATCGCCAGCACGGCCAGCCCGGTGCCGACCACCCAGTTCGGCTCGCGGGGGTTGCGGTACGCCCCCGTAAAGAACACCCGCAACATGTGCAAGCCGATGGAGGCGACGAAGAGGTGGGCCGCCCAGTGGTGGAGGCGGCGGATGAACATCCCGAAGGGGACGGTGTAGGTGATGTGGAGGACGGAGACGAACGCCTCGGGCATCTCCTCGCCCTGGAACTCGGCGACGCTCCCCTCGTAGGTCACGTCGGACACCGAGGGTTCGTAGAAGAACCCGAGGAAGACCCCTGAGAGGACGAGAAAGAGGAAGCAGAACAGGGCGACCTCTCCGAGGAGGAAGGAGTCCTCGGCGGGGAAGGCCTTGCCGAGGAAGCCCTGGGCCTGCGCCACGTCGAGGCGGCTATCGAACCAGTCGTAGAGGCGTCTGGCGCGGCTCATACTACTCACCACCTCCCGGTCCGATGCCCGCCTCGAAGTCACCCGTCGCGACGAGGTAGCCGTCGCTGGTCACGGTGATCGGGAGTTGTGGCAGGGGCCGTCCCGGCGGGCCGCCGACGACCGCTGCTCCCGCCGTCGGATCGAACTTCCCGAAGTGACAGGGGCAGACGAGCGTCGCTCCCTCGCGGTCCGACACCATACAGCCCGCGTGCGTACACACCTTCGAGTAGGCGGCGTAGCCGCTCACGGTGAAGGCCATGTTCGTCTCGCCGCCGTAGGCGCTCTCGGGGAAGCGAACGAGGAGCGTCGGCGCGTCCTCGATTCCCGGCCGAGGTTCGGGGAAGGCGGTGAGCTGCTCTCCTTCCGCCAGTCGGTCCTCGGTGATGCGCTCCCCCGCGCCGTCGACGAGGTGGACGCCGTCGGAGTAGACGGGGCCGCTGTACCCCCGCTCGAACACCTGCGTCAGGCCGGCCAGGGGGGCGGTGAGGCTGCCGACGGCCGTCAGTCCGCCGATGGTCGCGAGGAGTTTCGCGATGTCCCGTCGCTGGACTTCCATGCGGGCCCGCCGGTCGGTGTAGATGCTCGGCTGGACCGCCCCGGCATCGCCCGCACAGGGGCAGTCCTCGCACTCCTTCCCGGTCATGGTTCGTGCCCCCGCTCCTCCGCGACTTCGATGTGTGGCATGAACCACGCGTAGTAGGCCACGGTCGAGAGTGCGAGTGAGACGAACATCCCGGTGGCGTAGATGCCGAAGTACTGTGTCCGCCCCACCGTGAGGTACTCCCCGGTGAACAGCGCGGCGAAGACGATGGCGAGGACGGTCAGCCCGCCCATCGCGACCAGCCCCTCGATGGCGTCGGAGGCGTCGTGGTACTCGACGATCCAGCGGCGATCGGTCCGGAGCCACGGCAGGGAGACGGCGTTCTCCCCACCGTCGGCGCTGACGGCCGGCGACGCGTCGTCCGGCGGTCGGACGGCCTCGTTCATGAAGCGATGCACTACGGTCAGGATGCCGACGAGGCCGAACAGCGCGACCCAGACGACGACGCCGACCTGACTCGGCGACAGTTTGTTCGGCGTGTCGACGAAGCCCTGGAGCGGTCGGAGCTCCGTGACGCTCTCGTCGATAGCGACCTCTTCCGAGGGTGGCTCGCCGTGGAGCGCGACGAACCACATCGGGAGCAACACCGTGACGACGAGCGCAACGATGACGACCGTGTTCCGTCTCATGGCTCGACGTTCGGCCGGTCGGCTGGTGGTCGGAACCCGTTCATGGTGGCATGTGTTACCACAGCCTCGATAAAGGACACGCGAGTTACAAAAAATGGGACCAATGTTCGGGGCGAGACTTTAGACCCCCCGACGCAAACGTCGGCCGGCAGTCGGCGACCCGACCGATACTACTAACTCCCGTTCGGCGCAACCTCAGCCCGATTCATCGATGAAACTCCACGAGTACCAGGCGAAGGGCATCTTCGCCGACGCCGGGATTCCGACCCCGGACTCCCGGCTTGCGACGAGCGTCGACGAGGCGGTCGAAGCCGGAACCGACATGGGCTACCCCGTCGCGGTCAAGGCGCAGGTCCACGTCGGCGGGCGCGGCAAAGCCGGCGGCATCGACATCGCGAGCGACGAGGCCGAACTCCGCGAGGCCGCCGAGAGCATTCTGGGTATGGACCTCAAGGGCTACCACGTCGACCGCGTCCTCGTCGAGTCGGCCGTCGACTTCACGAACGAACTCTACCTCGGCGTGACGCTGGATCGCGGCGAGGGCGAACCCGTCGTGATGGTCTCCTCCGAGGGCGGCGTCGACATCGAGGAGGTGGCGGCGACGAACCCCGACGCCATCGCCCGCGAACACGTCGACCCGGCCTTCGGCCTCCACCCGTTCCAGGCGCGGAAGGCGGTGTACGAGGCCGGCGTGCCCGGCGACGTGGCCCGCGCGGTGTCGAGCGTGCTGGAGACGCTGTACGACCTCTGGGCGGCCAACGACGCCAGCGAGACGGAGATCAACCCGCTGATGGTGACCGACGGGGGCGACGTGGTCGCCGCCGACGCCGTCATGAACGTCGACGACGACGCGCTCTTTCGGCATCCCGACCTCGCCGAGATGGAAGAGGAGTCGTACACGGACGACCTGGAGCGCAAGGCCGGCGAGTACGGCTTCGACTACGTCCGCCTCTCGGGCAACGTCGGCATCATCGGCAACGGCGCGGGCCTGGTGATGACGACGCTCGACCTGGTCGACTACTACGGCGGCGAGCCCGCGAACTTCCTCGACATCGGCGGCGGCGCCAAGGCCGAACGCGTCGCCAACGCCCTCGATATGGTCTTTTCCGACCCGAACGTCGACTCCGTCGTGTTCAACATCTTCGGGGGTATCACCCGCGGCGACGAGGTGGCTCGCGGCATCAACGACGCCCTCGCGCAGTTCGACGAGATTCCCAAACCCGTGGTCGTCCGCCTCGCGGGCACCAACGCCGAGGAGGGGATGGAGATTCTGAACACCGAACTGGTGCAGGTCGAACGGACGCTCGAAGACGCCGTGCAACGTGCGGTGCAGAACGCCGAGGAGGGCAACGCATGAGCGTCCTCGTCGACGACGACACCCGCGTTGTCGTGCAGGGCATCACCGGCGGCGAGGGCAACTTCCACGCCGAGCAGATGATCGAGTACGGGACGAACGTCGTCGCCGGCGCGGTGCCCGGCAAGGGCGGACAGGAGGTCCACGGCGTCCCCGTCTACGACACGGTGCACGAGGCGGTGCGCCGCGAGGACGCCGACGCCTCCGTCGTCTTCGTCCCGCCCGCGTTCGCGGGCGACGCCCTCTTCGAGGCGCTCGACACCTCGCTCGATCTGGTGGTCGCCATCACCGAGGGCATCCCGACCCAGGACATGGCCAAGGTGAACCGCCGCCTCCGCGACACGGACACCCACCTCGTCGGGCCGAACTGTCCGGGCGTCATCACGCCGGGCGAGGCGAAACTCGGCATCCTGCCGGGCAACATCTTCTCGTCGGGCAACGTCGGCCTCGTCTCCCGCTCTGGCACCCTGACCTACCAGGTCGTCGACAACCTGTCGAGCCGCGGCATGGGCCAGACGACCGCCATCGGCATCGGCGGCGACCCGATCATCGGCACCTCCTTCATCGACGCCCTCGAACTCTTCGAGGCCGATCCGGAGACCGAAGCCGTCGCCATGTGTGGCGAAATCGGCGGCGAGGACGAGGAAGCGGCCGCGCAGTTCATCGCGACGGAGATGGACACGCCGGTCGCCGCGTTCATCGCCGGGCGGACGGCCCCGCCGGGCAAGCGCATGGGCCACGCCGGCGCCATCGTCTCCGGCAGCGGGACCGGCACCGCGGAGAGCAAGATCGAGGCACTCAACAGCGCAGGCGTCCCCGTCGGCGACACGCCCGAGGAAGTCGCCGACCACATCGAGGACCTCCTGTAGATTTTTCCCGGTCGACGGCGGTTCTCCGGCCGTGACCGATCCCGTTCGACGCTGTCCGGATCACGGCTACACCGACGGCGCGTGCCCCTGTGGGACCGCTGGCGAGACGGTTCTCTCTGCCGACCGCCGCACCCGGCTCTCGAAGTTCATGAGCGGCGCGCTCCGACATTTCCCCGACGACGTGGGCCTCTCGCTCGACGTGGAAGGGTGGGTCGCGTGGGCGGAACTCGTCGCGGCCGCGACGGACCGGTATCCGTGGGCCGACGAAGCGGCGGTCGAGGGTGTCGTCGTCACCGATCCGAAGGGACGGTTCGAGCGTGATGGCGAGGAGCCACGCTCCGCGGGCAGTCGGCCGGAGGTCGACGACGCCGACACCGACCGCGTCCGCGCCGCCTACGGCCACTCCGTCGCCGTCGACCTCGAACCAACCGACGCCTCAGTGCCCGACGAGTTGTATCACGGCACCGCGCCCGAGAACGTCGACGCCATCGAACGCGAAGGGCTGAAGCCGATGCGTCGCCAGCAGGTGCACCTCTCGGCCTCCATCGAGGACGCCCGCGCCGTCGGGCGGCGCCACGCTGTCGACCCCGTCGTGTTCGAAGTCGACGCGGCGGCGCTGCTGGAGGAGTATCGCGTCACGAAACGCGGCCGCGAGACGTACACGGTGGACCGGGTGCCGCCGTCGTATCTTCGTGTCGTCGAGGATTAGTCGTCGGCGTCCTCGGCCACGGGGTCGTCGGCATCGACATCGGCGTCGGCGTCGATGCCCTCCGTCGACAGCGTCGAGAGGGGACCGTGGTACGCGGATCGGTAGCCGAGCAACACGTCGTGGCCATCACTGGACATGAGGATGGGCCAGAACGGCTCGTCCGCCCTCAGGGGCTCGCCGTCGACGGTAGCGAACGTCTCGCCCGTGTCGACGCGTTCGAAGTTCTCGCCGCGGAACTCGTACTCCTTGCCGGGCTCTTTGTAGATGGGCTCGGTCACCTCGTAGAAGCCCGGATCGGGCGACGGAGGGTCGCCCGGGAGGACGCCGGTCGTCCGGAGGAAGGCGCGGAGGCAGTCGTAGGCGTTGTCGACGGCTTCGGCCGATCCCTGATAGCCGGCCTCGATGTCGACGAAGCCCGGCAGTTCGACGGAGCGGCCGTCGGCGACGACGGTGAAGTCGACGATGCCGGTGACGGGGAGGTGGGCGACGATGTCGCGTTTCCGCTCGTTCAGATACGCGACGTTGGCAAAGGCGTGCTGGTACGACACCGTCGAGTGGATACCGAGCGAGACGCAGTCCCGGACTTCCTGCATGAGTTCGTACGCGAGGCGCTCCTCGTACAGATCGCTGTCGGGGTCGCCGGGGAGCGCGCGATTCAGATCCGTCTCGACGTATCGGACTCCCTGCTCGAGGGCGCGTTCGTTGGCGACGATCAGCTTGGCCGGGCGGTCGACCTCGGGATCGGACGCGAGGAAGCGCTCGATGGCGCGGGCGCCACAGGGCTCGTCCCCGTGGACCGCGCCGACGACCGCCACCTCGGGTGTTCCCTCGCCGACCGTGTGGACCTGCATGGTGGTGTCTGGGCGGCCCACGCCCGAAAAGCTAACTCATCGTCCCCGGCGCCGACCGAGCCGATGACAAGGTTGATGCCCGTCGCCGGGCACCTCCCGCCAATGCGCACCCGCGATAGTCCCTCGGAGGTGAGTGCGACGGCCGGGCGCGGTCGTCGAGGCCAGTGAGCCGTTCGCCCCCGCGGGCCGTCGCCCGCCGTCTCGCCGGCGTCGAGCGCCTCCCGACTGCCCAGCGAGCGATCCTCGGCTACTACGCCGAAACCGGCCGCTTCGACTACCGGGCGCTCCGGATCAAGTCGGCGGTCGACGACCAGTTGGACACCATCCTCGACGACGTGTACGGCGACATCGAGTCTGCCATCGTCACCGATCTCGGCGTCGACGACGCCACCTTCCGCTACGAGACGAAACTCACGCTCCCGGCGGAACTGACGCTCGGCTACCTCTACCGCCGAGCGCTCGCCCGGGCGACGAGCGGCTACGATCCGATCACGGACACGGCGGGTGGGTGGGCCCCCCTCGGCGGCGGCGATCCGTCGGCCCCCGCCAACCGTGAGGCCCGCGAGTACGTCGAGATGGCCGAGGAGGCGACGGCGCTCATCGTCCAGGCGCTGCTCGACGGCGACATGCGCGACGCCATCAACGACGACGAGTTCGAGGACTTCGAAGTGACGGTGTCCGGGGACCCCGACCCCGATCCGCGCCGCGTCGCCGAGTGCGCCCAGTCGCACCTCCAGCGCGTCGTCGAGGACGCCTTCGATCGGGCGCCGGACGCCGTCCGGGACGCCTACGACGAAGCCGTCGACATCTCGGAGGCCCACCAGGAACAGGACGATCACTTCCGTGACCTGCTGGCGGCCGCTCTCGACGGAGACGCGACGGCGAAAGACCGGATCGAAGACGAGTACAAGTTCGCCGCCGTCCCGGACGACGCCCCCTTCGACGGGGCGGAGCGCGACCTGCCGTACCTCAAGACCCAGTACGACCGGGTCGGCGTCATCTACAAGGGGATGCTGGACGCTTACCGCGGCGTCGGCTTCGAGATTCCCGAGGCGTTTGGTACGTCCATCGTCCTCGCCATCATCGGCGCACAGATCTGGCTCGACGACGTGGACGACTACCACGACGACGTTGCCGAGGGACAACTCACACCCGTCACCGCCGAGTACGTTCTCGTGGAGAACGACGACGACGCCTACGAGCGTGTCGTCGACATCACGATGCGGTACTTCGAACTGGCGCGGGACCACGCCGCCGAGGCGGACTCGCCGCTCAACGGCATCGCCATCGAGTACATCCTTCGCTCCGGTGACCCGGGCCGCCTTCCGGGAAGCGCGGACTGACGCCGTCGAAAAGAATTCGCGTGCAATCGCTTCCTGCTACCCGGCGCCGCCACCACCGCCGCCGCCGGCGTACATCTTGCCGACCTCTTTCAGATCCGACGAGCCACAGTTCTTACACGTCGCCTCGTCGGGTTCGTCGCTGGACGTGATAGTTTTGTCACAATCCTGACACTCGTAGTCGTACAGGACGGTTTCTCCCTCGTCCGGGGCCAGTAGTTCCTTCACCTTGTCCATGAGGCTCATTTGCTACCACCGGGACTACGTTGTCGGGTATCATTCATAATTGTTCGTGTCTCCGGTAGCGTCGCTCGCTCAGTTCCGGCCGATATCGAGGGTCGACCCGTCTTCGACGAGGACGCCACGGTCGATGGCGACCGTCAGAATTCGCTCGCACTGCGGTTCGGACACGTCGTAGGCGGCGGTCACGAGGGCGGTCAGGTCGGCGCGCTCCATCGGAAACTCGCGGTTCTGTAACAGGCGGAGGACTTTGTAGTAGCCGTCGGGGACGTCCCGGTCGTCGCCTGCGTCGGCATCCGACTCGGTATCCACATCGGCGTCGGTCGGCTCCCGTTTCGTCACCTCGATGTCCGGCGCCGTCTCGTCGGCGTCTTCGCGGCCGTCCGTCGCGCCATCGTCCGATTCGAACGTCACCTCGCCGAGGTCGGGGACGCCGTGACCGGCTCCGGCGCGCGACGACTCCCCGGCCTCGACCAGCGGTTCGAGCACGCGCCGAAGTTTCTCGTGACAGGTCGAGCACAGCATCGCCGACCGCGCCTCGTCGGGCGACGCCAGCCGTTCCGGCACGACTTCGTACTCCCGGAGGGAGTCGCCGACGGCACCACAGAAGTAACACGACCGCAGCTGGGGCATGCCCACTACTCCGGTGGGCTCGTGCTAAGTATTTTCCCTCCGACCCGGCGACAATAATTGTCTGCTCTTCGTATAATGTATTGGTAAAACACACGTACAGTCGTTTTGTCTACGAAAATATTTAATTAGGCCCGCAACATTGGTGTGGATGTTATGGCACGCTACGTCTGTCCGGGCTGCGACCGGGAGCTCGAAGCGGGGCCGTTTCGGATGACCTGTCCGACCTGCGGCGGCCGTCTGGTAAACTATCGACGCTCCCGTTCCTGATCGGCGCCGTAGTGTGCGATCGACGAGCCGGGTTTCGCCGCTCACTCGCCGAGATCGGTGTCGTCGACCGGTGACGCCGCGTCCCAGTACCGTTCGAATCGGGCGTCGGCCCAGTCACGAACGGCGGCGTCGTCGGTGTCGACGGAGGCCTGCAGGACGCCGTTCGCGTCGCGGAGGAGGAGGTGGACGACGTCGTCGGCGACGGTCACCGCCAGCGGAACCCCTCCGTCTCGGACCCGGACGCTCGCGTCGGGCGCCCCGACGAGGGATTCCAGCCGTCGCCGCAGCCTTTCGTCGTCGGCCACCGCGTCGATAGCGTGGCGGGAGAACACGCCCTCGAAGGTCATGTCGCCGGCGGTCACGCGCCGTTCGATGACGTCGAGGCTATCCTCGTTGAACGCGTGCGAGAGCACCCGGACCGACGACGCCTCGCGGAGGAGGTCGAGCACTCGCCCGACCGGCGCGTTCGGCTTCGTCCCGCTCGGAACGGTGATGGTCGCGTCGTCGAACCGCCGGAGGTCGAAATCGAGAGCGTCGGTCGGGAGGTACGACACGATCGGACGGAGGTCGCCTTCCGTCTCCATGATCGCCAGCAGGTCGAGGAAGCCGTCCGCGACGAGTTCACCCGTCGCCGTGGCGACGTACGCGCCGTCGATCCGTTCGATCCACGACCGTTCTTGGAAGTCACGAAGGATGCGGCCGAGCGTCGCCTGCGAGGCGCCGGTCGTCACCGCGAGGTCGGTGCGCGTGTGGCGGTCCTCGGCGAGGCATCGAAGCACCGCCACCCGGTTCGGGGAGAGCGCGAGGAACTCGATCTCCGCCAGTGCGGACTCCATACGCCCCCTGCTCTCCGACGCGGGAAACCACTTTCGCACCGTGAAATCGTTGCACACTGTGCACACCACGGCGTGGATCGCGTCCTTTTCTTAACGTGCAAAAATTTATGAATTAAACTAAACGGCTCGGGCTCCTACTCCTATTCGATGACTCACTACCTGCGGATTTCGGCTCTCGGAACGGGACGCGAACGGCACGTCGACGGGGTCGCGGAGTGACGGCGGCTGATCGCCGCTCGCTGATCGCGTTCGCGGTCGCGGGCATCCTCTTTGGCGGCACCTTCGTCGCGGCGAAGGCGGGACTCGCCTACTTCCCGCCCCTCCTGTTCGTCGCCCTTCGCTTCGACGTGGCGGCCGTCGCCCTGCTCGCCTACGCGGCGGTGACGACGCCGCGGGGCGAACTCCTCCCGCGGACGCGGAGCGACTGGCTCGGCGTCCTGGCGACGGGCGTCCTCGCCATCGGGTTGACGAACTCCCTGCTGTTCGTGGGGCAAGGGTACACGACCAGCGCCGTCGCCGCCATCGTCTTCAGCCTCAACCCGATCCTGACGCCCATCTTCGCGGCGCTCCTCCTGGCCGACGAGCGCCTCTCGGTCCGCGGCGTCGCGGGAATGGCACTCGGGTTCGTCGGCGTTGCCCTCGTGGTCAACCCCGACCCCGCGACCCTGTTCGATCTGGGCGTCGGTAAGGCGATCCTGCTCGCGGGCGCGGTCACCGGCGCGGTCGGGAGCGTCCTCATCCGCTGGGCCGGCGGCTCCCTGTCGAGCACTGCCCGCACCGCGTGGGGACTCCCCTTCGCGGCGCTCCTCTCGCACGCCCTGAGCGTGGCGGCCGGCGAGTCGCCCGCCGCCATCGTCTGGCACCCCGAGGCCGTCGCCGCGCTGGCGTACGTCGGCCTCCTCGCCGGCGCCGTCGCCTACATCGCCTACTTCGGCCTCCTCGATACGGCGGGCGCCATCCGGGCGAACCTGGTGTTCTACGCCGTCCCCGTCGTCGCCGCCATCGGCGGGTGGGCGCTGCTCGGCGAGATCATTTCGACCCTCGCGGTCGGTGGCTTCGTCACCATCTTCGCCGGCTTCGCCGTGATCGGGAGCGAGTCGATCGACGTGCGCGACCGTCTCCGCGGTCGGGCACCCGCCTCCACGGACGCGCTTGACTCCGCGTGCGTCGACGCCGACTGATACTGTCCCTGTCCACCGGTCCCGACGTACAGTAGCCCGTACGAATCGCCGACGCGACGCTATATGTCGCCCCGTCGCGTACCACCGTCATGGATCACGTTGAATACGTCTACACGGTTGGGATGGACGACGACACCGTCGACGACTACCTGCGGCGCGGCAACCACGGCGTCCTCGCCCTCGCCGACGCCAACGACGCGTACGCGGTGCCGCTGAGCTACCACTACGACGGCGACCGGTTCCTCCTGCGCGTGAGCAGCCACGACGACGCCTCGGAGAAGCGGCGCTATCTCGACGCGACCGACACGGCGACGTTCGTCTGCTTCGCGGCTGCGGCCGACGAGTCGTGGAGCATCCACGTCCGCGGTCCGGTCGACGAGTGGTCGGGCACCGCCGACGAGACGACGCTCAACGAGTGGTTCCCGCCCTTTCGGCTGTTCGACGAGGCCGTCGAGGACGTGACGTTCGTGCTCTACGAACTGGACGTGGAGACCGTCGTCGGGCGCCGGACAGCCGACTGATTCCACGGACCGAGTGGCCACATTTCCCTCGGTCCCCAGACTTAACGGACGGTGTACGGTATCACGACGCATGGCCGAACGGGACCACATCGTGATCGCGGGCGGCGGCCGCGTCGGACGGCGGGTCGCGGAGGACTTCGTCAACCGCGGGACCGCCGTGACCGTGATCGAACGGGACGGGAGCCGCATCGACGCCGCGGACGTGGACGACCGCGTGACGTATCTGGAGGGCGACGCCACGCGCCCGTCGATGCTCGAACGGGCGATCACCGACGAGACGGACGTGATCGGCGCGTTGACCGGCGACCAGTCGACCAACCTCGCCGTCTGCATGGCCGCCAAACAGCTCTTTCCGGCTATCGAAACCGTCGCGCGCATCCAGGTCGAGGACGGCGACGAGTACACCGAGTTCGTCGACCGGGTGTACTTCCCCGAACGGGCGAGCATCAAGGCGGCCGTCAACGCCCTCGGCGGGAGCGACATCCGGACACTCGAAGGCGTGACCGGCGACCTCGAACTGTTCGACGTGCGCGTCGACTACGACGCCCCCGCGGCCGGCGAAGTCGTCGCCGACGCCCTCCCCGAGGGATCGCTCGTCATCTCACAGACCAGCGGCGACGTGGCGGTCCAGCACTCGACGACGCTCGTCGCGGGCCGTCGGTACATCGTCGCCGCCGATCACGAAGTCGTCGACGACGTGCTCCGACAGCTCCGGGGCGACCCCGAGGCCTGACCGTGCGACTCGATTCGGTGCCGACAGCGCTCATGTGTTCGGTCTGCGGGTCGAGCGTCGACGACGCGGTGGGGATGGCGGGCTGTGCGCCCGAACTGGACGACGTGATCGACCCCGTCGACGACGGATTCGACGTGGTGTCGGTGAAGCGGTGAGCGACCACGCCGATTCTCGACAGGTGTCTTGAATCTTATAGACGAACGCACATGTTCCGGAGGTTCCTGCATACCGGGTCAGATTTATTACAGTTGGTTGGCATATGCTAAAGCGGTTTTCGGACGGCCCGCGGCATGCCCGACCGTCCGGCTGTCTGGAAGCCATTCGGCGCTCGGGTGACGCACTGCCGAGTCGCCCGTCGTCGACGCACCGCGCCGCGTGCTTGCGACATGCCCCTCGATACTGGCCGCCGCCGTCGCTGGCGGCGGTGAGCCGATATCTCTCCCGCTCCCCAGGTTTATCCCCGAAGCCGCGGCCACCTCGTCGCGATGGACGCGCTGGTCCGACCTGTCGTCGACCCGGGATTCGCGGCGACGGCGCTGGCGTTCCTGTGTGGGGGCGTCGCGCTCGGGACCGCGAGCGGGCTCGTTCCGGGGCTCCACGCCAACAACTTCGCGCTGCTTCTGGCCGGGCTGGCTCCCTCGATATCTGCCGACCCGCTGCTCGTCGGCGTCGCGATGCTCGGGGCGGGCGTGGTCCACTCCTTCCTTGACATCGTGCCCGCGCTCGCGCTCGGCGTCCCGGACGCGGCCACGGCGGTCGCCGCGCTGCCGGGCCATCGGCTCGTGATCGCGGGACGCGGCCGCGAGGCGGTCCGGCTGTCCGCGGTCGGATCGGGGCTGGCGGTCGCGCTCGCGGTCCCGCTTGCGGTCCCGATCACGTGGATCATGATCCGCGGCTATCCCGTCGTCAGAGAGCATCTCCCGCTGCTTTTGGGCGTCGTCGTCGCCTTTCTCGTGGTCACCGAGTCGTCGAAGCGAGCCGCGCTCGGCGGGCTCGTCGCCTTCCTCGCGAGCGCGGCGCTCGGCCTCGCGACGCTCGACGCCGATCCCTCCGCACCGCTCGACGCGGGGGGCGTCCTCGCGCCGCTTTTCGCCGGGCTGTTCGGCGCTCCGGTGCTCGTCGACGCGATGGGCGGCGGGGGCGTACCGCCGCAGGGCGACGCCCGGATCGCGATGAGTCGCCGCGGGCTCGGCGCCAGCGCGGGCGGCGGGTCGCTCGCGGGCGCGGTCGTCGGATACGTGCCCGGCGTCTCCGCGGCCATCGCGGCGGTCGCGGCGCTACCGGCGGTCCCCCGAGAGGAGTCGGACCGCGGATTCGTCGTCGCCACGAGCGGCGCGAACACGGCGAACACGATATTCGCGCTGTTCGCGCTCGTCGCGCTCGGGACCCCGCGGACGGGCGTGACCGTCGCGATCGACCGCGCCGAGGTCCCCTTCGCGCTCCCGATCCTGCTGGTCGCGGCCGCGACCGCCGCCGCGTGCGGGTTCGCGCTCGTGTTGCTGGTCGGCGACGCCTATCTCCGGGTCGTCGGAAACGCGGACTACACGCGGCTGTCAGTCGGTGTCTTGGCGCTCCTCGCGATGATCTCGTACGCGTTCGCGGGCCCCTTTGGGGTTGGCGTGTTCGTCGTCGCCGGGGGACTGGGACTCGTCCCGCCGCGGGTCGGCGCCCGACGGGTCCACCTGATGGGGGTGTTGATCGGACCGCTCATCGTTGGATGAACCACGGTACCGCGCCTCAATCGGTCGTGCGGAGGGCGAAGGCAAAGAACAACGGTTAAAAGTCGCGCGGTGGTGGTTTACTGTATGAGCGAGAGTGAAACGCAGGGCACCCGGCAGTGTGTCTCCTGTGGCATTCAGGTGGCCGGGATGAACGCC
>ENA-ORDC01000526-ORDC01000526.1-marine-metagenome-genome-assembly--contig:-NODE-526-length-37051-cov-8.872505_pt1 | contig 37051 bp, 39 predicted proteins | sample MGYA00237783_ERZ508515 | MGnify/ENA primary metagenome ERZ508515 (study PRJEB26186, sample SAMN06268792) | marine metagenome | isolation source: Eden Landing Ponds, San Francisco, CA, USA | place... | reverse complement strand
GACCTCGACGCGCTCGCGGACTCGGTCGACGAGGACACCGCGTTCGTGTACGCGGAGACGCCGACCGTGACGGGCGCCATCGAGCCCGAACTGGCGGCGATCGGCGACCTCGCCGACGAACACGACGCGCTGTTCTGCGTCGGTTCGGATCCGGTGGCCCTCTCGCTGCTGGAGGAGCCGGCGTCCGTCGGTGCCGACGTGGTCGTCGGCGAGGCCGGCGTGCTCGGCCTGCCCGCGAGCTATGGGATGGGGCTCGGGCTGTTCGCCTGCAAGGAGGAGTACCTCCGGCAGGTGCCCGGCCGCCTCGTCGGGAAAAGCGAGGACGCCGAGGACCGCCGGGCGTTCACCCTGACGCTGCAGACCCGCGAGCAGCACATCCGCAAGGAGCGCGCCACCTCGAACATCTGTACGAACCAGGCGTGGGTGGCGCTGCGGGCGGCGATGCACGCGGCGTACCTCGGCCCCGAGGGGCTCGTCGATCTGGCGGAGGACTGCGTCCGCGACGCCGCCTCGGTGGCGGCCTCGCTCGACGCGCTCGACGGCGTCGAGGCTCCCCTCGACGACCGACACCACTTCCGCGAGTTCGCCGTCGGCGTCGACGACGCCCCCGGCGTCGCCGCCGGACTGGAGGAGCGCGGGTTCGCGGTCCACCTCCTCGACGACGAGACGTTGCAGGTGTGCGTGACCGACCTCAACGTCGACGCGGCCGACGATCTGGTCGCCGCGTTCGCGGAGGTGGCGGCATGAACTACGTCGGACTGCGTCCGACGAGCGCACACCCGCCACGGAGGTGGCTCGCGTGAACTACGATCAGGCCCGTTACGGCGACGACACCCGTAACGAGCCCCTGCTGTCGGAGAAGAACTCGACGGCGGTCGACCCGGGCGCCGGCTCGGCGCTCCCGGAGGACCTGACGCGCGACTCGCTGGAGCTGCCGGGGCTGTCGGAGCCGGAGCTGGCGCGCCACTACACTCGCCTGTCGCAGATGAACTGGAGCGTCGAGACGGGACCGTACCCGCTGGGGTCGTGCACGATGAAGTACAACCCCTCGTTCGCCGACGCCGTCGCGGCGGACCCGAACGCGGCGGTCCATCCCGACCGCGATCCCCGGACCGTGCAGGGGAACCTCGAACTCCTCCACGGCCTGCAGGAGTACCTCGCGACCATCGGCGGGATGGACGCGGTGACGCTGCAGCCGCCCGCGGGCGCCGCCGGCGAGTTCACCGGCATCGCCGTCGCGAAGGCGTACCACGAGCACCACGGCAACGACAAGTCGGAGGTGATCATTCCGGCGTCGGCCCACGGTACCAACTTCGCCACCGCGGCGATGGCCGGCTACGACGTGGTCGAACTCCCCTCCGGCGAGGACGGCCGCGTCGACGTGGAGGCGCTCGAGGCGGCCGTCTCCGAGGACACCGCCGCGCTGATGCTCACCAACCCCAACACGGTGGGGCTGTTCGAGCGCGACATCACGGAGATCGCCGAGATGGTCCACGACGCCGGCGGCCTGCTGTACTACGACGGCGCGAACCTCAACGCCCTGCTCGGACGCGCCCGCCCCGGCGACATGGGCTTCGACATCATGCACTACAACGTGCACAAGACGTTCGCCACGCCTCACGGCGGCGGCGGCCCCGGCGCGGGGCCGGTCGGCGTCGTCGAGGAGTTGGCGGCGTTCCTGCCCAGGCCGCGGGTGCGCGAGGTGTCCGGGTCCGCGGAGGACGCCGCCGGCGACGTCGCCACCGCCGCGGACGGCGGCGCGCTGGCGGGCCACGACCACGACCACGGTCACGGGGATGCGGGCGACGGCGAGGGCGACGCCGAGTACGAGCTGTTCGACCCCGAGCACTCCATCGGCAAGGTGCACGGCTTCTCGGGCAACTGGCTCGTGTTGATCCGCGCGTACGCGTACATCCGCCGGCTGGGCGACGAGGGGCTGCTCGACGCCTCGGCGAAGGCGACGCTGAACGCGAACTACCTCGCCAGCCTGCTCGACCTGGAGGTGCCGTACGGCCCGTTCCACCACGAGTTCGCCGCGACCGCCGGCGAGCGCGACGCCGCCGACGTGGCGAAGGGGATGCTCGATTACGGCGTCCACCCGCCGACGACGAAGTGGCCCGAGATGGTGCCCGAGGCGATGCTGACAGAGCCGACGGAGGTCGAGAACAGGCGCTCGCTGGAGGACCTGGCGAACGCGTTCAACGAGGCGTTCGCCGACACCGACGAGGAGCTGCACGACGCGCCCACGAAGACGACGGCGCGCCGCGTCGACCAGACCTCGGCGGCGCGGAACCCGCGGCTGTCGTGGCAGGCGCTCGAGGACGACGAGTAGCGGGCCCCGGCCGCAATCGCCGTCTCCGAGTTCGCGGTAGCCGATCTTTCAGGTTCGGCCGCACCGCTCTGCGTCTCGGCCGTCTAGCTGTCGATGCTCGGCCGCAGCGCTGTTCGGGTAACTCGCTGCGCTAAAATCGAAGTAACCGGTCGTCGTCGCCAGGGTGGCGACGAGGGATCGGCTTAGTTGCGGACGACGTTCGTCGCGCGCGGGCCCTTCGGGGCCTGTTCGATGTCGAATTCGATCTCCTCACCCTCCGTCAGATCCGGACCGCCAACGTCCTCCATGTGGAAGAACACGTCGTCGTCCTCGTCCTCAGTCGAAATGAAACCGTAGCCGCCAGTGTCGTTGAAGAAATCAACCTTTCCGTTTGCCATTGCAAACAAACGTATGGCCGAACGCGGGATAACCCTTCCGAGGGTCGTGGTATCACGGGGGTTCGGTCCGATCCGATCACCAAGTTGGCGGCGTCGCCTCACCGACCGACCCTCCTCGAAATCGGCCGCCCGTCACCGGAACCGGACGACCGTCACCGGAACCGGCGACCGTCGGGTCACCTTCTCGGCGACACTCCCCATGAGCATGCGAGAGATCCCCGTTCGGCCGTGGCTCCCCATCACCACTTGGTCGATGTCGTCGCCCTCGTCCTCGAGGTACTCGAGGATGGACTTCGCGGGTCCGCCGACGAGTCGGACCGTCTCCACGTCGACGCCGCGCTCTCGGGCGCGCTCGGCGGCCGACTCCAGCAGTTCGTCGCTCGCCTCCTTCGCGGACTCCTCCAACTCCTTCGAGTAGTACGGGTCCATCCCCTCGCCGTCGCCGGCGGACACCCACCGAGTGGGGTCGACGACGTTGATGAGAACGAGCGTCGCCCCCTCGTGAACCTCCAGGGCGTGATCGAGGGCCGTCGTGGACTGTTCTGACTGGTCGAGCGGAACGAGTACGCGTCGTGACACGGTCGCGACCACACGGGGGAGGGACTCGGGCGTTTCGGTCCCCGGGGGTTCGCCGGCCCGGGGCTGTCCCACGCCGACCGGTCACGCCGGGCCCGCGACGGCGGCCACGACGGCGGCGAGCCCGACCCCGCCGCCCGCGAGCAGGGTGTTGCCGGCGACGAACAGCGCGGCCCGGCCACGGTCGCCCCGCTCCCACAGCCGCACCGTCGACACCGAGAACGACGAGAAGGTGGTAAACGCGCCGCAGGCGCCGGTTCCCGCCAGCAGCAGTGCGTCGCCGCCGACGGGCCAGAAGACGAGCAGCCCGAGCAGGAAGCTCCCGAGGACGTTCACCGTCAGCGTCCCCAGCGGGAACCTCTCGCGGTCGATCGCCGACCCGAGCAGGTGGCGCGCGACGGCGCCGACGGCGCCGCCGACCGCGACGAGCGCGGGATCCGGGACCGCGGCGAGCACGGGGCCGGCGACCGCCACGACCGCGACGAGCGCGGACTCGAACGCCGTCGCGACCGCGGACGCCCCCGTCACACCTCTACCTCCCGATCCGGCCGGGGATCGATCCACGCGGCGCCCGCGCGGCCGCCGAGCGCGCCCGCGAAGCCGAGCCCGTAGCTGGCGAGGAGGTACGCGACGGCGACGAGCGGCTCCGACCGAGCCGTTTCGACGACGAAGGTGCTGTAGGTGGTGTACGAGGAGAGCACCCCCGTCGCGAGCAACGTCCGCGTGCGATCGCCCAGCCGGTCGGTGCGGAGCGCCTCGTACAGCAGAAACCCGAGCAGCAGGCTGCCCGAGACGTTCGCCGCGAGGGTCCCCCAGAGCCCGGGAAGCGCCGTCCCGACCGCGTGACGCGCCGACGCGCCGACGGCGCCGCCGACCGCGACGAGCGCGACCGTGACCGCGATCGATCGGGGGCCCCGCGACATACGCGGGCCCTCTCGCGTGGGTCGTATCGGACTGTCGATCGCCGCGCGGCGTCCGTGCCAACTAATACCAATTAAGGGATCCCCATGGGTAGAAACCCGTTATAGAATATTATCATTATAGTTCGTTACATTTATTGTGTCCTCCCGACTGGACACGGATGAGGCGACACAGCATGGGTGTACACGACCGCAAATCCGCCGCAGAACATGCACAGGCTACGCCGACCGACCGCGACCCGCCGACGCCACCCACACCACCCGAACGACCCACACCATGACGTTCAACCCGAACCCCACGACCGACCTCGACGAGATCGACGACCGCGAACTGAGCCTGTTCTCCACGGAGGGCGACGACCGATGAGCCGTCGCGCCACCCGCCCCACAACCGGCACCCGACCGTCCGCGGAGACGGACGCGCCGCTGGTCCCGGATCTGGGGACGCGAACGGGCCGCACCGACACGACGACCGACAGCCGCCAAACCGCAGACAGCCGACGCGACCGCGCCGAGCGCCGCCGTCGCGACCCGTTCGAACTCGCGCTCATGGAGGACTCCGAATAATGCACCCCTCAGAACTCGACCAGGACGTCTTCACGAAGGACATCGACAACCCGCAGGGCGCGAAGCTGCGCGAGATGCTCGACGAGCAGGACTACGTCTTCGCCCCCGGGATGTACCACGCGCTCGACGCCCGGCTGGCGGAGATGGCCGGCCTCGACGCCGCGTACATGTCCGGCTACTCCACCGTCCTCGGCCAGTTCGGCTTCCCGGACCTCGAGATGGTGACGATGACCGAGATGGTCGAGAACGCCAAGCGGATGGTCGAGGCGACGAACCTTCCCGTCATCGCCGACTGCGACACCGGCTACGGCGGCACCCACAACGTCCGCCGCGCCGTCCGCGAGTACGAGAAGGCCGGCGTCGCCGCGGTCCACATCGAGGACCAGACGACGCCCAAGCGCTGCGGCCACATCGCGGGCAAGAAGATCGTCTCCCGCGAGCAGGCCCGCTCGCGCTTCGAGGCCGCCGTCGACGCCAAGCAAAGCGAGGACACGGTCGTCATCGCCCGCACCGACGCGTACGGTTCGGCCAACGGCGACTGGGAGGAGCACCTCGAGCGCGGTCGCATCTACGCCGACGCCGGCGTCGACCTCGTCTGGCCGGAGATGCCCGACCCCTCGCGCGAGGACGCCGTCGAGTACGCCGAGACGATCCACGAGACGCACCCCGACCTGGATCTGGCGTTCAACTACTCGTCCTCGTTCGAGTGGGGCGCCGAGGAGGACCCGCTCACGTTCGAGGAGCTGGGCGACCTGGGCTACAAGTACCAGTTCATCACCCTCTATGCGCTGCACTCGGGCGCACACGCCGTCTACGAGGACATGAAGAACATCGCCGAGAACGACGAGGAGGCGCAGTTCGACCTCGAGGAGCGCTACATCGGCCACGAGACCGAGAGCCACCACGCGCTGTCGTTCGTCGACCGCTACCAGGACATCGAGACGCGGTTCGATCCCGAGGCAGAGGAGCGCATCGAGGAGTCCGCCGGCTTCGCCGAGGACCGCTCGGAGCCGATCACCTCGAACGACGACGACTGATCGCGGCGCGCCGTCCGTTCGTCACCGTCTTTTTCCGCCGCCTCCGTCCTCGCCCTCACCGCCGGAACTACGTGCGGCCGCGATCAGACCCGACCGATGACCGACAGCGACGCACCGGACCGCCGGAACCGCGAGCGGGACGCCCCGGAGGAGACCGAGTCGACGGGATCGACGGAACCGACCGTCGAGGACCTGATCGAGGACCTGGAGACGTTGGAGGAGGTGGTCGACGACACCGACGAGCGCCGGAGGGTGCGCGAGGCGATGCGGACCGCCCGCGACCTGGCGACCCCGAAGCCGTCCGTGTTCGGGAAGGTCGTCCGCGGCTTCGACCGCGGCGACATCGCGGAGGCGTTCCTCGGGAGCGTGCTGTTCGGGGTTCCGATGCTCGTCGAGGGCGGGACGACGGAGATCGGCGCGTACTTGGGCGGCAACCCCGCGGTCCTCGTCGGGACCGCGCTGGTGACGGTCCTGCTGGTCGTCGGGATCATCTACGTCGCCGACTTTCAGGACGTACGCGTCCACCGGCCGTTCCTCGGCGTCGTCCCCAGGCGGCTCGCCGGCGTGCTCGGCGTCGCCGCGTTCACCGCCGTCGTCGGGCTGACCGCGTGGGGACAGATCGACTGGGCCGACCCGGCGGTCGCGCTCGGGAGCACGGTCGTGGCGGCCCTCCCGATGGCCGTCGGGGCGGCGCTCGGGGACCTGCTGCCGGGATAGCTCACGCGTCGCCGTCGGGGGACCGGCGGGACCGGCAGTGCGGGTCGGTTACGCCTCGATGGGGTCGTCGCGGCTACCGTTGATCCGCGTGAGACCGTAGTCGCACTCGTTGCACCGCCACTTCGTCTTCTCGCCCAGGTGGATCGTCATCGCGGCGACGCGCCAGAAGTCCCGGTTCTCGCCGCAGCGGGGGCAGGAGAACTCCATTTCGAGGCTCATACCACCCGTTGTGTGGGCGGTGACTTTCAAAACACCGGTCGCCGTCGATCGCGATCGATCGCGGCCGCTCGCGAGCGGGCGGCGCTCCGTCCCGAACCGCCGGCCTCATCCGCGTCGCGTCGCCCAGTCGACACTGTGCGACCGATCCCGGACGCCGTCGCGGACGCGCTGCACGCCGGCGGGCTCCTCGCGGTCGCCGGCGCGCTCGCGTGGGCGACGGGTCGCCCGCTCGTGTTCCCGAGCCTCGGGCCGTCGGCGTACCTGATCGCCGCCGGCTCCGACCGGCCGAGCGCGCGGGCGCTGCTCGGCGGGCACGCCGTCGGGATCCTCGCCGGACTGCTCGCATATCACGGGCTCACCGACGGCGCGGCCATCACCGGCGCGCTGGCGGCCGGGGAACTGGCGGGCGCGTACCTCGCGGTCAGCGGCGTCGTCTCGGTCGGCCTCACCACCCTCGGGATGGCGTTGACGGACACGCGCCACGCCCCCGCATGCGCGACGACGCTCATCGTCTCGCTGGGACTGCTCCCCTCGCTTGCGGACGCCGCGGTCATCGCCGTCGGGGTGTTCACCCTGTGGCTCGCCTCGCGGGCGACCGCGCTGGCGTCCGGCGCGCCCACGGTGACGGCGGACGCCGAACGCGCGGATCGATAAACGATAGCCCGAAATCCCCGGCGGTCGACCACCGCGTATGACCTTCGAAACGACGGTTCCGGTCCGTTACCGCGACCTCGACCCGATGGGCCACGTGAACAACGCCGTCTACGCCACCTACTTCGAGGAGGTGCGCACCGCCTTCTTCCGCGAGGAGGTCGGCATCGACCTGGCCGACTCGCGGGCGGCGCTGGCGTCGCTGTCGATCGAGTTCCGGGCGCCGATCGAGGGAACCGGCGCCGTTCGCGCGGTGCTCGACGTGACCGACATCGGGACGACCAGCCTCACCTTCGGCTACGAACTGCACTACGACGGACACCTCGTCGCCGAGGGGGAGACCGTCCAGGTCGCGATCGGCGAGGACGGCCCCGAGCCGCTGCCGGACGCGGTCCGCGCGGCCGCCGAACGGCACGCGGCCGAATGAGCGGCGGTCGCCGCCGCCTCGCACTCGCGGCGGTAAGCGCGGGAAACTTCAGTCAGCTGGGTGCGCGGGTGCTCCTCGGCGCGGTCGTCCCGTTCGTCCTCGTCGACTTCGGGACGACCGAGGCGACGGTCGGGCTGGCGCTCACCGGAATGTGGGCGACGTACGCGCTGTTGCAGTTCCCCAGCGGCGTGCTCGCCGACCGCCTCGGCGAGCGGCCGGTCGTCCTCGCCGGGATCGTCGGGGCCGGGGTCGGAACCGCGTTGGTGGCGCTGTCGTCGTCGATACTCGCGTTCGGGGCGGCGACGCTGGTGCTCGGCGCGGGCGCCGGACTGTTCTTCTCGCCCGGGACCTCGCTGCTGTCGCGACTGTACGACGAGCGCGGCGGCGCCTTGAGCGTGCTCACGGGCGCGGGTGCCGTCGCCGGCGCGGCGTTCCCCGCGGTCGGGGGCGTGCTCGCCGACCGCTACGGCTGGGAGGTCGCCGTCGGTGCGGGCGCCGGCGTCGCGGTCCCGGCGGCCGTCGCGACGCTGCTGTTCGTGCCGTCGCTCGCGCCGGCCAACCCCGAGCGCGACCTCCGGGCGGCCGTCGATCCCGGACGGATCGCCGACGTGCTCGCCCGTCCGCCGCTGGCGTACACGACCGCGATCGCCGTGCTGTGCGGGTTCACGTTTCAGGCCGTCTCGTCGTTCCTGCCGACGTTTCTCGTCGCACACCGCGACCTCGCGCCGTCGACGGCGGCGACCGCCTTCGGCGCCGTGTTCGCGATCAGCGCGGTCGCCCAGCCGGTGAACGGCCGGGTGTCCGACGTGCTCTCCCGTGACGCCGCCGTCGCGATCAGCGTCACGCTCGCGGGCGCCGGCATCGCGACGCTGGTGCTCGCGCCCGGAGCCGTCGGAACCGTCGCCGGCGTCGCGGTGCTGGGGGCCGGGATCTCCTGGCCCGGACCGATTCAGGCACGGTTCATGGACCGGCTGACGGACGCCGAGCGCGGCTACGCCTTCGGCCTGCTTCGCACCGTGTACATGTTCCTCGCTGCATCGGGGTCGGTCGTCACCGGCGCCGTCGCGAGCGCGGCCGGGTGGCCGGCTGCCTACGGCCTCGTCGTCGCGCTGCTGGCGACGTGTCTCGCGCTGCTCGGGGCGAACCGGACGCTCGGACTCGACCTGTGATCGTGTGAGGGATTCGCGCGCGAGAGCCGTTGTCGCGGCCGCAGACGTGACGGAAGGGTTTTCAGTGATCCTCGCCTCGAACGGGTATGGCGAAAGGGAAGGTCGACTTCTTCAACGACACTGGCGGCTACGGTTTCATCGCGACTGACGACTCCGACGACGACGTCTTCGTCCACATGGACGACATCGAGGGCGGCGATCTGGAGGAGGGCGAGGAGCTCGAGTTCGACATCGAGACGGCCGAGAAAGGCCCGCGCGCGACGAACGTCACCCGCCTGTAAGGCACTCACAGCGAACTACCGCACCCACTGGGTGCGCTTTTCCGTTCTTTCACGCCGACGAGCCGCGAGGCCGCGCGCCGTTCTCGCGATCCGTCACTGCTGTGAGCGGCTCGGCACGGAGCTCTCGCCGTCCACGAGACCCGCGGTCTCGTGAGCCCACAGATCGCTGCCCGATCCGTGAACGCCGCGGTCCGTGGACTCAGTCGCTCGCTTCGCTCGCTCCGCCGTCCACGCCCGGATCGTGCGTCTCGAACCACTCCGTCAGCTCCTCGATCCGATGGGTCGCCCGCTTCGGCGTCCCGATGTTGTGGTGCTCGTTCGGATAGATCACGAGCTTCGCGTCGACGCCCTGTTTGCGGACGCTGACGTACAGTTGCTCGGCCTGCGTCGGCGGACACCGCCAGTCCTCCTCGCCCGCGGTGATCAGGAGGGGCGTGTCGATGTCGCCGACGCGACTGATCGAGGAGATGTCGCGGTACAGCGCCTCGTTCTCCCACGGCATCCCGAACTCCCACTGGTGCCAGTTGTGGTTGTCGTCGGTCCCGAAGTTACTGTAGAAGTCGTAGATGCCGTGTTCGGGTGCGGCGGCCGCGAACATGTCCGTCCGCGTGACGACGTGCGCGGTCGTGATCCCGCCGTAGCTGAACCCGGTGCAGAACAGGCGATCGGGGTCGGCGACGCCCTCGTCGACGAGGTGCTCCATCGCCGCGATCACGTCGTCGGACTCCAACGCTCCGCGGGTCCCCTTCAGCGACTCCGAGAACGCGCGCCCGTAGGAGGTCGACCCGCGGTAGTTCGGCTTCGCGACGACGTATCCCTTGCTCGTCCAGTAGGCCACGTCGAACCGGAACCCGGGCGCGTCGTAGCTCATCGGCCCGCCGTGGATCGCACAGATCGCCGGCGCCGTGTCGTGGCCCTCGGGGTCGAAGTCGCTCGGGTAGTAGACGACCGCCTCGATCTCCTCGCCATCCGAGTTCTCGTAGGCGACGACCTCGCAGTCCGGGAGCGCCGCGTCGTGCTCGTCGACCCACCCGTCGTTGAGCGCCGAGAGACGTCTCGTGGGGCCGCCGGCGTCGTTCTCGCGCAGTTCGGCGCCGGGAACGGCGTACACGTCCGGCGGCTGGTCGGCGGCCGTGAGGCCGAGCGCGACGGTGTCGCCGGCCATGTCGAACGCCGTGATCGTGCGGTCTCGACCCTGTCTGGAGAACCCACGCCGCGGCTCGCCCTCGACCGGACACACTGCGAGGCGCGTCCACGCCTCGTCGCCGATCGGGACGACGACCGTCTCGTCGTCCAGCCAGCGTGGCGCCCCCGAGCGAGCGAGCGTGCGGTCCAGTTCGGCGGAGACCGACTCGAACGCCGCGTCGGCCTCGTCGGGCGCGACGTACGCCTCGTTGGGCTCGTACCAGTTGTGGTAGTTGCTGCCGTCGAACGCCAGGCGGTCGCCCTCGGGCGACCACGTGGGGGAGCCACACCGGAGGCTCCCGTCGGTGACGACCCGACGGTCGGAGCCGTCGGGCGCGATCGTGCACACGTCGTAGGCGCCGGTGTCGTCGGGATCGTCGTCGACGCAGGTGGTGAACGCGATCCGGTCGGTCGGCCCCCACGCGGGCTGGAGCCCCGCGAGCGGCTCGGCCGAGCCCGCGCCGTCGGCGTCGTCGAGGCGGTCGAACGACTCGGCGTCGGCGTCCGCCGCGTCCAGATCGCCGACGAACAGGTACGTCGTCACGTCGTCGAGCCAGCCGGCGCCGTCGCGCTTGTGCTGGAGCCGCGTCACCTCGATGGGGCCGCCGTCCTCGCGCTGTTCGAGGTACCCCTCCTCCTCGTCGGTCGGGTCGCGGGCGGCGACGACGAGGCGGTCGCCGTCGGGCGCGAGGTCGAACTCCTTCACGCCGCGTTCGAAGGCGGTCAGTTGGCGCGCGTCGCCGCCGCGGGCGAGGTCGAACGCCCAGACCTGCGGCTTCGGCTTCCCGTCGCCGTTTCCACCGTTGCCGCCGTTCTCGCCGTTCCCCTCGCTCTCGTCGTCCTCGTTCGCTTCCGTCTCGTCGGCCTCCTCGTCGGCGCGTCCGCGCCTGCGATCGAGGTCGGTGTCGCGAGCGGCGAGGAACGCGAGCGTGTCGCCGTCGGGGCCCCACGTCGGCGACGACGCCGTGGACGCGCGGGTGAGGCGGTGCGGCTCGCTGCTCCCGTCCGTCGGCGCGACGTACAGGCCCGTCCGGTGTTCGTCGGCCGCGGGGTCGGACTCCTGTGCGGTGAACGCGACGCGCTCGCCGTCGGGGGACACCGACACCTCCGCGAGCAGTCGCAGGTCGTAGTATGACTCGATATCGACTCCGTGCTGCATACCCGCCGGTGTGGTGACGGGCACTTGACCGTTCGGGAACCACCGAGTTCGAACCGGGCGGTCGCCTCGACGACCGTGGCGAGCAGCGCGGCCGCCGTCGTGGCAAGCTACTTGCCGCCGGCGACCCACCGTCGGAGTATGTCCGTTACGCTGTACGCGCTGGACGGCTGTCCGTGGTGTGAGAAGGTTCACGACGCGCTCGAGGAGGCTGGCGTCGAGTACGAGACCGTCTGGACGGAGGCCCTCCACTCGAAGCGCGACGAGGTCGCCCGCGTCAGCGGGCAGCGGGGCGTTCCCGTGCTCGTCGACGAGGAGCGCGGCGTGACGATGAACGAGTCGGCGAACATCCTCGAGTACGTCGAGCGAACCCTCGCCTGAGCCCCGCTCCGATGCCCATCTACACCGGCCGCGGCGACGAGGGGAAGACCGACCTCCGCGACATGTCGCGGGTCTCGAAGACCTCCCGTCGCATCGAGGCGTACGGCACCGTCGACGAGGCGAACGCGCTGATCGGCACCGTCCGGCCGACGGGGTACGACGACGTGGACGAGATGCTCCGCACCGTGCAGGACCACCTCCACGTCCTCCAGGCGGACTTCGCCAACCCCGACCCAGAGGAGGGCGACCCCGTCGTCCGCGAGGACCACACCGAGCAGCTGGAGGACTGGATCGACGAACTGGACGAGGAGCTGGAGCCGCTCACGAGCTTCGTGCTCCCCTCGGGAAGCGAGGCGGGCGCGAAGCTCCATCACGCGCGGACGGTCGTCCGCCGCGCCGAGCGTCGCGCGGTCGAGCTCGCGGACGACGAGCCGGTCAACGCCGAGGCGGTGGCGTATCTCAACCGCCTGTCGGACGCGCTGTTCACCGTCGCGCGCGCTGTCAACGCCCGCGATGGCGTCCCCGAGGACGCGCCCGACTACGAGTAACGCGCGTCGGGTGGGGCCGGTCCCCGACCGCGATCCCCACAAACGGTTTATTCGTCCTCCGACAAAGGACAGGTATGTCCAAGCACTTCGAGGACGCACGATACTACCTCGGTCGCGCGGCGGACCACGCGAAAGCCGGGGTCAAGGAGGAGCTCGAGCCGGTGGAGGAACGGGTCCGTGAGATCGTGGGGCGCGAGACGGAACCGGAGCCCTCGCGACTCGACCGCCTCGAGGCCGACCTGACGGAGCTGTCGAAGCGCGCGGAGGGGGAAGCGAAGGAGGCCGTCCAGCAGGCCCGCGAGAAGGTCGACGAGTATCGGGCGGGGCGGAGCGAGGAGTAGCGCCGGTCGTCGACGGTCGGACGCGGCCGGAGGACGCCAGACCGGGTGTGCGCCGGGCATCGAGTCACAGCGATCGACCCGAGAGAATCGCCGGATCAGAACGTGGGCTCGTCACCCATGTCGTCGTCGAGCGCGGCGGGGTCCTGTTGCTCGTCGATCGCGTCGGTGAAGAGGTCGCCGTCGGCCTCCCCCTCGCTCGCCGTGTCGCTCTCCACGTCGTACGCCTGCAGCCCGCGAGTGAGGAAGTCCTCGATGGCCTCGTTGCGGTTGAGGAACTCCCCCTGCTCGGCGAGGCGAGAGATCTCGCTGTCGATTCGGTCGGGCAGGTCGACTTCGATCTTCGTCACGCTCGCTCGTCGGTCGTCGGGCGGGATTAATCCTCGGGTCGCCCCTCGAGCGGGTCGTCACGGACGGTAAGCCTTAAGCGTGCGACCGAGGTACGGTCTGGTGCGGGTTGGTGGTCTAGTCCGGTTATGACGGCTCCTTCACACGGAGCAGGCCGGCGGTTCGAATCCGCCCCAACCCACTACGTCGGTGTACGAACCATCAGGAGCGCGTCGTCGCGCAGTCTGGTGGTTTTCTCCGCTGAGCCGGTTTTCAATCAGCAGGTCACCCATCGTTCGTGCCCAAACCCGGTGACGGGACGCGGTTCGTGAGTAAGGAGGACCGCGCGATAGTTCAAGTTACCGGCACGTGGTGCCTTCCTACGACAATTTGCTCCGTCCTGCGGCATCCCTTCCGGTTGGATGTTCGGGGTTCCTTCGAGCGACTCCCTTGCTGTTTAGCTGTCATCGAAAATGACGTAGAACTCAGCGCACGCGACAACAACAATCAGCGACGCGATGAGGCGGGGCGTGTGACCCGACCTTACTCGGAAAGTTCTCTCTCCGCATCACGGACGCAATGCCAACACGGGAAGTTGTCAGAAAGTTCCGCACAGTCGCACTCCTTGCGTTCGTCCTCGATGACGCCCGCATCGCTCTCACGTATCTCTCAGAGTACTTCCTCGGCCTTCCATTCTACTCCGCTCATCGATACCTGAGAGGATACATTCGAACAGTCGTGCTCTTTAGATTCGGTCAAGGAGTTCTGTCTTCTTTTCCTCGAACTCGGCCTCGGTAATCGCTCCCTGCTTGCGGAGTTTGTTGAGTCGCTCAATAGTGTCCGTCGGGTCAGCTTCCGAAGATACCTCTACGTTCTCCTCTGACTCTCCTCTATCGTTTGTCTCTCCAGCTGGAACCTCTTTTGAGACACCCTTTGACGCCTTGTAGTTGTCCGATGCTCCCTTCGCGCCCATTACCCACCCGATGGGATTGAGACTCATCGCCGCCGTTGTACCCCACCATAGTCCACCGCGCTTCTTCGGTTTCCAGCCGCAATTGGGGCATCGCTCTACGTGTGGTGAGATTTCCTCGTGACACTCTCGGCAGATTGCCTTAGTGTCAGAAACGGTGATGTTGTGTCGCTCTGTATAACTCTCATCATAATCTCGGTTTGCACCGGTGATTCGCTGAGTATGTGCATCAGTCAATCCATACATACCTGAAAAGCAAACACCAATGAATGATACTACTAATACGACGAGATTGGGAACATCTACAGATAGAAGGTATGCTGAAATGAGAATAGTAGAAATTCCTGAGAGAACTGCTAATGGCCTCGCTTTGCTGATTTCTTTACCAAATATATTTTCCGAGTCGCTGGGTCCATAGTCCGCACTATCCCCGTCTTGACTCGTAGACTCATCATTCTCCACACACCAATTTTCCCTTGTCAGAATATATTATTTGGGTGATAATAGGAACTCTCACGAAGTGGGTGGTCACAGGCCGCGCTATCGAAATTTAGCCGGATTACTGAGTCATGTTACTCGCGTTCTACTGCGATGAGCCGGAGAGTTTTGATTCAGTTCAGCGGTGGAGTTGAGCACGTGAACATTAGGCCGGTGTTGAAATTCACAGCAGAACTCTAACTACATCCCGGCGTCATCGCAGTCCGACTTGTGAGTTATACATACCTGAATGGCCCACCGAACTACCCCTCTCTGTTGTCTCTCCCCTTCTTATCATCCTCAATGCTCAACACGATGAGCGGGGGTGCCATCCGAAAAGTCAACAGCCGGCTCATCGCATCAAAGAGTCGGACCGGCCCACACTATCCACGACGACCGAGAGAGGCGCGGCGGTTGGAACACGCGAGACGAGCGCAAACGTGTACCATAGTAACCCCGCGTGAGAAATATCTCACTCAGAGATGCAGTTTCGGGTCATCGAGGGGCGTCGATGGATTCTCGACGGTACTGTGACCTCGCAGGATGTGTGGCTCGACAGCGTGTCGATGGTTTTCGACGCCGGTGAATCTACAGGGGAATAGTTCGTCAGCCCGTCGAATATTCACCAACGAGAGCATCAGAAAGGTGAGTGTATAGAAGATACACACGTCCGTGTATACCATGGATTCCCGAGGCGCTTGAGAAATCGCGAGCGAGTTAGACTTCATTAGTACCAGATTCTAATAATACTAACTAATCTGGTAGTTTACTCATTCACCGCGCTCCTCGCGCTTGCGACCATAGATGGATAACGCGAGGAGGGGCACACAGGGCGGACTACTACATCGCGTCTCTGTTCAACGTGTACCTCTCAATGGAACTGTCGGCTGTGTAGCCACTCTGCATTGGACTAACGTAGTGCCACACACAGGACCTCAATACAGCGTAAGTACTTGATGTGTAATTCAAGTGTTTCAATTCTACAGCAATGTTCTGTTGCTGTGCCGGGACTCATCGCGTTGAACATTATGAGTCCAACTCTGAATTAGTGACGTAGTAGTGCATTAGCCTCCATTGGTAGTGGCCCATAGTAGCGGCACATCGCAGAGCGCACGCGCGGCGTGGCACGCGAAAGGGGGTAAAGTGTGACACAAATCGCTTCTAAGCCCTCTCAGCCATACTGACAGCGTCTCTGGAGATTGCAAGTACTGTGAAGGAGTAGGTTCCTCTCGGCGAGCAATTCTCTCAGGAGCGACGCAGTATCATCTGAATGTATTCTCAGCGATGCGCTCGGGAGTGGGTAAGACCGTATCTTGGGGGTACTATCTCCCCGACCATTCTCACGCCAATTCTAAGCACTCTGACAGACTCATGGGAAGCTTTCGTTGGTGTTTCTGTACCTCGCATCATAGAAAAATGAAACCGCGTAGCGGGACGCACAGCGGCTCCTGTGTCAAGGGAATTTTCGCCCGATTTTGGAGAACATCAGGAGAACCACCAAGTGCCACCGACTGAGTTGGTGAGAGAACGAACTGATGGTAGCTCACGAACCGTGAGAGCGTTTCGTGAGGTTCCGAGAGGCACGCATCCTATCGAGAAAACAAATCGCTCTGTGAACCTGCTGTGCGAGCGTGTCCTTTCGACCCGCGGTATTAAGATAACTATTCTGGTAGTTTATCGATAAGGTAATAAAACAGTCACAAATCCTCGCGTGAAAATACTAACTGAGTCCCATTCTCCTCAAGCCATTGCGCGTGCACTTCGTACTCGGGGTCGTGTTCCGCAACGAGTGACCAGAAGGCGTCTGTGTGGTTCGATTCACGGAGGTGTGCAAGTTCGTGTATTACGATGTATTCGACAATCTCCATCGGTGCCATCATTAGTCGCCAGTTGAGTCCGAGTGTTCCAGTCGTAGAGCAGGAACCCCATTTCTTCCTCTGATTTCGCACGTCTATCTTCCCGTACTCGACACCCATCTCCTCCGCAAACTGCTCCGCGCGCTCCTCGAATGTCTCACGCGCCTTTCGTCGGTATAGTGTCTCCAGCGCTCGCTTGACCGATGTTTCCTCGACGTGATGTTTCGCCAGTCGGAGCGTGTCTCCTTCGACACTCGATGACGGGCGGCGTTCAACCACGACCTCGCAATCCTGCCCGAGATACGGGAAGACCGAGCCCTCCTCGTGTTGCCGCTCAGGAATCTCCTCGCGGTATGTATCGTACTCTCGCTTCTTCTCTAACACCCATACCGCGTTTTCCTTGAGCAGTTCCTCCGGTTCACTCTCGCCGGGTTCGGGAACGACAACCGTGACGCCGTGAATGTCCACGTCGATACGCGGCTCGCTCGCATCGGAACTCTGTCGGACTTCGTACTCCATGGAGTTACCCAACAAGTCAACTGTTCGCCCTTGCGTCTTAGCCATCGTTCTGAATGAGGTAGTTCCGCACGGCATCAACGAACTCGTCATCAGCTCCGATGAGGTGGCCGAGGTCGTTCTCCTTCACCAGCACATCCAGCAGGATTCGCTCTATTTCTGCGATGGTCTGTTGGTTCGTCTTCCAACCGGGATAGCCACGGTCAACACGCTCGCGGAACTGCGTCACAATCTCCTCTGCGACAGCCTCCGCCTGCTTATCGGACTCTATCGTGTCGGGGGTCTCCTCGGTTAGGTGTGTGTAAATAGCGAACTCGGCGGCGTCCATCCCCTGCTCATCGGCTTCCTCCTCAACGTTCAACACTTCCTCCTCCACCGATTTCAGCGCCTCCACCGCCTCGGGGTCGCCTATCTGCTCACCCTGCCACCGTTCGACTATGTCGGTTACGCGCTCACTCAGCCGCTTGTATCGTGGGTTCTGGCTCTCCCGTGGATGGAGATGCTTGCGGGTCGCGTGAGCAATCTGTGAGGCTTTCACGCCGGGATTGTCGAGTCCCTCCGCGTCTGCGAGAATATCCTCTCCGAGTTTGTAGGTGGGAAAGTCTCGCTTGATTTCCCCAATCTCGACGTGTTTATTGATTATCTCCCGCGTCTTCTCGCGCATCTCCTCCTCGGGGTCGTCTTCTCCCGAGGTCGTGCGCTTGAATGCGACGTGAATCCGACTCAACCACTTGTAGTCACGCTCGATTCCCTCACTCACGAGCCGACCGTCAGGAGCGACCGCCTCGTAGAGATTCTGGAGTCGGCGGAATTGTTGCTTAAACTCGCGGCGTTCGGGGTGGGTACTCACGCGCTCGACGGCGTCGTAGGTTGCCTCCTGTGTGTCGTCTTTCGGAATCCCGTCGAAAATGCCCATCACTCGCTCAACTTGCTCCACCAAGTCGTCGTAGAGCTCGTCTTTGTCGCGGGCGGCGTAGGCTTTCGTCTCGGCATCGTAATCCAGCGCCTCGTCGATGTTCTCGAAGACGCCTTGGAAGTCCATAATCTCGCCGTTCTCCTTGCCCGATGCGGGCCGGTTTGTCCGAGCAATCGCCTGCATGAGATTGTGGTTCTTAAGATTCCGGTCGAGATACATCGTTTTCAAAATCGGCGCGTCGAACCCCGTCAGAAGCATATTATGGACGACGAGGAGTTTCGGGTTCTCCTCCTCTTTGAACGATTTCACAATGCTGTCGCGTTCCTCAGAGTCGGTGTGGAACTGCTCGATGAGGTCAGAGTCGTCCTTCGTAGACGTGTAGAGTACCTCCACCTCGTCATCGCCACGCCGCTTGCGGAGACGCTCACCGTACATTGCCGCAGAACGCCGGCTCGGCGTCACGACCATCCCCTTCCAGCCGTTCGGCGCGACGTGGTCGTCGTAGTGCGCGTCAATTTCTTCGACGGCTCGGTCAACACGCGGTTCGAGTTCCGCGAGTGTCGTCGCCGTGACGTTCTCACGGATTGCCTCGCGCTTCTCGTCAGTCGTCATCCCCCGGAACTCCTGCTCGAACTCCTCGTCAAGTCCCGCCTCGTCAATCTTCCACTCCATCTGATGCCGGAGCGTGAAGTACACGGGTAGGATTAGGCCGTCGTCAATCCCTTGCTTGACCGTGTAGCGGTGGAGGTAGTCCTCGCCCTCGGGAGAGAACTCGCGGAACGTGTTCTTGTCTTGCTCGCGCTCGCCCTCGCGGACGGGGGTTCCCGTGAACCCGAAGTGCGTACAATCAGGGAGCGCAGCGTCAAGGCGACTCCCGAGGTCGGCTTCCATAAATCGGTGCGCCTCGTCGGACATTACGATGACCTCGTCGTTGCCCTGCACGCCGGGGTCAACGTCCTCGAACTTCTGGATGGTCGTGAGGACGAGTTGACTGCTCCCCTCCTCGATGAGCCGCTGGAGGTGGTCGATGCTCTCGGCCTCCGTCCATTGCTCCAAAGAGAGGTTCGCCAGTTGGTCGCGCATCTGGCTGTTGAGCTTGTCCGTGTCTACGATGATGAACACCTGCGGGTTGCGTGCGACTTCGGGACGCGAGAGAAGATTCTCAGCGGCGTACAGCATCGTGAAGGACTTGCCCGAACCCTGAGTGTGCCAGATGAGTCCTCGGTCGTGTTCGCCTTCCGCGACACGGTCGAGGATAGCGTTGACTGCGTAATATTGCATATATCGCGGGACGATTTTCGCGTCGCCACCGGCTCGCCGCTCGTAGAACACGAAGTGCTTGAGGAGGTCAAGAAGCGTCGCGGGATTACAGAGTGCCTTGACGGCTTGCCTCATCGCGTTGTCGTCCCCGAACTCCTCCGGGGCGTCGTTCCACGGCTCGTAGAACTCGCGAGGAGCGCCGACCGCCCCATATCGCAGCTCCATCGTATCGGCGGCGACGTTGAACAAGCCGGGAATGAACAGGCGCGGCACGTCCTCCTCATAAGCCAGCAGGTCGCTCACTGCGTCGTGCCAGTCGTTATCCTGCGCGACGCTTTTCAGTTCCATCGTCACGAGCGGAATCCCGTTTACGAACAGCGTCACGTCGGGTCGGATGGTTGTCTCTCGGGAGACGGAGAACTGATTCACCGCGTGGAAGCGATTGTTTTCGGGATTCTCGTGGTCGATGAGGTCAACGTAGGTTGTGTCGGTCGCGCCGTCATCGTGCTGGACATTGAACGACTTTCCCTTGGTGAGCAACCGATGAAACGCGCGGTTCCCGTCTATCAGATGTTCCACGTCGAGGTCGCGCTTGAGGGAGGAGATGAACTTGTCCACGTTGTCCGCGGTCACGTCCTCGTTCAACGCGACGACCTGCTCCGCGAGGAGGTTCCAGTAGACGACCTCGCGGTTGCTCCGTTCGTATGCCTCATCGAGAACGCCAGCACCCCGCCCGCCGTCCAGCCCGTGTGTCTCCCATCCGACGCCGTCGAGCCACGAGAGAAGCGAGCGTTCGACGCCGCCCTCGGACGGGATACTAACCATACTGTGCGATTTCCTTGGGCACCTCTATGTTAGTGTCGGTTGTGCGGACTGTTCCTGAGAGGAGGTCTTGCATTAGACCGCGTTTGAGACGTTGGAGATGGTTCTTGTACTCTTTCTCTTTCTTGATTTGATTATCAATGGTTGTGAGAGCATCTGCAATCTCTTTCTGTTCATCTAAAGGTGGTTTGACAACTTCGATAGGACGGAGTAAGGTTAGATTGAGATTTTTCTGCGTTGTTTTCGTAGATAATCTGTTCAGGAACGCTTGTCGGTAACGTAAAAAGTGTTCCAAGAACCGCTCATCAGTTTCTTCATCAGGGGTAATACCCACCAAACTGTCTGGGAAATACACAGGGAAAGTAGCCACCGCTGTGTCTCCAATATTTCCTGCAATAGTTATGATAATTGTTCCCGGAGCGAACTCTTTACTGACTCCTTTCCCTTTCTCATTTAGCGTTTGGCTGAAGTCGGTGACTTCTCCTACAGCCTCAACTACCTCACCAGTTTGTATGAATGGATACTCTCCGCCGTAGAACTCAGGGTCATTCCTTGGTCGGTGTGTGAACTTCCCCCGTGCAACATCAGCAATCTTGTACAGTCGAGTTTTTTCCCAACTAACCGGAACTTCCCCCAACGTCCCGTATGATTCAGTCTCGTGTTCGTAGTAACCCTCTGTAAACAAAGACTGTCTAAGCCCACGTCCAACCTTCTCAGCCTGCTCGATGATTTCCTCGGTCTTCTCAATCGCCCAGTCAACCTTGTAGAGTACGGTGGCAATTTTGCGCTGTTCCGGTAGTGGTGGCAACGCAACATCCAACTCACGCCGGAATACGCTGAACGGAACACGCTGGCGTCCAGTTGAGCCACGCATCCGAGAAACTGCGTAGTTGTGTACTGGATGAGACTTACCGAGGTAGTACAGAAGCCACGGGTTGATGCTATCCCTCTTTGGTGAGAGAACAGCATACTCTGTTGACCCGATTCCGACCTCTGTTTCCATTTCTGGAACGAGGGCTCCCTTTCCGTTCTCGGTACACGGCGTAATCCGTGCAAAGAGAGTGTCGCCCTCGGTGAACGTCTTCCCGCTGTACTCGGAAGCGTCCCGCGTCCCGAAGTATTTCGGCCACGGAAGTTCCGTATCGAGAGCGTCCATCTCAATATACGTGTTCGGCTCCTCCTCGGGTTTCGGATTAGGATTCACATCATATACATCGGAGCCGTTCACAAGCTGCCAACCTTCGGGTATCTCATCCCAAAATCGGCTCCTTGCATGTTCTTGAGGGCCTTCGGTGTCCGAGGAGTCAGCGAACTCGTCAAGAGTAACCTCCTCACTCATAATTCAACGCCTCCATATGCTCGTTCATCGTCGCCTCTATCTCGTCACGCTCGGCCTGCAACTCACGTAAATTCGCCAGTTCTTCCTCCACGTCAATATCTTCCTCTGGCTCAGTCGTATCGACGTAGAGTGCAATATTCAGGTTGTAGTCGTTCTCTCGAATCTCATCAAGCGACACCGTCCGACTCACGCGCTCCTCGGTCGTCCATCCCCGGAAGTTCTCGATGATATGGTCAAGTCCGCCCTCGGTGAGTTCGTTCTGGTTCGATAGTTCCTCGTAGAACGCTTCGTCAGCGGCGTGGATGAACTGCACTTCGCCCTCGCGCTCGGCAGGCTTGTCCGTGTTCAACATGAGGACGGCGGAGGGAATCGAGTTGTTCTGGAACAGGTTCTCGGGCAAACCGACGATGGCCTCCACCATATCGTTCTCCAGCATCGGCTTCCGATACCGTTGCTCGTGCTTGCGGAACAGCACGCCGTGGGGAATGACGATAGCGGCCTTGCCTCCCGCCTCATCGCGCTCGGGACGCTTGAGTTGCTTCGCCATATGCATGATGAAGGCGTAGTCGCCCCGGTCGGCACGCGGGAGTTTATCGTGCCAGTCGAAGCGACCGTATGGGTCATCCTGAAGCCCATCTTTGTCCCAATCAGCACTAAACGGGAAGTTTGCAAGCACACGGTCGAAGCGCGTGAGTTCGTTCGCGTCGTCGTCGGTGAACGCTGGACTGGAAAGAGAGTCTTCCCGTTCGATTTCGCCCCTTAACCCGTGAATGGAGAGATTCATCTTGGCGATAGCCGCAATATCCGGGTTGACTTCTTGCCCGGTGAACGTGAGTTTCGTATCGTCGCCGCCCTGCTCCTCGCGGTAGTACCGCGCGGCCTCGATGAGCATCCCACCCGAGCCAACTGTCGGGTCGTGGAAGGTCATCCCGTCCTCAAACTCATCGACTAATCGAACGCAGAGGTTGACGATGTGCGGGGGTGTGAAGAACTGCCCGCCAGACTTGCCTTCCTCCTCCGCGAAGTGGCGTACCAAGTCCATATACGCCTCTCCGAGCATATCCGGGGGAACGCTGTCCCGGTCGAGGTCGTGCGTCGAGAGGTGTTCGACGAGTTTCCCGAGCCGGTCGTCATCGAGCGCGTCGGCGTCAATGTAGTCCGCGCGGAAGACACCCTGTAGTTCGGGGTTCTCCTCCGCGAGCGCGTCGAACGCTTCGTTGAGTGCTTGGTCAACATTGTCCGAGACGGCGCGAATATCCTCCCACAGATAGCCCTCGGGAACTACCGGAATGTCATACAGATTGTTCCGACGAGCGTAGTCCTCGCCGTACTCCTCTTTGTTCTCGGCGTACTGTTTCTCGAACTCGTCGGAGATAGACTTGTAGTAGACGAGCGGGAGGATGTATTCCTTATAGTCAGTGGGGTCAACGGCGTCGCGGATTATGTCGGCGCATTTGAACAGGTGCGTTTCAAGTTCGTTCAAAGAGAGGGGCATACGGGTAGTGTTCCGTGGAGGTATGATATGCTCTGCGGTGGAACGCGGAAACATCGAGAGGCCACGCGATGACGGGATGTTTTGTTGAGTGAGAGGTGAAATTCCAAAACGAACAGGAATTACGAGAATTGCCTCCTCGTGGTCTAAAACTGCCGCCTCATCGCGTTTAAGATTCGAGTTAAACTGCGATTGTCACCTCTACCTCCAACCGCTGAGTCACCGCTTTCTCTTTGACTGTCCACTCTACGGAATGGACACGGGTATATATACCCCCCCTCTGTCTTCTCCGGCTGTCGCATCTCAACGAGTGAAGTATTCCTCGGACACTCCGTACTTGTCCATCTCGTTACTCGCAGGTTCGTCTTCTCCTACCGTCCACGACCTGAGTTTCGACGCGACCTTCCCATACGCCTTGTAGAGTCGTCGCTCCTGCTCGGGTGGAAGGCCGCCGAGGTAGTCTCGAAACTCGGGCGGCCAATTCGCCCGCGCGTTTGGATGTGACTGGCGCTCATCGCGCTCATCTTCCTTCACCAAGTACAGGCAGACACAGAACGCAGAGAGTCGAATGTCGTAGCCGAGTCGGTCGAACTGGAGCCGTCGAAACCACACCTCGGCCTGTGTCGTCTCGGAATCGGTGAGACAAAGCGTGGTTGCGAGTGCCTCAGAGAGGTGACAGTTCGATAGGTACGTCTGGAACGGTTTGTTGGCTCGACCAGCTCCGTTCTTGTGACCCCGATGCTGAGTGTTGAGGTGCTTCCAGTAAGTTTGCTTGTGAGTCTTCCGCCAGTCTGACTCGCTCTCGAAGTCCTCTGTTGGGGACACGTCCTCGGGCTTGAACCACGACGCGTGGTTCGTATCAACGTTCGTCAGTCCCGCGTACGCGTGGGTTGACTCGTCTGTACTGTTGGCTGGTGCTATGGTTGCGCTCATCGTAGAGAATGGTGGCAGTACCGTGGGTAGACCAACTGCTACTGAGTCACTTGGCGCAGCAAGAATCTACCCGCGAACCGCCTCACTCTATACAAGGTTGCGAAGCAGCCTAAAGGCACCGAAAAACGGATAGATAGGCGCTCTACCCTGAATATTTCCAAACTCTACCCACTACGTCTCCTGTCTCACGTTCGGGGTGTGAGTGCCCTGTTTCGTTTGGAAACGGGTCGTCTTGCTGGCGGAGCGTGTGGTCGGTTCAACTTGGCCGGGGACGAGCGCAAGGTCGTGGAGGACTACCTCGAAGTGTTCTGACTCTCTCCCCGGCTCATCGCCGTCCAGATTGTGACAGAGGTTTATCGGTGTCCGCGCGAGGAGTGACAGTATGCCAGTCACCGCTTCGGAGTTCCAGCAGACTGTTCCCGAGTTTGATGAGATAGAACGGGGGGAGATTGTCTCGGTCAATGGCACGGAGTACACTCTCACCGACAAGGAAACACGTTCGCCATCACCGGGAGAGTTTGTTCACTACCTCTACGTTGAGCGCGGTGAGACGACCAATGTGGTATCGTGGAATCCGGCTCACTCATCCGAGACGGTGTGGATGTATCCAGAGAGTTCCGACGCGATGAGCGGGGGGAGTGAGGTGGAGAGTGTGAGGTTTCACCAGTAAGCAGGTACGCGAGTGGTTTTGACGCCGCCTCATCGCAGACCAACTCAGAAAACGGAACCGAACGAACTTCCAAGGAATTAGCGATTAGGGTGGCGTCATCAAAGAGATAATTGAAGCACCCGTATTAATTGCTGAGAGAGATTCAGGAAGATTCTGACGAAGTCTTTCAAACTTTTCTCTCCACCTAAGACGGGCGAATTCGTCGTCCTCCAGATGAGAATAGATTGTTAGAATTAAGCTTGTGATTTCGTTTTCAGAAACGTTACCTAAATTGAACTGGATTCTCGGTTCTCCATTGTAATTTTTTGGTGGTCTATCTGTAACCACGAGAATTGGCTGACGAGAATCATATTCATCTACATCATACCAACTATGAAGCCACTCTTTAGCTTCGTCTTCTACTCGTACATATCCGACTTCATTGGGCACGTCTCGTCTATTTGTTACTGAATTAATTGCCTCTCTCTTAGGATGGTCTTCTGGTGAAAACTCAATTATATAATAGTCAAAGCCAGAATATATGTTGATGGACTGACGCTCTACTCCAACTGACTCTGACCAGTCATCCTGTTCTTCAATACTGCTCGATGAAGTCTCGCCGGTGCTTATATAAAATAGCATTATTGTTGACAACCAATCATAGACACAAAACGCTTACTCCGATTTACTATTTCCATAGAACGGAACGGACTCCAAGAAATTAGGATAACTATGGGTCAAATACGAGCAAGAATGCAAGGTCAATCGCCAACTGTGTTCCTCCGGCACCAACTACTCCGTGAGTAAGTCCCCCAATAGCTCCACCTGTTAGGCCCACCGCAGATATAGCGACCCACTTTCCAAGTGACTTAGCAACAGCTTTTCTCCTTTGGTCACTGTCCTTCAGATAATTGTCGCAAAAAGCATCGAACGTCTTCTCAGAAGTTTCGATAATCGAAATACCAGCCTCAATAAGATTATTAATTGTTCTTTTCAGTCTCGACACTAATCCAGAGTGTTCTTGACTAAATACATATTCTTCAAAAATGATATCAGTAAGCGGGTCTCCATCTGCTGAGTATCTACTTTCTCTGTCTTTACGTTCAGCAGTATAGGGTAGCGAGTCGTTCAACGCTTCATATATTAATTCATAATTCTCAAAATATCTATCAGCTGAAAACCTTCCAACGTCCAGTTGTTGGAATCTTTCTAACACTTCAGAAATAGAAGGCAAGTCTACATACGCATTAAAAAATCTTATTTCTGGAGGAATCTTGTCTTCATCGGAGACTGATTCGTGCCTATCTAAGGCAATGTAGAGAGATTTTGGAACGTGAAAATGCATTTCGCGATGGTTTTCTTCAAGTCTTCTTGCTGTATCGCCATAATCTGGCGTGAGTATTAACGACGGGTCAACTATCAAATCACGTGGGAACTCCTCAATAGCAGTCATGGATATTACCGTACTGAAGCAAGAACAAATAGGTTTGGTTTCAGACAACTCAGAATATCAATTATATATTCTTCTCTTTCTTTCATTCTAATGTTATCCGCCGCTTTGTCGTATGCTTGTCCACACCGTGGCGGCCTCATCGCGTCGGTCTACAATGTGTCTCTGTCCTCCAGTTTTCTCCATCTTCTCGAATGGTACTGAGTCGGTTAATTGTGTCCGCAATTACCGGACTGGACGGAATGAGTTCTTTAATTGATTGTTATAGACAAAGTATAAGCACTCGAATTTCGGTTGGATGAGAAATTCGTTCCGAGAGGCTCCTGACGCATTAAACCCAACTTGGTGGATATGTTACCCTCACTCAACAGAATCTATCTCGGCCCAAATGCTCATCCGTGCGCCACACTCGTCGCACCGCCCTCGGACCCTGATGTATTGTCCGGCTTCAACCGTTCCGACTTCAGAATTAGACTGGTCAAGGTAGATGAGAGCATCGCAATCAGGACACGTGTGGCCGTCCATACCGCTTATTGAGGGATTGTGGGCAATAACTATGCGGGAACAGCTCACTCACGTCTTCCATCACAACTGCACTCGGAACTGGCTTCTCAGGGATTCTAAAAAGTTAGATGACAGATGTGTGGATTTGACTCGACTGTAGATTTTCTACTTGAGTATCCACACATCTACGGGCAGTCCCCCGCCGGTCTATCCATCCGTTCTTTATCGCCATATCATAGTGCTTGTTTACACTTCACACGGCCTCATCGCGCGGCATCGTTCGTTACTTCTCTTGTCGTGGTTGCGCTTTGTGTTTCTCCCGTTGGTACTCCTCTGGTCGGAATACGTGCGGATGATTATCGATGAAATCCTTGAGCTTCCGATACGAAAACGGTTCCTCAGGATTCATCCGCCACATATCGTATCGCTCTCGGTGGATTTTGTGCGTGTCAAACGACGGCGGGAAAGACGTGCTCGATTTGTGGTGAATAGAGGCTACATCGAACGTGAAATCTATCGAATGGGCTGTTTCATCACAGGCAGGGCAGGAGAACTCTGGTGACTCGGGAAGGTCACTCGGGACTATATCGTGGTAGTTCAATGCCTTATCGCAATCATCACACAGGTTTGAGTACTGTCCGAGGAAGATAGCCCATTCCAAGTCAGATACTTCGCTGACCGGTTTCAGCGCGTCATCGTCGGGGACGGAGACGCCGTAATTACAGAGGGCTTCCCCGTCTTTGATGATGTGGTCACGAGGTGACGGACTTCCTGCTGTTCCTTTCATTCGATAGTAGATGTGAAACGTGGACGAGTGGGGAATGTCCATACATATCGTTGAGTACCAATCCTATTAGTTCTTGTTAATTATCCTACTAAAGACTTAACGCGTCAATCTTTAAGTCTTTATTCTCCCCGTGTATCGGTCTAAACTCCCGAGAGGAGTACTGATAGAAAATCTATAAGTCCACGAGATGCTCCTCTCGCCGCTCCATCTGCTCGTTCTTCGTTGCCTTGTCGTAGTGCTTGTCCATCACCTCGTGGCTCATATCTACCCTGTCAGCCGTCACACACTTCGGTTGGCATATCTTCAACACCTCGGTGGTGTTCCGAACCGATGGATATGCAGGCTAACCGGGGCGATAGACGCGATTGTATCGGATTACATACATTCCAGTATTTCCAAATTAGCCCTCGTCCATTTCGAACGCCTCCCGACGCAACTCCCGCTTCTCACTCTCGCTACGCGCGTCGTAGTGCTTCTCCAGCGTCTTTGTTCCGACGTTCATCCGCCCGGACAGCAACTCCTTAGCGTGCCCCTCGTTGAGCCACGCAGTAATTGCGCTCCGCCGAACCGCGTGTGGGGGAATCGATGATGGGCATTGTTGGGACCGCTGGTAGTTCCCCGCTGCCTCACACTCACTCTGGTCGCGGTCGTGCGGACACTCCCCGCTGTAGTGGCAAGGACGAGTGAGCGCGTTGATATTCTGTCGGAGGTTTGTTCCCGCCGGTCGTCCGTACCGCGTTGTCAGTAGCGGCTCCCGTCCGTAGTCGTCAGTCACGTCGTGCCGCTTGAACTGGATGAAGTCGTCCAGCACCTCACAGACCCATCGGTGAATGTTGACCTCGCGCTCGGCTTCGCCCTTGTTCTTGAGCGGCGTCGCCTCATCGGGTCGATGCATAACCTCGATGTACTGCTCCTCCGAGTGGTAGTCGCCAAGGTCGAGCGCCCGCACGGTTCCGAGCCGGAAGCCGGTATCCCACAGGAGAGCAAAGAGGGCGTGCCGCATCGTCCCGTACTCGAATTTCGCTTGGTAGTCGAGAATCGCCTCGGCGGTGTCGGCCATTATCATCTCGTCCCGGGCTTCGTTGTCGGGATTGGGAATCTGCATCTTGTCGGAGAGGCCGCCGTCAATGACTCCCATCGCTTCCAGCCACGAAACGAAGACGCGGAGTGCCGAAAGGTTGTTCCGCAGGGTTGTCTCGTTGATGCCGTCCTCCTCGCGGCGATGAATTTTGAAGTCGTGGATGTGGAAGCCATCTAACTCTGAAATGTCGTCCAGCCCGGCCTCATCGGTCCACTCCACGAAGCGTTTCAGCGCGTAGCGGTTGTTCTGGAGGGTGGAGGCCGAAACTTCGGGCTTGCGTTCTTTCAGATGCCGTTCGACTGCCTTCTTGGGTATCATACTGCGGGTCATTGGTTCTCACGAACCGTTCCCGCCCGGGGGTGGTCGTCGAGGGTGGTGGTGTCGGGTAGTGGTTACCGCCCGAATCTTCACCGCACAGTCGGAGCCGCCGAGGTCGGCTGAAAACCGATTGACGGCGGCGAGGAGGCCGGCGGTTCGAATCCGCCCCAACCCACTCAGTCGCGTAACGCTCCTGAGTGACAGCCTTCCGCAGTCTCAGGCCTTGATTCAGTAATCCCGTAAGGGAACCCGTCTTCTGGCAGGGAGAAGAAGTCAAGCGAGTTGTTGGCTCCTTCTCACCGTAGCGGCGTATGGCGATTGTACCAAAATGATGTACTCGTGTAACGCGTGTGAATGTTCCGATTTCATCAATCACAGGTCTTGAGCGGAGTGTTTTCTATTGAAGGGCGCGTGAAACTGGCTCCACAGAGGGAGGCCATCCCAATCGCGGAGATCGGTCCAGACGTAACCCACTACACCGGTCTTCAATGATTCTCAATACCACGTGTCATTCCGACCGCCCGATTGTCATAGGATCCTATGAGTGGAAATGATGATGCAAACCGTGATCCAGAGTTCCACGTATCGGTCGAACAACAGGCGGGATAACACAGGTGGAGTGTCGAGATGACCACACCAACTGTCGTAAAGTTCGACGGAGGCGCTCGTTCGAATCCTGGTCCCTCTGCCATCGAGTACATCGTAGAGGCTGACGGCTGACCGAGGAGGGTCACGACCACTCGGAGCATCGACTGACAACCGAGCTGAGTACCACGCTCTTATCCGAGGTTGGAGGTTGCCTCGGACCAGGGATGTACCGAGGTCGTGGCGAGAGGAGACTCCGAATTGATCGTGAAGCAGGTCCGAGGTGAATCTGGTGTGAACCAGCCGGAACTTCGTCCACCACGTGACCGCGTGCAGGAGTTGGCTGGTGAGTTCGAGAGGTTCGAGAGACAGCACGTTCCTAGGGAGCAAAACTGGGACGCAGACGAGTTCGTGGAGATTGGATTCCCCGATTGAGATACCGTATATGATAAAAACCCTTGTGAGTCAACCAATAGGGTTCTTCCACGAACGATACGTGAGATAGCCCACCAGTAGTGCCATTCCATAGAGCGCAGGTTGGAGAAGTGGTATAACTGGCGCTATTGCTTCGATAGGAGGATATATTCGAGGGCTGAAATTACTAAGAAATTCAACTGTATACGGGTGGATATGTATAAGTAATGCACTAAGGACGAGAGGTTTTGGAAATTCTTCCCCTTTCTCCAGCTCATAAAAGCCGACCATTAATATCGCTGGGATGACAGCATTCAAAGCCAGAGTATTTGTCGTAGGTCCTGCAAACGGGACGACTGATACACCGAGTGCGAAGATATACTCAATGGGCACCTCCGTTTTGTTCGAATATAACGCTAATCCGGCTGTTCCCAAAACGATGATCACTCTTGGAATATGCTTCAGTGGACCGAGTATGTAGAAGGGATTGAATTGAGTAGTGTTCCAACTACTCGGGCCAGCGCCTGTTTCCCACCCTTTCCCCTCTCTCAGAACTCCGATGTATTCTATGTGGGTATCAACACCAAATACCAATAGTCCTACTATGATTACTCCTATACCCGTTATGACAGCAGTAAGGAACCGCCTCCGGTGCCGTAGGAGGTGTGCTCCACTGGGTGCATAAAATGGCTTAACAATACCCCCAAGGGTAGTGAACATCCCACTTAACCCGTGCTGATTTGACCGGAGTTTAGCACCAGATAAGCACAAAAATCCGGTCAACAATCCAGATACTTGTCCGAGTTTCACCCACGAGATAGTCGGTGCAAATGACACAATAACTACGTATAGAAGAAATCGTTCCCTTCGGTTGAAATTTGTATCGAATGTAGATACTAACTTTGAAACTGACCAAACAAGAAACAGTAACACAACTATATTCCAAATAAGCGCGGCGGTTACTGGCGGGAAAACAACAAGAGGAACGAAAAGCAGTACGAAAATGGGGGGATAGAGATACGGAAGTTCTCCGTGAAACTGTGCCTGAAGTGTTGGTATTTCCTGCGTCGTCTGATACAGTGGTGCTCCGTTAAGGAACCGAACGGCAGCATTGTAATAAGCTCCGAAGTCGTGCAGGTGTAATTCAACGATTCCGGTAGAAAAGAGCACCAGATTCAGCGGAACGTAGAGAAGAAACGGAAGAAGAATGGCTCCCCAAAGCATTTTTCGTTTTGAGATCTGAGGCCATATTTGCCACTGAAACGCCCCAAAACTCAACGCGATCAAGAGGATACTACCCACCACGATAATCATTGGAAGAAGAATTGGAACCTCGACTATTTGTATGATGTTTCCAATAACAGTTAACATACCCAGTACGAATAGATAATATCCAAGTTTGGCAAATACATTCTCGACGGCGTTCAACACAATGTATGCCTGTTTTTGAGGACTGTATCACTCTTTCGGAATGCATTCTCCACGCTGATACACCTCGTGACGATTCTCCGATTGTCATAGTAGAGATCGGAGAACGTGGCAAAGTAAACCGGCAGAGTTACACGGGTGTCACACCCGTCAACGTTCTGTTCACTCACAGGATTCTGCTGGCCTGTGAACGAGACCTTCTGACGTTCGGGGTAGATATGTCGTCCTGTACCTCTCGGACCACTCTGGGCCTGCTCTCGACCGATATGAAGCCGTCATAGATGTCTCCTGTGAGGACGAAATATCGGTCTGTGCCGCATACTTCGAGATGACCACAGGTCGATAACACGCGGTCAGTCTTGCGGTCGTCCAACTGTTCGCCTTCTGCGATGGGAACACCCTGAAGGTGCGGAGTTGTTGTTCGAGCGGTATGTCTGCCACATCACCTTGCGCGATACGCCAGTTCTTGTAGTTCTCGCAGTCACGGCCAGGAAGTTCGTTCTGGTTCTCGATTGAGGCGTGGTCGCACCATCTCAGGAAGTGCTTCAGCCTGTAGCGATGGTTCTGGATGGTGCTTTCCGAAGCGTCTCAACCCCGTGATCTGAGGTACTGGTCTACCGCTTCCTCTGGTACGATGGGTTCGAGCGATTGTGTCATTGGCTATCCTCTTGGTTGGCACAATCGCCAGAGTGGAGGCGGTTCGAATCCGCCCCAACCCACTCCTCCGCCACCCATCGACGTCGAGCGGCGCGAGGCGCGAACTGACCGGGCCGCGAGATCAGGACACGAGCGCGCTCTCGACCTCCGACCGCAGGGTGTCCTCCTCGACCGGCTTGGTGACGTAGCCGTCGGCACCCGCCTTCACTGCCTCTCGCATCTGATCGCGCTGTTCGACGCTGGTACACATCACGACCCGCGCCCCGGGGTCGCGCTCCTTGATGTCGCTGGTCGCCTCGATGCCGTTCACCTCCGGCATCATGATGTCCATCGTGACCAGGTCCGGCCGTGTCTCTTCGAACAGGTCGACCGCCTCGGAGCCGTTCTCGGCCTCGCCGACGACCTCGAAGTTGTCCTCGAGGATCCCACGAATGAGCGTGCGCTGGAACCCTGAATCGTCCACGATGAGGATCCGTCTCGTCATGGCTGAGAGTCCACCGTCCCGCAAATAAGCGTTCACCCGACGGATCCGAACGTGATAATCGGTGCGCTCATGTTAAGCGATCCTCCCGGGAACGCTCGGGACATGGGATCGCGGGAACCACAGGCCGACCCCGAGGCGGGCGACGAGCACGGTCGGGCGGCTCAGCGACGGGGCGATTCGGAGCGGGACGACGACCGGGAACGCCGAGGCGGAGGTTCGGCGCGGCGAGCGGACGGGGGCGTCGCGGGCGCCGGCGGGGTCGCGTCGGCCGGACCGCCCGGCGGTCCGTCCGAGTTCAAGGTCGACGACGTCGCCCGCCGGGGCGTCGACGGCGCCGACCTCGCCGACCGCCTCGGCCTCGACGACGCGGACATCGCGGCACGCAAGCGGTACAGCCGCCTCTCGCCCGCGGACGAGGAGACGCTCTCGTCGCTCGAACCGCTACTGACGGATCTCGCGCCGGATCTCGTCGACGAGTTCTACGACCACTTCACCGATCACGAGGAGACGAACGCCATCTTCGGCCAGTCGAGCAAGGGGATCGGCGCGCTGAAGCGGACCCAACGACAGTATCTGACCGACCTCGGCGGTGGGGAGTACGGCGCCGACTACTTCCGTCGGCGCGCGCGGATCGGGAAGATCCACGACATGCTCGACCTCGGCCCGCGGGTGTACTTCGCGGGATACAGCATCTACTACGAGGGGCTGATGGACGCGCTCGCCGACGAAGCCCGAGAGGCGGCCGGCGTCGAGGAGGGCTCTCCCGGCGACGACGCGCTCTCGAGATTCACCGGTCATCTCCTCCCGTTGTTGAAACTGCTGTTGCTCGACCAACAGGTCGCGATGGACACGTACATCGACTCCTACGCTGAACAGATGGAAACGGAGATCGAACGCCGTCGCGAACTGACCGAGGAGGTCTCCCGCGAGGTCGAGGCGCCGGTCGACCGGATCGGCGATGCCGCCGCCGGCGTCGCCGAGAACGCCGACGAGTTGGCCGATCTGGCGGACACGCAGGCCGATCGGATGGGGGACGTGGAGGCCGAGGTTGGAACCCTCTCCGCGAACGTCGAGGAGGTCGCCGCCAGCGCCGAGCAGGTGGCGCAGGTGTCCAACGACGCCGAGACGCTGGCGGAGGAGGGGGTCGACGCCGCCGGCGACGCCCGCGACACGATGGAGGACATCGAGAACGCGACCGACGAGGTGACCGACGACCTCGACGACCTACACGAGCGTGTGGGCGAGATCGACGAAGTGGTGTCGGTCATCGACGAGATCGCGGACCAGACCAACATGTTGGCGCTGAACGCGAACATCGAGGCCGCCCGCGCGGGCACGGCGGGCGACGGCTTCGCGGTCGTTGCCGACGAGGTCAAGGGCCTCGCCGAGGAGTCCCAACAGCGCGCCGGCGAGATCGAGTCGCTCGTCGACAGCATCCAGACCGGCGCCGAGGACACCGTCGCGAGCCTCGAACGGACCGAGGACCGCATTCAGGACGGCGTCGCCCGCGTCGACGAGGCGATGGAGCGGCTCGACAGCATCGCCGAGGCGATCCGGGAGGCGGCCTCCGGCGTCGAGGAGGTCGCCCGCGCCACCGACTCCCAGGCCTCGACGACCGAGGAGGTCGCCTCGCTGGTCGAGGAGGCGAGCACGGAGGCGACGACGGTCCGCCGCAACGTCGAGGAGATAGCCGAGGCCGCCGCCGACCAACGCGCTCGGCTCGATCGCGTCAGCGAGTCCGTCGACCGACTGGCCGACGGGTCCGACAGCTGATACGGAAGGCTTAGTAATTCTTGTCGCCTGTGTTAATATATGGGCGTCGTCAGCGTCTCGATGCCGGACAGCCTCGTCGACCGGATCGACGAGTTCACCGAGGAACACGGCTACACCGGCCGCAGCGAGTTCCTCCGGGAGGCCGCCCGGGACCTCCTCGGAGAGTTCGAGGACCGCAAACTGGAGGACCGCGAGTTGATGGGCATCGTCACTGTCGTGTTCGACTACGAGGGGACCACCGTCGAGGAGCGCATGATGCGACTGCGCCACGAGCACGAGGACATCGTCGCCTCGAACTTCCACAGCCACGTCGGCGACCACAACTGCATGGAACTGTTCATCCTCGAGGGGAACCTGGATCAGATATCGACGTTCGTCGGGAAGATCCGCGCGACGACCGACACCAAGACGGTCGACTACTCGGTTACGCCGATCAGCGACGGCGAGGGCATCGTCTGAGCGGCGACCGCGCCGTCGACACCGGAACCGAAGCCTCGGCGGACCGAACCCTCCACACCCGCCGATATGGCTCCGATATCGACTCGATCGCGGCGCAGTCCGGCGATCGTTTCGTGTGGGTTGCTGACAAATGACACGGACTCAGCACGTGGGATCCGAACCAAGCTTCAATACACGTGGGATCGTACCCCCGTATTGGAGTTATGGACATCTCAGATATCGCCGTGCCGGAGTTCGTAGAGGTGGACGCGGGCGAACGACTCGGAAAGATCCGCTCCATCTTCGATCGCGAGAACCCGAAGGGCATCATCGTGATGGAGGACGGCGAGTACGCGGGCGTCATCGGCGAGCGGGAGCTGATCAACTCGCGCGTCGACGACGACACTCGCGCGGCGGCGCTGATGACGGCCGCCCCGGAGGTCGACCGGACGGAGGACGTGCGCGAGGTCGCGCGCCTGCTGGTCGAGGGCAACGTGAAGGTGGCACCCGTCTACCAGGGCGAGAAACTGTTCGGGATCGTCACCGTCGACGACATCCTCGCCGCGGTCCTCGACAACCTGGACGCGCTGACGGTCGAGGACATCTACACCGAGGACGTGGTCACCGTCCTCGAGGACGCCCACGTCGGCAAGGCGATCAACCGCCTGCGCGAGAACGGTATCTCGCGGCTCCCGGTGGTCAACGAGAACGGCCGCCTGGCGGGTATCCTCACGACCCACGACATCGTGGACTTCGTCGTCCGGGACGACGACCGACAGACGCGCGGCGACCGTAGCGGCGATATCGATCGCATGCTCGACCTGCCGGTGTACGACATGATGTCGTCGCCGGTGCTCACCGTCACCGCCGGGGAGTCGGTTCACGATGCGGTCGAGCTGATGATGGACAACGACATCAGCGGGCTGGTGGTCACCCCCGAGGAGCGCGACGACCTCGTCGCGGGCGTGCTCACCAAGACGGACGTGCTCCGCGCGCTCACCTTCACCGAGGAGGACGCGATGGACGTCCAGGTGACGAACGTCGCCCTGCTCGACACGCTCTCGCGGGAGGACATCCGCGAGGCGATCGGGAAAGTATCGGACAAGTACCAGGAAATGCGCGTGCTTCACGCGCACGTTCGATTCCACGAGCACAAGGAGAAGCTCCGCGGCACGCCGCTCATCCAGGCGCAGATCCGCCTGCGCACGACCCACGGGCAGGTCGGTGGCTCGGGCGAGGGGTACGGCGCCGAGCACGCCTTCCACGTCGCGCTCGACAAGCTCGAGCGCAACGTCCTCGAGGTGAAGGGCGTCACCGCCGACGAGCGCTACCGGGGCCAGCTCCTCCGGAAGCTCGGCGAGCTGTGAGTCGGTAGCGCTCCCGACACGCACAAACCAGCACGGTGAACCCACCGCGGTCACGGCGCCGCTGTCCCCCGTTTTTTCGACGGCTACCGTTCTCCGCATCCCCCCGTCATCGACGATTCGCGTTCGTGGCGGCCTCGAGCGTCCCCGACCTACCGACCGAGCAGCCGCCGCAGCGTCCCGCCCGCGCGTTCGTCGTCGACGCCGACCGCCGTCCGGAACCGTTCGATCGCGTCGTCGTCGACGTCGCCGGCGGGGACTCGGAGCGTGTCGGCCTCCCCCTCGGTCTCGACGACGATCTCGCGGCCGCGAGTGGCCACGTAGACGCCCATCAGCGCCACCCCGAGCAGCAGCGCGAACGCGCCGGTGACCCGGAGGGCGTCGTCGACGACCGACAGCATCGAGAGCGCGCCGCCGATCATCGAGAGGAGCCCGCCGACGCCGGTCGCCCCGGCCGAGTCGGGCATCGACGCGCCCATCGAGTCGAACGACACGACCGAGCCGCCGAGCACCATCACCAAGCCGCCGATGACCGTGTACGCGATGGGGCGAACGAGCCAGTCGGTCGCAGTCGAGGACGGGGACACGTCCGTCACGTTGACGCGGTGGACCGAGCGCATCGTCGCCCGCTCGTCGGCCGTCGGGGTGTGCGCGAGCACGCGGTGGCTCGTCGCGACGAGGCGACCGTCCGCGACGGGAAGGCTCGCGTGGACCTCCTCGCCGGCGTACAGCAGCGACTCGACGCGGGACGCGTCCGTGACCGCCTCGACGCCGCCGCTCGCTGCGGTAGCCGTGACCGCGTCGGCGTCGGGACGGTCGTCGGAGCCGGTGCCGCCGCTGGCGTCGTCGGTCGAACCGAGAGAACCGGGGTCCGCGAGCGGCGACGGTTCGGCGGGCGAGACGACCGTGTCGGCGTCGTCGACGCCGAACTGGACCTCGTCGTCCGTCGACGGGTCGCGGTCGTCGTCCGCGTCGCCCCCGAAGTCGAAGCCGCCCATCGGATCCCTTACTGGCCGGCGAGCTTCTCGGCGATGCGCCGAGCGCCCTCGGCGGCCGCGAGGTCGGGTTCGTCGGGAACAACCACGTTCACGTCGCGGTCGAGTTCCTCGCACAGTCGGCGCTCGAACTCCTCGGCGAGGCCGGGGATGCACGCCATGCCGCCGGTGACTGCGACGTCGTTGTTCAGCGAGAGCTGGTACACCTTCATGTAGTCGTTGGCGAGCTCCGGGAGGAACTCGTTGGCGACCTCGTTCACGGCGGCGTCGAGGTACCAGTCGAGCGCGTCGACGACGCTGTCCTCGATGGTGAACTCGTGGGAGCCGCCGCCGGG
>ENA-ORDC01000525-ORDC01000525.1-marine-metagenome-genome-assembly--contig:-NODE-525-length-37051-cov-19.057743_pt1 | contig 37051 bp, 41 predicted proteins | sample MGYA00237783_ERZ508515 | MGnify/ENA primary metagenome ERZ508515 (study PRJEB26186, sample SAMN06268792) | marine metagenome | isolation source: Eden Landing Ponds, San Francisco, CA, USA | place... | reverse complement strand
AACGGCTACTACGGGAAGGAAAACGGCCAGGACGGCTCGCCTAGCGACGGCGAACTCGACGAACACCTCGAACTTCGGGCCTCGCTCGACGGGACGACAATCCTCTCGCGGACGACAGCAGACAGTCTCAGCGTGGGTGACAGCTATACTGCCTCGTCGACGATCGGCGGTGGCGGGTCGAGCACGTTCACGATCGAGTGGTGGTTGCCCAGCGACACGAGCGATCTGGCACAGAGCGACGGCTTCGAGTTCGACCTCACCTTCAGGCTTCAACAAGCATGACCGGAATAGCCGAACGCTTCAGTGCGATCGACTGGCGGCGGGCCGCGACGCTCGCTGCTATCGTGGCGTTCGTCTTCGTCCTGGGTGTGTTCGTCGTCGCCGCCGTCCCGCAGCTCGTCGGGGCCGATCACAGCTTCGTCGTCCAGTCCGACAGTATGTCGCCGGCGATGGACGCCGGCGCGGTCGTCTTCGTCAGCGACGTTCCAGCCGACGAGATTTCGGATGGCGACGTGATCACCTATCGAGACAGCGGTCCAGACGGCGAGACCAGACGTGTGACCCACCGTGTGATCGCCGTCGAGCGAGCCGACGGCCAGCCACAGTTCCAGACGAAAGGCGACGCCAACGAGGATCCCGACCCCGGGCGCGTCAGCGCCAGCCAGGTCGTCGGTGTGGTCAACTTCGATCTCCCACTGGTCGGCTACGTGCTGTCGATACTTCGGTCGCCGATGGGGATCGTCGCACTGGTCGTGATCCCTGCGATCGCACTCGGGCTCTCGGAGTTGCGGGCGCTGCTCGGCGCTGTGCGGGCGGACGGAGACGACGAGCTTGAGGAAACTGACTCCGAGCACACGGAGGGCGAACCGTGACGCCGAGTCGATTCTGGGCGTTCGTGCTGGTGGTCTGCGTTGCGCTGGTCGCTACGGCGACGCTCGCCGGGGGCGCGACGACCCAGGCTGCCTTCGTCGACGACGAACTCGGCGACGGGTCGGTGACGGCCGCCGCATCGTTCGACCGGGGACCGCCCGGACCCCGAGCCTACGACGACGCCAACGGTAACGGGCAGTGGGACCAGGGCGAGACGACGTACACCGAGAGTGATCTCTATTCGTTTGACGACTCCTCGGCAAACCTCGTCGTCCCGTCGGATGTCGGGACGGTCAACAACTCCGGTAGCATCGATATCACGGCGGGCAGTCTCACTGCCGAGACGAGCTTTCAATCGGACTCCGGTAGCGTCTCGCTTTCGGCGACCGATGGGGACGCGGATCTGGGTGGCCAAAACGTGCTCGCAGCCGGGAGAGCCGACGTGTCGGCTACTGGCACGGCCACCGTCGACGGTGCCGCCGTTATCGGTGTCTTCGGCGATTCGAGTGTCACCGGCAAGTCCGTCTCCGCGCGAAACGCGAACGTCGTCTCGTACTTCGGAACGACAACGCTGTCGGCCCGGGAACGTGGCGGCGGCCCGCTCGACGCGACGAACGCCACACTCCAGAGCCGGTATGGCGGCGATATCGTGCTGGAGTCCAGCGGCGACATGCGGCTCGAAAACGCCGAGATCCAGGCTCCGTACGGTGACATAACGGCCGACCTCCAGCGTGGTGGTCGGACGCTATTCGTCGACGGCGCGTCGATCGACGACGCCGACGCCGACAATACGCTCGTCTACACTCCGCGAGGGACGACCGTCGACGGAACACCAGCTGCAGGGTCGGTCAGTGCCAGGTCGGGCCGAGGCGGTGGTCGTCCGAACACGACAAATCAGGCTGGGACTCCCGGCTCGACGTGGGGTTCTGACAGACCATCGCCCGAGAGGCCGGAACGACCGATCAACTGGGAGGCCATCGCCGGGGAGCTCGGCATTTCGCTGTCGTCGGACTGATCGTGACGTCGAGACCAGGCTGATTACTCGTCGTTCGCACGGACCTGGAAGGTCGCGTTCAGCGTGAGCGAGTCGCTCTGGACGACATTGCCGGTGTCTTCTGGGAGTACCCACTCGAATTGCAGTCGCGTCTGGTTCCCTGGGTCGAGACTGACTGCTCGGGAACTGTTCTCGCCCACGACGTCCGAGAGTGGCCGCGGACCGTCGCCCGTCCCGTACAGCGCGACCGTCGTTCCGTTCGTCGTCTGGAATTGCAGTCTGACGAGTAGGTGCTCGGCGAGTTCGCCGCTGTCCGTCGAATTGTCGACTTCGACTTCCGGGCCTACCAGGCCGTTCTCGCGCTGGGTCAGCGCCGTTTCTGCGATCGTGAGTGTTCCGGGGTCGGCCCCGCTGTTTCGGAGGACGACCGTCCGCGAGCCGTCGGAGTTCGGTGTGATGTTGCTAGCGTTCAACAGCCGGGTGTTCGAGTCCGCCACCAGCGAGACGTTCACCGTCTCGTTTGCGGTCGGAGTCTGAACGCCCGGCTGGTCGTCGTCATCGTCGAACACGAACGACCCGATCCCGGCCCCGGCGAGCGCCAGCACGACGACCAGTAACAGGACGAGCAGCCGGCGCCGATCCCTGAACCACCCTTCCGGGTCGCTCATCGTCGATCACCTTCGCGTGGTGATTTCGGCCCCATGACCACCATTGCTCCTACTTGCCGTCGCTGCGTCTAAATATGTACTGACTGGCCGCTGCGACACTCTTTCTCTCGACTCCATTCTAGATTCCGATATTGAAAATAGATATTCACTCACCCCCCACTCGGATATATTGCGTATTTACTCTCTCAACGCCCCAATTATATTTATTTCTGTCTTAGGTCTACTGAGTATATTGGCCATGGGAATCCAATTTTCAGTATCGATAATCACAACGGGCGTTATTTATGTACGCCGGTTGGATATACTGTCAATGGAGGCAGCCGAGGCCGAGTGGTTGACGCTAGAGCGGTCACCCTTCGACGTCGACTCGTTGTGGACGGTGTGGCTGGTGGCGCTGGCGACCTATGGGGTCGGGGACGTGGTGACGACCATCGCAATCGTCTGGTTCATGCCACTGTATGCCGAGGCGAACCCACTGATCCAGTTCGCCGTCGAGATCTTCGGCGGCGGCGGATTCCTGGCACTCAAACTGCTGGTGTTTTACGCGGTCCTCGGAATCAGTCTCTGGGCCGGTCTCCCCGAGCGTGACCGGCTGATGTTCTACGGCCCGCCACTGGTACTGGCTGTTGTCGGTGTACTCGTCACCGCGAACAACCTCGCGCTGATGTTTGCCTGAGGCGAGACCGCCACTAGTCGTCGTTCGAGCGGACCGAGATGACCGGGCAGTCGACCGACCGGAGGATCTGCTGGGAGACGCTTCCGAACACCGCCTGCTGGGCCGGTGACCGGTCTCGCCCGCCGATGACCACGAAATCCGGACTGACTTCTTCAATCATCTCGACGATCGCGTCGGCCGGATCGCCGATCGCTCCTCGAATCTCCGTGTCGATTCCTCGATCTTCGAGCGCCGCCGTCAGATCACGAACCAGTGTCTTCTGCCCGATGATCCGTGCGGCCGCGTCGCCGGGTGACAGCGCCGACTGTTCGCGCTCGAATTCCGAGGCCGTCACCGATTCTCCGCCCACGCTCACGTGCAGTGACCCCGTCTCTGGCCGTCCCGTCACCCCCGACCGGCCACTCCGGTCGACGTGCTCGGCAATCGTGTCGACTGCCCGCTCGTACTCACCTTCTGTCAGCACGTGGCCGAGCGTCACTCTCGCCGTTCTATCCCCGATGACTGTCGTGACCGTCTCCACGAACGCTTCGATTCTGTCGCTGTCTTCCGCACCTACTGCCAGGAGTAGCTCTAGCGCCATACCTAGAGTTAGACGCGTTCGCCCATAGTGTTTGACCATCGGTACCAAGACTCGCGAAAGAGTCGAGAGAGTCTGTGCCGGACGACGTACTATGCCGACAGTCTCCGTTTCGACGAGCGAGCACCTGGAGGTTCGAGACGTTACCGAAGAAGTAACAGCGCTCCTTCCGGAAGACGCCGACGGTGTCGCGACGGTATTCGTCCGACACACGACCGCCGGGGTCACCGTCAACGAGGCCGAATCTCGACTCCTGGGCGATCTCTCAGATGCTCTCGACGGTCTCGTGCCCGACGACGGATGGGCCCACGACGAGATCGACGACAACGCCGACAGCCACGTCCGCGCGATGCTCGTCGACCCGAGCGTGACTGTTCCTGTCAGCGACGGCCAGCCGGATCTGGGGGCGTGGCAGTCGATCCTCTTGGTCGAGTGTGACGGCCCGCGGACGCGGACGCTACAGGTCTGTCCACACTAACTGTTGTCACTGCGCTGGGGCTGTAGCCGACTCGATCACTCCTCGATTTCGATCCCGGCTCGGCTGCGATAGGAGTCGAAGGTGCTAGGATCGCCGGTGATGATCTCTCCCAGCGACACTTGATAGGGGGTGATGGTGTAGTCGCCGCCTGGCGCCTGGGGCTGGGTCGGCTCGGGGACGAACGCCCGGTTGTTGTCGACGCCGACGATGGTGTGATACTCCACAGGGGAGTTGCCGTAGTAGATCACGTAGCCGTACCGAACGCTCTGAGCTTGAAACTGGTTCGTCCAGGGTTGCTGGGACTGGCCCAACTGCTCGCGCTGGGTGAGCCGCAGCGAGACGTCCGGCTGGAAGGTCCACGTTCCGAGATTCTGAAACCGGATCCAGTCTGTGAACTCCGAGTCGACGACCATCTCACGGACATCTTCGTAGGATGTCATGACCGACCGTTCAACGGGGTCCCCCAAAAAACGTTCGGCGGTCAGCTATCGTCCGCTTTTCGGGCGCGCTGGGCTGCCCGCCGGAAGATTCCCCGGAGAGTGACAGCTTCGCGGTCGGTCGGGTGCGCGCGGCCGACCAGACGCCGGAGGAGTCGCTGGGCTTTCCCGCGTTTCTCTTCGGGATGGCCAACTGCAGCGAGGAACGTCTCGAACTGGTCGTGCAGTCCTTCGACCTCGCGCTCGGTAGCGCGGTCGAGTTCGGGGTCGGGGAGCTGGGTCGCTTCGAGGGTGAGCGTGCGCATCTCGTAGAGGACCACAGTCGCGGCCTGGCCGAGATTCAGCACGGGGTAGTCGGCGGCAGCGGGGATCGCACAGATTTCGTCCAGCTGGGCCAGTTCCGCGTTGGTCAGGCCCACCCGTTCGCGGCCGAAGACGAGACAGGTGTCCGCGTCGACGTCGACGAGGCTGTCGGCCAGCTCGCGTGGTGTCCGGAAGGGATAGCGGACGTGCTTGCGGGCGTCTTCGTTCGTGATCGCCGTACAGCCGACGGTATGGTAGTTCTCGACCAAGTGCTCGAAGTCCACCTCCCGTGCGTTCGGGAGAATGTCTTTCCGGGCCTGCCCAGCGAAGCCGTAGGCCTCGCCGTCGGGATCGAGTTCGGGCGGGTCGACTAACAGGAGGTCGGAGACGCCGAAGTTCTTCATCGCCCGGGCGATGGTGCCGACGTTTCCGGGCGTCTCGGCGTCGACGACCGCGACGCTGATCATAGATCCAGGTCGCTCAGGTCGACGTCCAGCGCCTCGCGCTCCTCTTCGTCCATCCCCTTGAGTTCCTCTTCGAGCGGCTCGATCTCGCCCGATTCGGGCGCCTCTGGTAAGGCGTCGGGTTCTTCCTCGACGTGTTCGAGGTTCGCGTATCCGTCGGGGGCACGCCCGCCGTCGGCGAACCACTGGTGGAAGTACTCCTGGAGTGCGACCTCGCCGGCGTACTCGTCACCGCCCGCTTCACGAAACCAGTAGAGGAAATCCGGCTCGTGGTCGTCACACAGCAGCACTTCGCCCATCGGTTCGCCGTAGACGACCCGGGCGACGTTGCAGTCCGCCTTCTCGTCTTCGCTCAGCCAGCAGGCGTCACAGGCGTTGCCGATGATCGCCGTGAGCCGGGAGACTCGCTGGCGAGCCTCTGGCGGCATCTGTGCGAGCGGTTTGAGCGCTCCGTCTTCTCCGAAGACGTCGTCCTCCTCGAAGCGCCAGCCGCGAAGCCCGATACTGACTTTGCTCATATCGAATCAATGGAGAGCGGGCGATAAAAGGGGTGTGACATGGGATCGCTGTATGCGTCCACTTAAGTTCGTCGCCGAGGAAGCCGGACATGATGGAACGATTGTTCTCCGCGCAGACGAAGCGGATTGCCCTCGTCGTTCTGGCGGTCACACTCGTCGCTCTCGCCGGGTGTTCGACCGGCGACGACGGTGGCGACACGCCGGCGCCGAACGGAACCCTCACCGAGACGCCGACACCTGAACCAACTGCCGAACCGACGCCGGATCCCACACCCGACCCAGCGCCCGATCGGGATATCGATCCGGCCGAACTGGCGTCGAGTCACGCGGCCCAGATCGACGCTGCGACCTCGTTGTCGACCGCCCAGCAGGTCGTCTTCGAGCAGCGACTCGACGGGAACACGAGCGTTGTCACTTCGGGAGTCTCGGGCGCGTACGATCTTCAGGCGTCTGTCGGGACCGAAACCTACGAGGAAGTGATTCAGAGTTCCCTCCAGCGAATGGGTAGGTCCACCGACGTCTACACCGCCGGCAACGAGACGTTCCTTCGGCAGAACAGCACCCAGACGTCCGAACCCCAGTACGGCTACGGACAACAGCCCTACAACGAGTCCACCGAGCCATCCCCAGTGACCTTCAGTAATATCGGATGGGTCGGCGTCTACCAGCAGTGGAACGCGTCGCTCGAATCGCAGGGACAGACTGAGTTCCGTGGGCAGACGGTCACCGAGTACCGAGCCGAAGGGATCGCTGACCTGCCGGTTATCACACAGGAAGTCAACGATTCGTTCGCGAGCTTCGACTCGGCCAACGCGACGTCTTACGTCACCGACGACGGCCTCGTGACCTACACGCGTATCGAAATCACCGGCACCAGTACCGACGGTGGGGCCCTCTCGGCGATCCTCCAGTACTCGGTCTCCGACGTCAACGCCACGACCGTCGAAGAGCCCGACTGGACCGACCAGGTCAATACGACCGGGTGAATCCGGCCGCTTTTTATCGGCCAGTCCCTGTGGACAGCCATGCGAACAGTCGACGCCGCGGGGCTATCGATCGGCGACGACCACCCGCCACGGATCATGGGCGTGCTCAACATCAGCGAGGAGTCGCCGTACAAACCCAGCGTCTTCGACGATCCGGGCCAGGCGGCCGAGTACGTCGACACCGAACTCATCGAGCAGGGTGCGGACATCGTCGACGTCGGTCTCGAATCCGCCAACAAGCGCTTCGAAGTGCTCACACCTGAGCAAGAACTCGACCGCCTCCAGACGGCGATCCAGACGATCGAATCCGTCGGTGGCGACGCCGTCTTCTCGATCGAGACGCGCTACCACGAGGTCGCCGAGGCGGCCATCGAGGGCGGCTTCGACATGGTCAACGACATCTGCGGATTCGCCGATCCGAAGCTTCCAGCGGTCTGTGCGGACTACGACGTCGCGGTCGCGAAGATGGCGAGTCCACCCAACCTCGAACGCCCGGGGGCCGTCGAAGAGACGCCCTGGACCGAACGACGCTCGGCGACGTGGGCGGATCGGGCCGACTACGTCGATGAGGTCTACGAGGCGCTGAAACAGAACGGCCTGACCGAGAAGACTATCGTCGATCCGGCTTTTGGCGGCTGGAGTGAAGCCAAGACCATCGACGACGACCGCGAGACGTTCCGTCGCCTGCGGGAGTTTCGGGGCCTGGGCCAGCCGATTCTGGTGTCGATCAACCGCAAGAACTTCCTGCGATCGATCGCCGACCGCTCGACCGAAGAGGCCCTGCCCGTGAGTCTGGCCGCGACCGCGATGGCAGTCGAACGCGGCGCACACGTCATCAGGACCCACGACGTGGCCGAGACTCGTGACGCGGCACTCGTCGGCGATACCTTCACTCGTTCTCGGCTCCGCGACGACGACGTCGGTGTCGAGCAACTCGACGTGACGACCGTCTCCGAAGCCGACCGTCATTGCGAACGAGTTGGAACTATCTCCGAGACAGCCGCACAGTCTGTCGTCGAGGTGTTCGAACTCACCCGGCTGTCGATGACCCAGCGCGACCGCCTCGCCTCGCACGCACCCGCTCACGGTGCGGTCTTCGCGCCCGGAACGGACGACGCTGATCTGCTGATCGGTTCGCCGGCCGCGATGGAGGCGCTCGCGAGCGATGTCGGTGATGAGGGCCGACTCGGCGTAGCGCTCGAAACGATCGCTGCTAGGATCGAGTGACGATGAACTTCCAGACGTGGGAACCGATCTACGAGGCAATTCTCGACGACTTCGGCTTCGACCGAGCCGGCGACGAACGCGCCCGGGACGTCTTCGTCGGCATGCTCCGCGCGACGGACAGCGAGCTATTCGACGTCGAGACGCTCGCTTTCTCCGGGCAGACGGTAGCAGTCGCGGGCGCTGGCCCGTCGCTGGCTGACGACCACGACGTCGCTCGCGAGGCCGACGCCGTCGTCGCAGCCTCCAGTGCCGCACGGACGCTCCGCGCAGACGGCGTCGACGTCGATTGTATGGTCACGGACCTCGACGGCACGCCCGAGACGGCGATCCGCCTCACGACGTACGGAACCCCGGTCGTGATCCACGCACACGGTGACAACAACCGTGCGATCCAGGACTACGTGCCACAGTGCCAGCTATCGTCTGTCGTGGCGACGACCCAGGCCGCACCCGCCCCACCGCTTCGAAACTTCGGCGGCTTCACCGACGGTGATCGGGCGGCGTTTCTGGCCGATCACTTCGGCGCGTCCCGGCTGGTCTTTCCGGGCTGGGACTTCGACGATCCGGCTGTGACGCCGATGAAACGGCGCAAACTCACGTGGGCCGAGCGACTGCTCTACTGGCTCGAACGCCGCCGCGACGAACGGTTCGCGATTCTGGACGGCCGCCGTGAGTCGATCGACACGTCCGCGTTGCCAGTCGAGTGAGACCGTTTCGACACTTCCGACCGGCGCCTACTCGGGCGCGAGCACGTCGATCGTCGCTTCGATCTCTTCGGGTTCGGCCGCCCGCGGGAACGAGATATTGATCGCGTCGATCCCGTCGATCGCTTCGAAGTCGGCGACGCGCTCGCGGACTTCCTCGGGCGTGCCGACCGCCCCGAGTTCGTCCAGCAGGTCGTCGCCGATGGCCTCGATCGCGGCCTCCTTGTTCCTGTTTGCCCACTCGATCGCGATGGTCTCGGCTGTGTCCTCGAAGCCCTGGCGCTTCAGCGCCTCGCGGTAGAACGTCCCCATCCCGCCGACGTAGAATGCGATGTGATTCCGGGCCAGATAGCGCGCCCGTTCCCGATCCTCCAGTGCGATACACGGCAGTGCGAGCGTGATCCGCTGGTCCTCGCGGTCGCGATCACCCAGGTCACTGCCGTGCTCGAAATCCTCGATCCGCTCACGCAGTCCCTCCGGCGTGAGCATGAGGGCGTGCCAGCCGTCGCCGAACCGGCCCGCCAACTCGACCGATTTCGGACTCATCCCGCCGGCGTCGATCGGCGGGACTGGCTCGGGCGGATCGAACCGGAGTCGAAAGCCCGACAGCTGGTGGATCTTGCCGTCGTACTCCAGTGGTTCGCCGGCCACCACGGTTTTGACGATCTCGATCGTCTCGCGGGTGAACCGCAGCGGCGACTCGAACTCGGTCCCGTGCCAGCCCTCGACGAGGATCGGTCCCGACGGTCCCAGCCCCATCCGAAATCGACCGTCCGAGACCTCTTGAAGCGTGGCTGCGGTCTGGCCCAGCAACGCTGGTGACCGTGAGTAGACGTTGAGGATCGAGGTGCCGATCCCGATCTCGTCGGTGCGTTCGGCGATCGCAGTCAGGATCGTCACGGCGTCGCGTCCCCACGTCTCGGGACACCATACCCGATCGTATCCCAACTGCTCGGCCTGCGTCGCGAACGTCGCGAACGTGTCGATGCTCGGCTGGGCGGCCACGGGCAGGTAGATGTCCCTGGCTGTATCGCTCATGGTCGATTCAAATGAACCACGCCGGTAAAGTTGTATCGCCGGCGTTCGGGCCGCTAGGTTTCTGGGGTGTCCTCTATCTGTGGCCTGCCTTTCGGCGCGATGGTCTCGCCAGTGAGGAAGGAAGCCGCGTCGCTGGCGAGGAACTGAACGACGTCTGCGATTTCGGCTTCGATTCCGACTGTTCGGTCGACGGCCCCCCGATCGATCGCGTCGGCCGAGATGCCCATCTGTGATTCCAGGCCAGGGGTGGCGACGTAGCCGGGGGCGACACAGTTGATTCGGACGTCGTCGCCGGCCCACTCGGCGGCCAGCGAGGTGGTGAGGTTGATCACCGCGGCTTTGGCGGCGGCGTAGTGGCTCATGTACGGTGCGCCCTGCTGGCCGGCGACGCTGGCGACGTTGACGACCGCCCCACCACCGTCTTTCAGGTGCTCGCTTGCCGCTCGGGTACAGTTGACAGTCCCGTCGAGGTTGACGCCAACGACGCTGTCCCAGCCGTTCTCGGAGACGTCCTCGAAGTTCGCCATGAAGCTCGCGCCAGCGTTGTTCACCAGCAGGTCCACGCCGCCGAAGCGTTCGACTGTGGCCTCGACCATCGCCGCCACGCTGTCGGTATCGCGGACGTCACACTCGATCCCGTAACACTCGCCGCCGTATTCGGACGTGATCGTGGCCGCTACCTCCCGTATCTCTTCGCCGTCTCGCGAGCAGATGGTCACGTCGACGCCCTCGTCGGCGACACGCTCGGCAACTGTCCGGCCGATCCCACGCGACGCACCCGTGACGATCGCCGCCCCGGCGTCCAGGCCGTACTGGTCGTGCATAGTTCCAGAGCGGACGCTGGAATGATAAAAGCCGGTGGCCACCGAGGGGTGCGGTCCAGAGGACATTTGGCCGTCCCGTTCGTTTGTCGGTGTATGACGCGCACGCTCTACCAGCTCGACGGCTGCCCGTTCTGTGAGAAAGTCGCCGATCGACTCGACGAACTCGAACTCGACTACGAGACGGTCTGGGTCGAGGCCCTGCACTCGGATCGCAACGAGGTCAAAGAGGTCTCGGGTCAGCGCGGTGTCCCGGTACTGGTCGACGACGACTACGGCGTGACGATGGCCGAGTCCGATCGGATTCTGGAGTTCCTCAATCGATCGTACGCCTGAGTTCCGCCCGGTTTCGATACGCTCCGACTGCACCGGCACCGACCGTTGTGAGCGCGAGTGCATATGCGAGCAGCAACACAGTCGTCCCTCCCAGACTCGGGGCGAGGCGGAGCGCTCCGTCGGCCAGTTCGGTCCCGACAAGGAACGTCCCGACGACCCCTGTACTCACGTATCCGATCGTCATCGCTACCCCCGGTAGCACGGCTTCGCCGATGGCTTGCTCTGTGGAGAGGGTCACCCACGCCAGGACAGCGCCGGCCAGGAGCAACGCGACGACCGGGACGAGGTAGTAGAGGAGTTCGGGCTTGGCCTCGGCGTATGCGACCGGATTTCGGATCTGCTCGAAGTTCAGGGTGTAGAGACTTCCGGTGTTGTTACCGATGATCGTGAACGGCTGGCCGCTGTCTGTATTGACGATGACAGTCTCTTCGGGCCTGATTCGCGTCGAGTTGATCGCACCGCCCTGATCGAGGATCACTACGTCCTCGCGCGTGGGGCGTATGCTCAGCGTGATCTGATGGGCATTGTACGTTACCCGCCCGATTTCGGCGAGCACCGTTCCCCAGGTACTGTCTTCGGCCGGCCCGTCGGGGACGAGCACGACGGCGATCATCGCGAGATAACTGCCGAGAAACGCCGCGACGCCGCCGAGGATCCCAGCGATCCAGTTGTAGCCTGTTATTCGTGGATCGAACAACGGCTCGTCGTCCGGGGAGTCGTCTGTGGACACGTCTCAACGAACCCCGAACAGCACAAAAAACGTTCCGGTGGGGTGAATTCGGCCCCGTCTCCCGGCTGGACTGGCCACGCATGAACGTGTGGCCGTGCCGCCGTCGACACCGCTTCTCCCGGCTGGACTGCTCGCACATCAACGTGCTCGCGAGCCGCCGTCGACACCGCTTCTCCCGGCTGGACTGCTCGCACACGTGGAGCGCTCGCGAGCCGGCCGTCGAGAACCCTACTCCTCCGGATCGAAATCCAGTGCCGCCGAGTTGATACAGTAGCGCTTGCCCGTCGGCTCGGGTCCGTCGTCGAAGACGTGGCCCAGGTGCCCGCCGCAACTCCCACACAGCACTTCAGTCCGGCGCATCCCGTGGCGGGTGTCGACCTCCGTCTCGACGTTGCCCTCCTCGACGACGTCGTAGAAACTGGGCCACCCGTGTCCCGAGTCGAACTTCGAATCGGAATCGAACAACGCCGCATCACAGCCGGCACACCGGAAGACGCCCTCGTCGTCGACGTCCAGAAGGTCGCCGCTGAACTTCGGTTCGGTCCCACGCTCGCGCAGGATGTGATACTCCTCCTCAGTCAGCATTTCGCGCCACTCCTCGTCTGTCCCGGGAAGGTCGTCTCTCGATTTCGAATCCGTCATGCACAATCGTAGCAGTGCGAGGCGTATATGCTCACGGGCCAGCCCACAGCAGCCGCTGGCTGTTCCGAAATCTCGACGCCTCAGCGACGATCAGTCGCTGGTCACCTCGGCGGCCGGCCACTCGAAGCTTCCATCGGCGTGTTTGCCCACCAGCCGCTCGTGATGCGCTTCGAGAGGCTCTGTATCGAGATCGTCCTGCTCACGGGCGACCGCCAGCGCGTCGACCAGCTGGTCGTCCGCGGCCATGTACAGCTGTCGTGCCCACTGATCGTGGCCGTTTGCAGCATGCTCGTCGGCGTCGGTCTCTAACTCTCGGGCGTACTCGCGACACGCCCGGACGAAGTTGGCGTCGACCCAGGCGAGCTGGAACCGGATCGGTGACGTCTCGACCGCCGTTTCGAGCGCCTCGTCGTACCGTGTTCGAGCTGCCCGCCAGTGTTTGGCCGCACCATCCGGGCTTTCGGCTGCCAGCGCTCGTTCGACCGCCTCGTACGCCTCGGCTCTCGGCTCGACTTCGAGGTCGTAGAGCTGTTCGCGTATCTCCTCGAGCCGGTGTCGGATCTGCTTCGAACCGGTAGCTCCTGTCTCCCGCGCAAGCGAGAGCGCCTGCTCGAAGTGTTCACGAGCGTCCTCGAACAGCGGCTGTGCGGCGTGGGCAAGCCCGTTCGCTAGCTTCGCACGCGCAGTCTCGGCGTCGTCTTCGCCCTGTAGGACGTGCCAGCGGACCTGCTGGTACTGCAGGCGCTCTCTGAGTCGGTCGATCTCCCCCTCGATCGCGTCGACGGCGACGTCGAGCCGACCCGCGGTCGACTGGGCCTTCGAGAGTGCCATCTTCGCTCGATGTTTGTCGCGTTCGAGACTCTCTAACTCGCCCGCTTGTAGATCTGTCTCCAGCGCTTCGATGGCCGTCCGTGCGGTGTCGAGTCGTGGGGTGACTCGACCCCACGACCAGCTCGCTCGCCTGAGAAACCGTGCCAGAGCGTTCAGGTCCGGTCGTCCTTCAGCCGTAATCTCGTAGGTCGCCTCCTCGGTGGTGATCGTGAGTCGCCGCCGGACCAGCCCGCTAGTCTGGGCGTCGTCGATTGCCGTGAACGGGATCGACCCAACGTCGTCCGCGTCCGTTTCGACCCCCTCGGAAAAGACGTGCACTGCTCTATGTGTCACTACCAGCATCCCGTTCGAGGTCGACCTCGGGCCGCCATCGTCCGGCTCGCGTTCGATCCCACGACAGGATATCGTTCGTTCGATGTCGGTGTCGTCACTAACCGCCGCCAGCGTCTCTCCGAGGGCGTTCCCCGCCGACTCTGTACCCGCGGCTGCTGGTGTATCCAGTGATACACCCCCAATGTGAATCATTCGAATCCCCCTAACAGTCGGACCACGTTCCATCTTATTAAAGATATTGGAGCCGAAAATCAATTCGAAATCAAGTGGTTCTGATCGCGCTGGTCGTCGGTGTGCACGGGAGAATACCAGCCGGCACGTTCCGGTCTCGTGGGCCACGGGGGCGTCACATTGATTCGCCGGCGTCCCAAATACTTGGTATGTCGATGGCGATCGCCCACTTCGCGATGGGCTCTGCGTGCACGATTCTCGTGGTCGCGGTTTTGCTCCCGAGCGTGCCGTATCCGCGCGTTCTGGGACTTCTCGGCGGCGGCTGGGCGATGATACCGGACTTTCACTGGATCAGCCCCGTCTTCGCGGCCGAACTGAAGCTCTTTCACGGATCGGCGCTCGCCAACGTCTTCTGGTTTCACAACGCGCTCGACGTCGCCGACACGACCGACTCGAAGGCCGTCGCCGCCGGAGCGCTCGCCCTTCTCGCCGTCGCGACTGCTGTCGCCGAACACCGTTCGTACCGTGCGCTCGAACCGATCCGAGCGTACGCCCGCGGTGACGACGAGTGAGTCTGGACGTTCGTCCCCCCAACGTAATTCGCTCTCGATAACGCCTCTGCTAGATCGAGAAATAAGAATATATTTTTCTCTATATGGAAAATACGTTTACTCAGTGCAAATGTTTAAGGGCGATCCGTGAGTACTAGCGGACGCAATGAGCACCCAGAAGGAAGTCCGGCAGGAAGCCGGCACAGTCGATGAGAACCGCCTTCGCCTGGAGCAAGGAAAAGCCGAGCAGATCGTCGAGGCGTTGAACACCGACCTCGCCGCGACGTACGTCCTCTATCACCAGCTCAAGAAACACCACTGGAACGTCGAGGGTGCGGAGTTCCACGACGTCCACGTCTTCCTCGGGGAGGCCGCCGGTCGGGCCGAGGAAGCCGCCGACGAACTCGCCGAGCGCCTGCAGGCCATCGGCGGGGCGCCGATCGCCGGCGGGAAGAACCTCGAAGAACACGCCCCGGTCGAACCCGAGGACGAGGACGTCTACGATATCCGCACCTCGCTCGAAAACGATCTGGAGATCTACGGCGACATCATCGAGAGTCTGCGCGATCACATTGACCTGGCGACGAACCTCGGCGACCACGCGACCGCGGAGCTACTCCGAGAGATCCTGGTCGAAGTCGAAGAAGACGCTCACCACATCGATCACTACCTCGAAGACGACTCGCTCGTCCAGTAGCCGACTCCACCCTTATCGGCGCTCGATCGCTGCCATTCCATCCTCGAATCGGTAGGTCGTCGACGCCAGCCTGAAGACGTGTCCGTCGTCGTCGAGGATCTCGAAATCGTACTCGGTTTCGCCGTCTTCGAAGACGAAGCGTCCCGACTCGACTGAAGGCTTCTTCACCTCGGGAACGGTTTCGACGTGGTCACCGTATTTGGCGAGTAGCCGCTGCCAGTGCGTCTGTAGTTTCGCGGCTGCGATCACGTCCGGGGAGTCGCTCAGTGCCACGCCCTCCAGCGTGATCGACCCACGAATCCCGCCGCCGCGTCCGTACGGCCCCTCCGAGGACGGCTGGTCGGCCCTCTCACAGACGAGTTCGAGTCGGACGACGCTGTCTCGGACGCGCTCGTCGACACCGCTCAGGTCCCAGTACAGCCGAACCGGCTGGCCTTGCGGGACGCTGAACGTCTCGGAGGTGAGGCTCGCCTCGCGTGATCGGTCGGCACGACCGCGACCGGTATGTGCGCGGTTTCGCGGCGGAGAGGACGTACTCGAGCGTCCCCGTCCGGCGCGGTGGCTGTCGTGGACGAGCCGGAAGGACGCGTGGATCGGTGCGTCGGTCCCTACGAGGTCGCCTGCTGTGACCGTCGCCGTGAGATAGGGGTGGCCGATCCAGTCCGCGTCGCGGGCTCCCCGTTCGTTCGTAATCGTCGCCGTTGTCACGCCGTCGGCGTCGAACCGGAGTGCCGCCGAGTCGCTCGTGACGGCGCCCGGGCGGTCGGCGCCTCGGACGCGCTCGACCGACACCAGATCTGCGCCCTGCCAGCCATCGACTCCCTTCTCGAACTCACACAGGCCGATGACGTCGCCACCCTGGGCGGCGACCGGGATCAGTGGAAGTCGGTCGTCGTCCCGGCTGCCATCCGAACTGGGTCGATCAGCGCCTCGGGTTGGGCGTCTGGGTGCGTGGCTCCCCCACATCTGTATCACTACTGAAGAATTCTTCTTCTCGGAACTTAATAGTTTCTACAGGCTGATGAAATAGGTGTTCAAACATTATAATTCGAAGCGCCACCACCGCTGTGGAGGGTCAGTCAGCGAGTAAAACCGGGGCGCTATCGCGGAAGCTCGACGGTGAGGTCGGTCGCGATCCAGCCGTCGGCGTTGCCGTCCTCGGTGAATACGGTCTTTTCTTCCGAACAGGTGTGAGCCTTCACTGCCGGGCGGTCGTCGTCAGTGCGTTCGTCGAGCGAGCGCGAATTTGCCATCGAATGTGATTAGGTCTGCCTAAAGGTAAAAGCGTTTTGGGTCTCCCTAAACCGCGAGATTACTCTTCGTCGGGGCCGAACACCGCGGCGGCGTCGGCGGGCACGTCGAAGTCGTGGAAGTGTTCGCCCTCTTCTTTGCTCAGGATGTTCAGCGCCGCCGCAGCGCCGTCGCCCGCGGAGATGACGGCCTGCCACTCTTCGGCCCGGACCATCGCGCCGGTCGCGTAGGCGTCGGCGACGCTGGTCTCCATGCTCAGGTCGACGTCGACGAGATCGTCCTCGAAGTCACAGCCGAGCGATTCGGCGAGGTCGCGATTCGCCCCTGTCGCCAGGATCAGGTAGTCGGCCTCGTGTTCGCTGTCGTCGGTCGTGACGGTGAAGGTGCCGTCGGATTCGGTGACGTCGGTCACTTCTGCCTCGTGGCTGTCGACGCCGAAGCTGTCGACCTGTGTCCGGAGAGTTTCGAGGAAGGCCGTCCCGTCCTGGGAACCGATTCCCGGGTAGTTGAACAGGTGGGCCTTGTGGATCCACGTCTCGTCCGTGTCGAAGACCGCAGTGTCGAGACCGTTCTTCTGGGTAAACAGTGCTGCGCTCAAGCCGGCGGGACCACCGCCGACGACGAGTACGTCTGTCACGCTACCTACTAGCACGTCTTCGAGGGATATGTCTTTGCTCGCGTGCAGTGTTTGCCGCCGTGGAAGTCAATCGAGTGATATTTCCTGCCCCGGTCTCGAGCCCGGATCGGCGATCGGCAGCGTCACTTCGAGGACGCCCTCTTCGTAGGTGGCGTCGATCGCGTCGGCGTGGATCTCTCGCGGGAGCCCCATGCTCCGGTGGAAGACTGCGCGCCGATCGTCGTCAGTCGTCCGCTCGGCCGAGATCGTCAGTCGGCGGTCGTGCCAGCGGATGTCGATCTCGGACTCGTTATATCCGGGTAGCTCCACGTAGACGACGTAAGTATCGTCGTCACGGTACAGTTCCATCGCGTGTTCCGGGCGGTGGCGAGTCATACCGTTTCGTAGGTCTGCCGCGGGAATAAAGATAGTCGAGCGACACAGTGGCAGTCAGGCCACCTGCAATTCGGTGTCGATGTCCTCGCCGGCCAGCAGGGAGGCGATCGCCTCGCTGGCGTCGGTCCGTTCGGAGGCGTTCTCCAGCAGGACGGTTTCGCTGGGGAACAGCGACTCGCCGACGACGAGGCCGTGGTCCCGGGCGGTCGAACCCGTGACCGTCAGATAGACGCCGAGTCCAGCGTCGGCGACGGCCGCTTCCTCGGTCTGGCCCTCCTCGGGATAGACGAACGTCAGGCCCTCCAGCGCGTCGGTCCCGAGGACGGCTTCGACCAGCCGCTCGTACCGGGGCGAGATACAGACCTGTCCCTCGTAGTCGGCGACGAATTTACGACCGAGCACCGCTCCGCCCGAGGGCGCAACTTCGGGCGTCGCGAGCAGCGTGTGATAGACGGTATCACCGAGGCCGGTCCGCAGGCGGACGTCGGTGTCCATCGGGTCGATCCGTTCGTTGACGGCGGCCAGATCGCCCAGCGGATCACCTCGGAGTTCGACGACCTCTTCGAGCACCAGGTCGGCGCTGTCGAACCCGAGCGCGAACTCGTGTTTGCGCAGCGCCCGAAACGGTTCTTCCCGGCCGATCAACCGGAGGTCGCCCGCGTCGGTCGGAATCGTCACGCTGTCGAAGACGAGTCGGCGCGGCATGCCTTCGCGGTCGTCTCGCAGCAGCGAGTACTCTGGGTTGGTCGGGTCGTCGATATCGCTGTAGTCGGCCAGGCGGTCGTAGACGTACTCCTCGCTCGATTGCTTGCCTTTCGTGATAGCCTTCTCGTAGCGGAGCGTCGAGATGATCTCGTCGGCGACGTCGGTCGCGCCCGTGCTGGTCGCGATCCGTTCGAGCACCGCTTCGAGCGGCCGGCCCTTGCGCGGGACGGCGACGCTGACGGTCGTCATTATCGAACACTGCACCGCGGGCGGTAAAACGAGTCCGGTTCACGTCGAAATGACCGTTTCGTCGCGTTCGATCGGCGGTTACTCGCCGCCGCCGATGACCGACGACAGCTGCTCGCGCCACTGTTTGAGGTCTTCGATCTCGGACTCGATGTTCTGGATCTGGTCGTCGATGTCGCCGACATCGCCGATGCGGTCGTCGATGTCTTCGAGATCACCGCGCAGTGACTGGACTTCCGATTCCAGCGAGGAGATATCGTCCTCGAATTCGCCGACGTCGCCGCTGATCGAGTCGACCTCCGAATCGAGCGTGTCGACCTGCTCGTCGAGGTTCCCGACCGTGCCTTCGACCTCGTCGACAGTGCCCTCGACGTTGTCGACACGGCCTTCCATCGACGTGACCGTGTCCTCGACGTCCGAGACCTGCCCGGAGACGCGGCTGACCTCGGACTGAACCGAGTCCATCTGCTCGTCGTTCTCCATCGCCATGCTCTGGATCTGATCGAGTTCGTTCTCGAAGGAGGCCAGCCGGTCACGGAAGTCCTCGATCATCTGGTCGCCGGTGCCGTTGTCCGCGAGGAACTCTTCGAGAGCCTCGGTGTACGCCGAGAGGTCGCTGACCTCGTTCTGGAGGTGCTGGATCCGCGCGTCAGTCGCGCCGCCACCGCCGCCGCTGCTGCTCGCACCGTTGACCGAGAGTTCGCTTCGGAGCGCGCGCACGACATCCTCGTCGACGGCCCCGTGGTGAATCTCCGCCAGCAGCGTCGTCGTCACGTTCGACGGCTGGGTCCCGCCGTCCTCGCCATCGCCGCCGTCTCCGCCCTGTTCTTCTTCGGGTGCGTTCGGATCCTTGAGGTTGAGCGTCTCGATCTCGTCGTCCCCGTCATCGTCCAGTCCCGGGACGCTGTCGCTCTCGCCGGCGATAACGTCCTTGACGACGTCGGAGCTGGAGTCGTCGAGGACGTCACCTTCCTCTTCGTCCAGCGGCGGATCGACCATCTCGATGGTCGGCTCGGTCAGGAACTGCTCGACGTTGTCCGTCCCGGTCGAGCGAATCCCGTAGACGGTCGTGTACTCCGACTCGGGTTCGATGTCGCGCTCGAAGGTGATCGTCTGGTCGTCGATCGTCCAGTACTCGCTGCCGTACTCGGGGTGGAACCCCAGGTCCTCGACGGCGACGTCTTCGGGCACGCTGTCGACCAGCGTGATCGTCACTGTCTCGCTGCGGCGCGATTCGATCCGGAACGCGATCGCCGGCACGGGGAACTCGTCGGCCTCGAACCGCTTTGCCACGGTCACCCCGTCCGAGGACACGGTCACTGGATCGTACGTCTGGGAATCACTCATGGCTCTACTTCGGACGAGCATCCGTATTAAAGTTACTTACTATTTATCATCGGACATAATCGCCCCCGGAAGCGGCTCTCCAGATCGACTCTGTTGCTGGCTTCGCCTACAGTTCGACGCGATCGCCGACTTCGATGACGCGCACGCGTTCGGGATACTCGAAGCTCCTGGCGTGATTGTGTAGGACTGCCGGATCAGCATTGAGGCCTTTCCGAGACCACTTTTTCCCGTTCGGGTGCGCTCCGCGCACCACTCACGGCAAAAACATGGGGAAAAAGACCGCAGGTCGGCAGGAGCGTTGTCAGAGGTCGACGCGATCGCCGACTTCGATCACGCGCACACGTTCGGGATAGTCGAAACTCCGAGCGTGGTGGTGAAGGACTGCCGGATCAGCGTTGAGGCCTTTCCAGATATCCCAGTGAGTCGGCAGGAGGGTGTCGGTCTGGAGTTCGTTGGCGGCCTCGACGATCTCGTTCTCGTCGCTGTACCACTTGGTGTACTTGGGTTCGCGGGTCTGCTTGTCCGGGATCATCCCGGCGCTGCCAAAGGCGAGCGCTGCGAGGTCGACGTCGTATTCTTCGCCGAGTGGTTCGAATTTTCCGGGTCGGGCGTCCCCGCCGTGGACGAACGTTCCCGCGTCGTGCTCGAAGACGTACGCGACGGGGTGGCCCGCGTCCGGGTCGTTTGCGGGTTCGACGTGAACTGTCAGTGCGCCGAGTTCGATGGTGTCGCCTTCTGCGACCTCGACGAGCTGTGTCTGGTCGATGTCGTACTCGACCAGCCAGTTCTCCGTGCGCGCGACGGCGAGACTGTCGTCGGGACCGTAGAAGGGTGTGTCGCTGGCTTCGAGGATCGGGCCCGCTGTCTCGCCGTGGACGTGGTCGGTGTGCTCGTGGGTCGCCAGCACGGCGTCGACGGGGCCGACGTCGTACGGATCGAACGGCACCGGGACCATCCGGACTGTGCGGGGCGGGTCGCCCAGGCCGACGTAGGGGTCGACGAAGACTGTCGTCCCGTCGTCGGCTTTCACGATGAAGCCGTTGCAACCGAGATACCAGATCGCGACGCCGTCTGGATCGGCGTCCTCGACGGCGCGGGGCAGCCAGTCGCCCCAGTCGCTATGTACCATATCCCCACCTCTGCCGGTTCGCTTGGTAAGTCTTGTCTATTGTCGCTAGGAAACTGCGCATGAGCTGAGATTGTCGTCTCCGAAAAGCCCTCACTACGCTCGCTAGGAACCCGAAACGCTACTGCTATCAACAACGCGGGAAAGCCCTCTCCACGCTCGCGGTCGCTCTGTCGGATATTCTCGTTCACTTCGTTCACTCGAATAGGGCCGACAGAGCGACTCCCTGTCCAGCGCGACCGTGGTTCGCCCTTTCGATCCACCAGGAACAGCCCCCACACCACGTTATTGTGGCCCCACACCTCCCCGGTTGCGCGGCGTCTGCCGCGCAACACGCTTCCTGACCGCCCCGCGGTGGCCGGGAGCGAGTGCCACGACTATCGTCGTGGCCGAGCGACCCGGGGAAGGGCAGGCCTTGCCGTGAGACAGGCATACGCGCCGAAGGCGCGTTTCACCGCGAGCGCTCTACCGAGCGCGAGCGGCCTTTTTCCCCAAGTTTTTGCAAGGAGAGGTCTGCCACGAGCCGACAGGCTCGTGTGCGAGACCCGACGCCGCAAAAAGTGGAAACCAAGTGGTTTATTCTTGGCAGCAGCCGCCGGCCTTCTCGCCGAAGTCCACCGTGAGGGGCTCGGAGATAATCTCGTTGAGTTCCTGCAGGCGGAGTTCGAGGTCGCTCTGGGCCTGCAGATAGTCCTCCATGACGGGGAGTTCGTGGAGTTCGCGCTGGGCCTTCTTCAGGGTGCGCAGGTCGTCCTGATCGGCCTGGTTGGTCTGGCGGGCGACCATGTACTCCTCGCGGATCTGCTCGAACTCCTCGATGCGTTCCTGGGCCTGCTCGTCGGCCTCGACGTCGGCCTTGGCGTCCTGGTAGGCTTCGTATTCGGGAAGATCGGTGATCGCCTCGCCGAGCGCGCTGGCGAGCGACTCGACGCTGTCGTCTGTCACGTCGGCCGTGTCGGTCTCGATGCTCATCACCATGTCGTTGGGACTACAGCCGTTTGAACGTGCCGGAACGGACCACCAACAGTTATCGCCCTCCCGGACCCTGACGGAGATATGACCGAGTTCTCTCACCGGGTCGAACAGGTCTCGATCTCGGGCATCCGCGAAGTGTTCGAAGCAGCCGGCGAAGACGCCATCAACCTCGGCCTCGGCCAGCCGGACTTCCCCACACCCGACCACGCTCGTCAGGGCGCAATCGACGCCATCCGGGCCGGCAAGGCAGACGGCTACACCTCTAACAAAGGGACTGTGACCCTCCGGGAAGCGATCAGCGAGAAACACGATCGGGACAACGACCTCGACGTCGACCCCGAGGATATAATCGCGACCTCCGGCGGGAGCGAAGCCCTCCATCTGGTGATGGAAGCCCACGTCGACGAGGGAGACGAAGTGATCTTCCCCGATCCGGGATTCGTCTCCTACGACGCCCTGACCCACCTCGCTGGTGGGGAGCCAAAGCCTGTCCCGCTGCGCGAGGATCTGACGCTCGATCCCGCGACCGTCGAGGAAGCCATCACCGACGATACAGCGCTGTTCGTGGTCAACAGTCCGGCGAATCCGACGGGCGCGGTCCAGTCACCCGAGGACATGCGCGAGTTCGCCCGGATCGCAGACGAGCATGACGTCCTCTGTCTCTCGGACGAGGTCTACGAGCACATCGTCTTCGAGGGCGAGCACCGCTCGCCGATGGAGTTCACCGAGGAGGACAACGTCGTCGTCGTGAACGCCTGCTCGAAGACCTACTCGATGACGGGCTGGCGACTCGGGTGGGTGACGGGTGCGACCGATCGCATCGAGCGAATGTTGCGAGTGCACCAGTACGCCCAGGCCTGTGCCAGCGCACCCGCCCAGTACGCCGCCGAGGCAGCACTCACAGGACCGCAGGACCCAGTTGCGGAGATGGTCGCGGCCTTCGAGCAGCGCCGCGACGTCGTGCTCGATGGCTTCGAGGACATGGGGCTGGAGTGTCCAACACCGAAGGGTGCCTTCTACGCGATGCCGAAGGTTCCCGGGGGGTGGGTCGAGGAAGTGATCGACCGCGGTGTCGTGGTCGTCCCCGGCGACGCGTTCGGCGAGCACGGCGCAGGGTACGCCCGAATCTCGTATGCGACCGGGATGGACGAGCTGAAAGAAGCGATCGAGATCATGGACGCGGCGACGCAGGCCGTCCGCTGAGCGGCGGCAAGCACATACGAGTCCAGTCCCTACGCCGCGGCAATGGACCACCTCGCCCCCTCGAACGTCCCCGTCTACGAGACCGACGACCAGCGTCAGCAGATCTGGCAGCGCTGTCTCGACCAGCGACAGCCGGCGCTCGCGATCAGAGACGCCCGGCGTGGCTGGATCGTCCGGTACGACCTCGCCCATCTCGAGGCCGAATTGCGCGCTGACGCCGTCCAGCGACTCCGCGACCGCGTCGCCAGCCAGCGGGCCTATCCGACGGGAACGGATCCGATCTCCCAGGCAGAGGGCGTCGGCGGTGAGGCCGGTCCTGTCTCGGGTGATCTCCACGAGGGCAGCGAGCAGGCAGCCCGGAAACTGGCGGCCCACGTCTCGACGTTCGTCTTCGATCGAGACAACTGGGCCTGACACGAGTCTATCCTTTTTGTTGGTCGAGTCGTTTGTCAACATATGACGATCGCCCGCCACGGGTCGGGTCCGGGGGCTGCTGTGCGGGCACTGGCCTCCCAGATCCACCCGGTGTTCATGCTGCCGCCGGTCGCGTCGTCGGTGTTCGGGGCTGCGCTCAGCGGTCGCTTCGACGTCGCGCTCGCCTTGCTGCACGCGACAGCGGCCTTCTTCGCACTCTACACGGCCCACGTCAAGGACGGCTACGTCGACTTCTACGGCCGTGACGAGGACGACGATCACCCACTCACCGCTCGGGGTTGTCGCGTCGCGATGACGCTCTCGACGGTGGCGTTCGCCGGTTGTCTCGCCGCGATCTGGCTGGTCGTGGGACCGCTCGCAGCGGCGATCACGCTTCCGGGATGGATCATCGGCTATCTGCACGCCCCGCAGTTCGACATGAACCCCGTCACTGCGACCGTGGGCTATCCCAGCGGGATCGCACTGGCGTTGCTCGGCGGCTTCTACGTCCAGGTAGAGACGTTGACGCCGGCGGTACTGGCGTTCGCGGGTGTGTTCCTGACGATCCTCTCGGGAATCAAGGTGATCGACGACGCCCAGGACTACGAGTACGACCGCTCGATCGACAAGCGCACGGTCGCGGTCGTCGTCGGCCAGCGCTCGGCCCGGCGCTTCGCCTTCGGTCTGATGATCGCCGGACTGGGCGGGGTCGTCGCCTTTGCGGCAGTGGCGGTGTTTCCCCCGAGTGCGGTGCTCGCGGCGGTGGCGTTCGGCGTGGTGGCGCTCCTCGCGGCCCGGGCAGACCCCGAAATCGCGACGATGCTGCTCATCCGTGGCTCGTACGTCTTTCTCGCAATACTGGTCGTGGCGGTGTGGGTCGAGCCACTCAGCGCAGTGTGAGCGACCACCACAGTTAAATCGCTGACTCCACTACAGATACGGCGGCATGAACGACATCCGCACCGGATACTCCTACGGGGACGTGCTCCTCGTGCCCCAGCGCTCACCGGTCGACAGCCGTAGCGACGTCGATCTCTCGACAAACCTCACGCCCAGCATCGAACTCGAAACACCCCTCCTGTCTGCTCCGATGGACACAGTTACCGGGCCGGCAGCGGCGATCGCGATCTCACGAGCCGGCGGCTTCGGGACGATCCACCGCTTCATGAGCGTCGACGAGCAGGTCGCGGCTGTCGAAGAAGTCGTCGCCGCGGGCGAGCGCTGCGGCGCGGCAGTCGGGATCGCCGAGGACACGGTGGGTCGCGCGGCGGCCGTCCTCGACGCGGGCGCGTCGGTCGTGATGGTCGACGTCGCTCACGGACACCTCGAACGGACGCTCGACGCCGTCGCGGACCTCCGCGAGGCGTTCCCAGAGGCTGACATCGTCGCCGGCAACGTCGCCACGAAACAGGGCGTCCGCGACCTCGCCGCTGCGGGTGCAGATTGCGTCAAGGTCGGGATCGGGCCGGGGAGCCACTGCACCACCCGGCGGGTGGCGGGCGCGGGCGTCCCGCAGCTCACGGCGGTCGACGATTGTGCCGACGCCGCAGCCGAGGTTGGTGTGACGACCATTGCGGACGGCGGCATCCGCACCTCCGGCGACGCCGTCAAGGCGCTGATGGCCGGTGCAGACACGGTGATGCTGGGGAGTCTCTTCGCCGGGACCGAGGAAGCGCCCTCGGAGATCGTCGAGATCGACGGGAAACAGTACAAACGCTCTCGGGGAATGGCGACGACTGCAGCCAACGAGAAGCGCTCGGACAAGGACGCAGAGTCGGCTGCGCCGGGCGCTGACGAAGGCGTCGAGGGCCTCACCGAGTACAAAGGCCCGCTGCAAGACGTGGCCGAAGAGTTCGCAGCGGGGATCCGATCGGGATTGTCCTACGTCGGTGGTCACACGATCGAGGCGGCCCGCGAGCACGCCGAATTCATCGAAGTCGCACCGAGTGGACAGGAACGCGAGGGAGCCCACGGCGACCACGACTGGGAGTCCGTCTCGGTGGACGATTGATTAGGGCCGGTCCTGTAGGGTGGGTATGGCACTCGATACCGCGATGTGTCCACACTGCGAGTCTCGAATCAGTGGCGACGAACTGCTGGAACTGAGCGTGAGTTCGGGCGGGATCGCACCGATGGGTGCGGGAAAAAAGACCGATACGCTGTACGTCTGCCCCTCGTGTGAGACGATTCTGGGGTGAGGGACGACCGAACGGGCGCTAGGTCGATTCGAGCCGCTCTAGAATCGGGATCTCCGCGATCGTCTCCTCGTCCAGCGCATCCCAGTCGATCCCCGCGGGTTTCGCCCGCGTCGACCGAGTTTCGATCGTTCGATCGGGCGTCACGACTAGATCCAGCGGGACGTCGTGAGCGTCGCTGGGGACCGACTCGCGGACCTGGCGCTCGTGGACGGTCGTCGCGACCGGCGTCGATTCGTCCACGCATCCGAACGCCCGCAGGATCGCGAACTCCAGATCGCTGTACCCCTCGCCCTTGCCGATCCGGCCGCCGTCGGGGTCGACGGCGACGCTCCCACTGACGATCAGATCGATATCGGGCATCGTTTCGGGGCCGATCGGGATGCCGACCTCCGCAGAGCCACCAACGGTCGTCGCGTGGTCGATGTCCTCGATCACGTCGGGATCGAGTTCGAGAAAACACTGCGCTTCGCGGAGGCGCGGGACGGCCATGTAGAGGGTCTTTCCTGCACGGAGCGCGGCCCGTCGAACCGGAAGCTGCGGGGCGTCGGGATTGGCTTTGATCGTTTCGGCTTCGGTCCAGGCGTCGGTCTCTTGCAGGCGATTCGCGGCCCCGTCCGCACCTGCGAAGTTGGGGATGCGGTCGTGGGGCGGAAAGGGAAAACGGGCTTCACCACTCGCTTCGAGGTCGTCCCAGACCGCCTGGCGGATCGCGTCTTTGTCCATGTCTGGAGGCGGAAGCCGGGAAAGAAAACAGCGTCGCCAGCAGCGCGGTCACTCACTGACACTCGATCGACTCGGCGATGTCGGCCAGTTCTTCGGGTTCGAACGCGCTGGTGGTCCCGTAGATCGTGAACGTCGAGCCGCCGCAGTGCCACTCGACGATGTGCTGGCCCTGGACGCGAGTGAGTGTCGCCGCCTCATCGTGGACTTCGACTGTGCGGTCGCTGCGGAACATGGAGACGGCCTCGGGGATTCGCTGGACCTGTACGACGTCGGTGCCGTTCGCGTAGATGGTCCACACTAGCGAGCCATTCCCCATCGTCATCCCGCGCCTGAACGAGAACCGATCGGGCAGTTCGGGATCGGGAACTGGCTGGTCGGCCGCTCCGACCATCGCCGACCGCGAGAGGTAGGAGGTCATACTCTCGTTCATGAACGGCGTTATCAGCCCCTCGGTCAGGCGGGCGTCGGCCGGCGGCTCGGTGCTGAAGCGGTCGTCGGGCAGGTCCTCGGTGATGGTGACGTTCTCGTACTCGATGGTCTGGATCATCGGGACCTGCATGTTGGTGTAGTTCAGTCGCGCTTTCGTCGGGAACCACTGATCGCGGTCGACCCAGACCGTCGTCTCGACGGGGTTTTCGGTGTTTCGCAGCCGGCTCTGTCTGCTCGGTGATCCGCCGACGAACAGCGAGAACTGCTGGCCGTTTGCGGCGTACGACAGCGACACAGCGTCGTCGGTCGTGGCAGTGTTCTCGATGTCGGTGCTGTCCTCGACTGACGAGAGGCCGAAGAACAGCCCCGAGGCGGAGGCGTTCTGCCCGGCCGCCGATCGGATCGGCTGGACCGACGCCGTTCCGGTGTCGGGATTGTAGATCATCGTCGCCGAGCCGTTGCTGACGACTCGCGTGCCGGCGAATCGTTCGGGCGAGAGATACGTGATGTTGAGCTTCCCGGGTGCTTCGTAGGCGACGATCGCCTCCATCTCGGTCGTCTGACCTGCCACCTCCTGGCGCTGGACGAGCCGTGCCTCGAAGGCCTCGGTCTCGTTCATCTTCTGTTCGACACGTTCGACGACGGTGTCTGCATCGGGCCCATCGCCGCTCGTGACGGCGAAACACCCGGCCGAGAGGACGGCCACACAGACCAGCAGGACGGCAAACCACCCACGCGAGGACATGATCGTTGTCCGACAGCAGGCGCGCCGGCGTAAAATAGCCCCGGGATCGACGGCTCCGGGTCGGGTTCAGGACCCTGTGCCGTCGCCGACGGCTTCCAGCACGAGGACGTCCTCGACGGTGACGGTCGTCCCGATATCCCGATCTTTGGTCGTGACCGATTCGCCAGTGACCAGATCCCGCGTTCTGACCTCGACGTCGAGCCAGACGTCGATTGGTTGCTCGCCGAAGTTCAGCGCGATCACGAGCGTCTCGTCGCCGTGTTCGCGGGCGTAGGCGACGCCGCGATCGCTGTCACAGTCGTAGTCGATCTCGCGCAAGTCCCCGCGCCGGAGCGTCTCGCGGTCGTTGCGGAGGCCGATCAGCCGGCGGACGAACGGCGTCAGTTCGTCGTCGGCGCTCCACTCCATGTCGCCGCGGTAGGCCAACATTCCGGTCTCCTGGCCGTAGTAGACCAGCGGCACGCCGGGAAGCGTCATCGTCGCCGCCGTCGCGGCCTTTAGCTGCTCGCGCCCGCAGGCCTTGAGATAGCGCGTCTCGTCGTGGTTCTCGACGTAGCGCATCATCTCGGCGCGGGGCGGAAACCCCTCACGAGCCGTGGCCTCGACGGCGTCGAGCACTCGCTCGGCGGGTTCGTGGCCCTCGCCGATCCCCCGGAGCATGCCGTAGAGCGTCGTATCGTAGTGCAGGTCGAAGTTGAGTTCGTGGTAGGCGGGGTCCCGAGGGATGACCTCGTCCAGCAGCAGGAAGTCGTCGTCGATGGCCCGGGTGCGCTCCCGTACTTCCTGCCAGAAGCCGGGATCGAGCGCCCAGGCGACGTCACACCGGAAGCCGTCGACGACGTCGGCCCACTCCTCGACCACGGAGAGGACGTGCTCGCGCACCGCCAGGCTGTCGTAGTCCAGATTCGGGATGTTGTACCAGTTGAAGTAGAACTGCGCCTCGCCGTCCTCGAACTCGTACCACTCCCGAAATTCGTCGACGCCCGCGTCGGCCAGCTGGAAGTGCGGGTGCGAGCGCGCGGTGTGGTTGACGACGAGGTCGAATATGAATTTGATCCCGTGGTCGTGCAGCGTCTCGACCAGGGATTCGAGATCCTCGCGCGTCCCGAGGTCGCCGGCGGTTTTGAAGTAGTCGAGCGTGTCGTAGCCGTGAGGACCACCGGGGGCGTCGTCGCCCCGCTGAGGACTGACCGATTCGAGGATGGGTGTCAGCCAGAGACAGTCGACGCCCAGCCATTCCAGATACGGGACGCGACGTTCTATCTCCCGAAAGGTCGTGTCCGCCGCGCCCGCGAACGATCTGGTAAAGACCTCGTAGATGACGGCGTCGCCGATCCACTCCGGGGGATCGTTCAGGTGCTCGACGTGACCATCGCCGTCGATGGCGACCGCGTCGGCGACGGAGTGGCGCGAACCCACGGCGACGGCGTGGACGCGAACCGAGTCCTCGATCGTCGACAGCGGCATCGTAGCGACGGTCCCCTCGACGTCGAGGTCACGGCCGAGGGCCCCACGATCCCTGTCGTCGACGTAGAACTCCACGTCCAGATCGGCGGCCGATTCGCCAGTGGTCGGTCCCGGCAGCGGGTTCGCCTCGATCCTGACAGTCCCGTCCTCGACGAGGGCGTCGAGTGTCACGCGCGGTTTCTCCGGCCCTTCCACCGTGCAGTGAGCGTCGACGGCCTGATCGCGTCTCATTCCGGGGACGAACATCGCCTTGTGGTCGCCTGGCGGGAGTTCGGTCTCGAAGACGTACTCGCCGTGTTCGACCCGGGGCGTGTCGGCCCCGAAGCGATGGTCGTTGAACGTCCCGGCCACGGAGATATCCTCGAATTCGTGGTCGGGCAGTCGGTCGGGGTCACAGGCGAACTGCGCTGGCCTGCGCGGGTCGGGGAACGCCCGGACGGTCTGGGTGTGTGTCCCGTCCGGCGCATCCAGTTCGAGCCGGTAGACGCCCGGCTCGTCGGGTGCGAAGTGGATCACTGGCCCCGTCTCAACTGTGGCGTCGCTGTCGGGCGGTGCCGCTGTGAGCGTCCAGGTGAACGCGTCGGCGAGAGCGGGATCGGGCTGGCGCGGGGCCAACTCGACCGAGTCGCCGACCGTGCAGAACCGCGGTGGGCCTGGATGGTGCATCGATAGACTGACTCGCGTGTGGACAGTTAGCACTGACGGATCCGTTCGAGCGGTGATCCGCTGTCACGACTCGGGCGGCGTAGCTGTTTTGTGAGTCGACCCCCAGGCTCTGGGTACGAACGCGATGAGAGCCCGTATTCGGGACCGCCCCGCAGATCGCCCTCCCCGAGCGGCAGTCGGACGATGAGCGACGCCAGCGGCTCCCCCAGCGGACGGGAGTACGGCCGTGTCTTGTTCGTCTGTGGCTGTGCGCTGGCGCTGGTCCTCTCGTCCGCACTCCTTCCGGCGGTCGCCGCGCCGTTCGGGCAGACGCCGGTCGAGTCGCTGTTCGCCGGCCAGCAGGCCGAGCGTCTCGGTGGCGACCTGGGTGCGCTCAATCCCGGCCAGGAGACGACCGTCGGGGGGCTGCAGACGGGCGACGGACGGGCCTTTCGATCCCAGAGTACGGCCGTCCACTTCCTCGTCGAGGCGACCGAACCGGGCTACTGGCGGACCGGCGCGTACGACACCTACACCGGCAGCGGCTGGCAGCGCTCTGGCGAAACCACGACCGAGGCCGAGAGTCTCGCCGTCGATGGTCTCGTGAATCGGACCGTCAGCTACGAGGTGCGGTTGAACCGCTCGGCGTCGGCGCTGCCGACGGTGTGGCGACCCCAGCGGATCGCGACCGACGCTCAATTCGGAGTCACTCCGCAGCGCGCCATCCGGGCGGAGTCGCCGCTGTCTCCCGGAACGACCTATCGCGCGACCAGTGCCGTCCCGCCGCGGGATCCGGCGGTGCTCTCGACGGCCGGGTGGGACTATCCAGTAGCGATCGAACAGCGTTACACGCAGTTGCCCGGCGTGGCGAACACCCGGCTCGAATCGTTCACCGACCGACTGACAGCCGACGCCGAAACACCCTACGAGACAGCGACGCAGATCGAACAGTGGCTCGAAACGAACAAGAGTTACTCGCTGAACGTCAGCCGGCCAGACGGCGATTCGATCGCCTCCGACTTCGTCTTCGAGATGGACGCGGGCTACTGTGAATACTTCGCGACGTCGATGGTCGCGATGTTGCGAACCCAGGGCGTCCCCGCGCGATACGTCGTCGGCTACTCGACCGGCCAGCGCACGGGTGAGAACACCTACACCGTCCGCGGGATGAACGCTCACGCCTGGGTCGAGGTCTACTTCCCGGACGTGGGCTGGGTCCGTTTCGACCCGACGCCCGGCAGCGACCGCCTCGACGCCGAGCGACAGACCCTCCAGCGCCAGCGCCCCGGTGCCGGCTCGTACAACCACACCGAGGAGGGGAGCCCGGGCGAGACGTTCTCGCCGAACGACACCGATCCCGACCTCTCTGCGGAGATCCCCGACGGAATCCTCGAAGGGCCGAACTCGGATAATTCGACCGAGGACTCTGCGGCTGGGACAGACGGGAACATCTACGACGTGACGCTCTCCACAGAGCCGGTCCCGGGACGGTTCGTGATGGTTACCGTCGAGCGCGACGGCGACCCAGTGACTGACGCGGTCGTGTCGTTCAACGGTCAGTCGATCGGACAGACCGGCTGGACGGGCCAGGTCAAGGGCGTGGTCCCTTACGCCGAACAGCTGAACGTGACTGTCCGCGTGAACGAGACTGAGGGCGTGGTGATCCCGGAGAACGGCACGGATATCGACTGGGATGCCACCAGCTCGGCCGTCCCGTTCGAACCCCGTAGGGCGATCGGAGACGCTGAGACGCTGTACGCGGTCGAGCCCGTCGGTCCGGATACGCTCTACGCGACCGAACTGCGAGGGTTGTCCGAGCGGCCACGCCCGACGATGCGCGCCAACAACACGACACGGCGGACGTACGATCTGCCGACTGACGCGGCGCTGTCGCTGTCGGGGACGGTCGCGACCGGCCAGGACGTCCTGCTGACGGTCACAGTCGACGGCCAGCCAGTCCCCGCTGCGACCGTCGAGCGCGACGGGCGTGTCCTGGGTCGGACCGACGCCCGGGGTCGGCTCGAACTGACGCTGCCGGAGGAACCGGGCGAGGTCACACTGTCGACCTCTCGCGGGGCGGTCGCCGGCAATCGGACGCTGACGCTCGCGTCGCTCCGACTGGACGTCGAACCACGAGCGCCCGTGGCACTGCCCTGGACCGGGGTGACGGTGACGGCCAGACTCGGCAACGAGACGGCCGCTGGCGTCCCAGTGAGTATCGACGGCGAGCGCGTCGGGACGACCGGCGTCGACGGCCGACTCACGACCGCGCTCCCGTTCGATGACAGTGCGACGGTGGCGGTCGTCGCCTACGGCCAGCGCGAGGCGGTGACCGTCGACGGGCTGTTCGTTCGCCTGGGCGTACTCGCGCTGACGGCCGGAACGCTGCTAGTCGGCGTCGCACTCGTCGTTCGGCGGCGTGACCTCGCGACCGGCCGACTCCTCGACTGGACCGTCGTTGCCGTTCGCTCGGTGCCGGCAGTGCTCGTCGGTGGGCTCGTCGCGGTCGCCGATGGCCTCACCCGAGTTGGATCCCGCGTTCGCGACGGCCTCGCTCGCTCGCTGGCTCGAACCCGATCGCTCGTCGCGGGCGAGATCTCACCGCGAGAACTGCTCGTGCGCACTCGGTCGTGGCTCGCGTCGGCGGTAACAGCGATCCGCGGCGGGCGAGAGCCAGCCCCCCAGTCAGTCGACGATACTGACTACGTGACAATCCGAGAGGGATGGGCGACGTTTCTGGAGGCCGTCTCGGTCCGGGACCCCGAGACGATGACGCCGGAGGAACTCGCGACCCACGCTGTCGAACGCGACGGACTGCCGCCCGAGGCCGTCAGATCGCTTCGGGACGCGTTCCGCGCCGTCGAGTACGGCGCCCGCCCGCCCGACGCGCATTGTCGTGCCGTCGAGGAGGCAGTCGACCGACTCCATCGGGAGGGGCGCGAATGAGCCGCCTCCGGCAGGCCGTCGGCGTCGTCGGGCTGCTCGGATCAGTGCTGGTGCTAGCGCTGGTCCTGTCGCCGGCGACGGCCGCTATCCGACCGGTCGAGCTCGTGGCGTCGGCGCTGCCGACCGCCCAGCCCGACCTGCTCGTCGCCGGGGTCGGGCTCGTCGTCGGGCTGGCGGCGACGGTACTCTCCAGGGTCGGTTCGGACGATCCCGTCCCGCCGCTGGTATCGATCCCGCCCGAGCCAGCCCAGTCGTCGACAGCGACGACCGGGCAGGAGTTCGACGACGCCATCGCGCGGACAGACCGCGATGAGGAGATCCAGGAATCTCTCAGGACAACAGCAGTCGCGACGCTAGTCCAGCAGTCGGGATTCGATCCCGACCGCGCACGGACCGCCGTTCGGGAGGGGACCTGGACAGACGACCGGCTGGCGGCCGCGTTCGTCGGCTCGGGTCCGTTTCCGCTGGTGTCGCGACTCCGCGCGTGGCTCGATCCCGTCGCCGAGCGTCGCCGCCGGGTCGAACGCACACTCCTCGCGATCGAACGCCTGCACACCGAGAGAGGTGACTAGTCGTGGCACGTCGGAGACACCATCGCTTCAGCGTCGCGCTCGCGGGAGCGCTGCTGGCGGCCAGTGTCGCGCTGCTGTATGCGACCCCGTCGGCGTTCCTGCTGGCGATCGTCCCCCTCGGATACGTCGTCTACGGGGCGCTCTCGTCGTACCCCGACCCCGAGATCGAGATCGAACGGTCGCTCTCCCCCCGGGCGGCGACGCCCGGTTCGATCGTCACCGTCACGCTGACCGTCAGAAACGCCGGATCGCGACTACTGGCTGACGTTCGCGTCGTCGACGGCGTCCCCGCGGAACTGGCGGTCGTCGCTGGGTCGCCGCGAGCGTGTCTGTCGATCCCGGCCGGCGAGCGTCGGACCGTTTCCTACGACGTGCTGGCGACCCGCGGCGACCACGACTTCGAGGCGACCAGAGTCAGAGTGCGCTCGATCAGCGGGACGCGATTGCGCACTCGCCAGCAGCCGGCGGCGGGAGCGCAGACCCTCTCGTGTTCGACGGCGGTCGAGCAGGCCCCGATCCGTCGGTCGACTCGCTCGCGAACCGGGACGCTGGCGACCGACTCGGGCGGGGCCGGCCTGGAGTTTCACTCCACCCGTGAGTACCGATCGGGCGATCCGATCAGGCGGATCGACTGGCGGCGATTTGCCCGGACCGACGAACTCTCGACGATCGACTTCCGCGAGGAGCGCGCCGCCCGGCTGGTGATCGTGATCGACGTCCGGCCGCCGAGCCGGCGGTCGCCACATGCAGGCTTTCCGACCGGGGCCGAGCTGTCGGGATACGCGGCCGAGCGAGCCTACGAGGCGCTGACCGCGGCCGGCCACCAGGTCGAGATCACTGCGATCGGCCTCGACGACGTCGACGTCGACGGTGTCCGAACCGTCGACGGGCTCCCGTGGATCGACTCCCCCGCGGCCGGCGGCTCGGACGCCGCGGCGCGACAGTTGTTCGACGCCGTCTATCGGGCGTCGACTCGTGCCGACGCTACTGTCGCGACCGACGGCAGTGGCACGGCAGATCCCGAAACGACGGGCAAGCGCCTCCGCAGCCGCCTGCCCACGGACGCCGAGGTACTGCTGGTCTCTCCCTTGCTGGATCACCTGCCACGGGCGCTCGTCGAGTCGATCACCCCTCAGGATGTCGCCGTGACGGTAGTGAGTCCCGACGTGACCGCGGCCGAGACGGTCGGTGGACGTCTCGCGGCACTCCAGCGAGAGAACCGCCTCCGAGCGATCCGCGCCGGTGGCACGACGGTCGCCGACTGGGCGCTCGCCCAGCCACTGGACGTGGCCTTGGAAACGGCGCTCAGACTGGAGGGGTCACGGTGATACGGCCGGTCGACCCGGACTGGCAGCCGACACGGTTCAGCATCGCCGTCGTCGTGGTCGTGACTCTCGGGACGGCGTGGCTGCTGCTCGACGCCGGCGGGCTGAGCAGTCGGGCGCGGTACAGCGTCGCGGGTGCAGCGGTGCTGGCAGTGCTGCTGTGGCTGCTCGCGAGCGAGCGCTGGCGGGTCGCCGGTGCGGCGCTCACGGGGGTCGTGTTGCCCGCCGTCGGCGGTGCGGTCCTCGCAGGCGTCGGGTACACGTTCACGTCCCAGGTTCGGCGCAGCGTCCCGGTCGGCGCTGTCTTTCTGGTGCTCGGGGCGACCGTCGCCGTCTTCGGTGCGACTGCTCTCGTCCGCGACGTCCTCGACCGCGAGACCCTGGTCGAGTGCCTCCGTGCGGGCTTCCGTACGACAGTGGTCGTCGGTGCCGCGATGACCCTCGCCGCACTCCTGCGGTTCGATTCGGTCGGCCGACCGGTCGGCGATCCGATCGGCGTACTGGTCGATCCGAACGCGACCCTCCCGCTGGCGTCGTTTCTGGTCCTGCTCGGAGGAGCGCTCTACGGAACGCGCGCGGCTATCCACGCGTTACCGGCGGAGACCGTCCTCGACGGCGCACTCACTCCCGAGACGCGGGCCGCTCTCGTGGCGCTCGACCGGGCGCTCTCGCGGGCGGCGCTCCCGTTCGGACTCACGACGCTACCGGTCGTGGTACTCGAACTCGGGCAGTCGAATCCCTACGCGTGGCTCCCCGCCGGCCTCGTCGAGGCACTCGGCGTCGTCGTCGGATTCGGACCGCTGCGGGCAGTGTTAGCCCTGTTTACGGTCGTCGCCGTCGTCGCGCTGGCACTCTCCCGCTTCCTCCAGTCGACGTCCCGTCGCTCGGGGAGCGAGACGCTGGCGGCAGTGGTACCGTACGGGAGCGGGCTGGTCCTGTCGGTCTGTGCGATCCGGTTTCACGGGCCGTTCCTGTCGGCGCTGACCGGGCGGATCGAACGACAGCTCCCGGTGCAACTGGTCGTCCCCTTCCGCGAGGTGCGCACAGAGGCGCTGTCGGCCTACGGCGGGGAGTTGCTCGCGCTCGTCGTCGTGACGTCGTTGCTGGTCGTCTCCCTCGCGATGGTCGCACTCGCCGTGCTCTCGGTGACGTTCGGGCTGGGAGACAGCCCTGCCCCTGGCGCGTCGGTCGCCGCCGCCGGGCTGTTCACGACCGCGGTCTTCGCAACGGTCCTCGGCGTGTCGCTACTGCTCGCACTGGTCGGCGTCCTCGCGAGTCTGCTGGTGTGGGACGTCGGGGAATTCGGGGGGACGCTCGGCCGGGAACTCGGCTCGCAGGCGGAGCCGGTGCGGACGGAACTGGTCCACGGTGGCGGGACGCTGCTGGTCGGCGTGGGCGCAGTCGGCGTCGCCCTGGGGCTCGACCGGCTGCTCACCGATCCCGGCGTCGGCTCGACGGTCGGGGTCGTCGGGCTGGTCGGAGCTGTCGCGTCCGTGCTCTTGCTGGTCGTCGCCACTCGCTGATTCCGACAGCTGACGCCAGTCTCACTCGCTCGCGACGGCGGGCACGGCGACTCGCGAGAGGACGTCGCTGATCACGCTCTCGGGCTCGACGCCGTGGACGCTGGCCTCCGAGCGCAACACGAGCCGGTGGGCGAGCGTAGCTACGGCTCCCTGCTTCACGTCCTCGGGGACGACGTAGTCCCGGCCCGCGACGACGGCCCGGGCACGGGCGGTCTCGAACAGCCGCTGGACGCCGCGCGGGGAGACGCCGACCTCGACGCGGTCGTCTTCGCGGGTGGCTCGCCCGAGGTCGACGACGTAGTCGCGAATCTTCTGGTCGACCCGGACGCGCTCGGGCACGGTCTGGAGGGACAGGACCGCCTCGCTGTCGAGGACGGGACTGACGCTCGGCATCCGCACGTCGCGGTCGGCCCGACGGTCCAGCAGTTCGCGCTCCTCGTCTCGGCCGGGATAGCCGAGTCGGGTCTTGACGGCGAAGCGGTCGCGCTGGGCCTCCGGCAGGGTGAACGTTCCCTCCTGTTCGATGGGATTCTGGGTCGCGATGACGAAGAATGGGTCTGGAAGGCTGTGCGTCTCGCCGTCGACGGTGACCTGGCGTTCGCCCATCGCCTCCAGGAGCGCGGCCTGGGTCTTCGGCGGCGCGCGGTTGATCTCGTCGGCGAGCACGACGTTGGCGAAGACCGGGCCGGGGACGAACTCGAAGTCACCGCTTCCTTTGTCGTAGACGTTCGAGCCGGTGATGTCCGCCGGGAGGAGATCGGGGGTGAACTGGATCCGCTGGAAGGAAAGTCCGAGCGCGTCGGCGAAACTCCGGGCCGTCAGCGTCTTGCCCGTTCCGGGCACGTCTTCGAGCAGGACGTGTCCGCGCGCGAGAACGCCGACGAGCACCGTCTCCAGCACCTGCCGGTCGGCGACGACGGCCTCGCTCACCCGGTCGAGGACGTCACGACAGCCGGCGGCCGCTTGCTGGGTGTCCATACCCGCTCGGTAGGACTGGCCGACCTAAAGCCTCCCGCTCGCTCGCGGTCGGGGCTGAAAAACAGTTAAGGTCCTTCTCTGAGCATACCAATGTAATGTCGAACGCAGCCGATCGAGACAGTGTCGACCGTCAGCTCGCGAGCGTCTCCGACGTACTCGCGATTCCGGC
>ENA-ORDC01000524-ORDC01000524.1-marine-metagenome-genome-assembly--contig:-NODE-524-length-37083-cov-11.823056_pt1 | contig 37083 bp, 38 predicted proteins | sample MGYA00237783_ERZ508515 | MGnify/ENA primary metagenome ERZ508515 (study PRJEB26186, sample SAMN06268792) | marine metagenome | isolation source: Eden Landing Ponds, San Francisco, CA, USA | place... | reverse complement strand
GAATCTTTGTCGCTTGGCGCTTGAGGTTCGTAACAAGCTCAACTTTCATGGGTTCACTCTGAATCAGACCAACAGTGGTACTTTAGTATCACTATTCAGGTGGGGCAATCCCAGCTAACTCGAAGCTTTGCGGCAATTTTGGAGCCGCGAAGCGGCGGGAAAATTGCCCGGCAACAGCGGCTGGTTATGCATCATTCGTAGTGGCTCCAGAGCCTGAGGACTTTCACCACTTGCTCGTCCTCGAGCACTTGGTAGACAAGACGATGCTGAATATTGATGCGGCGTGAATAGGCCCCCGCAAGATCACCAATGAGCATCTCAAACGGAGGCGGCTTGCGGTATGGATCTTCAGCTATCAGCGCTAACAGTTCCTGGGCTTTTGGTTTGAGGCCGCTGGAGGCCAACTTCTTTGCATCTTTCTGGGCTTGCTTGGTGTAAACCAACTTCCATGTCACCAGTCCAGCTCCTCATTGCATTCATCCATGGGGGTATCCATCCCCTCACGAATAGACTCCCGCATACCTGGTACGGAGAGCAGGTAAAGTGTTTCCTGAATTGCAGACCAGTCTTCCTCGGAAACCAGGACGGCTTTGTTCCGCTTACCCATGATGACGATTGGTTGGTGGGACTCGGCGGTCTCGTCGATCAACCGATATAGGTTGCTGCGCGCCTCAGTTGCTGTGATTCCGGTCATGACGCACCTCTTGCGTGTTCAACTTTTCACCAAGTGTACGCCTCCGGGTACGTACGTCAAGACGAACGCCCCGCATAACGCAAAAATAAGCGGCGCCCCGACAGGGGCGTCCGGTGGACGGCCGGAAGGCCGGGAACGGACTTAATTGACTTGTTAAACATCTTTCCCGGCAGCCACGTACTTTTCGATTTCCGAAACAACTGGAGCAGGTGCAACGAGTAAGACAAAAGCCAAAACAGACAACTCGAAAGCTTCTTCTCCAGAAGTGTAAATCTCATAAACCAGAAATGGCAGCACGACCATGCAATAGATAATCATCCATAGCTTTAAGGCTGGCCTGTCTTCCAGAAACTCTTGCAGCGAAGCACTTCCACCAAATCCAGGGCAGGCTCCTGCCGAGCGATCAACTGCCAACCAAACTGCCAGCCCAAGCCCTGGCACGAAGGTAGCGCCCATCTCAAAAGCCCAAACCCAAAAATAGGTCAGTCCCAGCAAGGCAACGCCACACCAGAGCCACTTTTTCACTATTGATCGTTGGGCACTATTCATACTGTTTAACGCCCGGCGCAGCGGGCAAATTGTAGTGAGGAACGAGCGGAAATTTGATCCGCCTGCCGCCACTTGTTACGTTGACAACTACGAGTTGAAAAGAAATGGAAACTCATGATGGCAACACCGATGCATTGCATCAAATATATCATCACCGCTCTCACCCTCTTTGGTATGCGGGGCCACCATTAAATAGTAATTCTTTCCATTATATGGCTTGTAAATAAGCCAACTTCCCGTCCATGAATTGCTTCTACTTATATTTGAAAATTGTTCAGCAACAAACTTCTTTGAAAGCTCTTTTGATAATTCTTCAGGACCAGAGCTTCTTTCAAAAGCCCCCTGAATGATTCTCTGAACCGCATCACCATTATTAAATATTTTTAAGAAATTGATGGCCTGCTCACCCATGTCGCCATTAAAGTAATGCTTATGCCAAAACCCTTCCAGCTTACCTCTTTTGAATTTTGACGCTTTTTTAGTCGATGTTTCGCTCCTTATCCCCTCGAGGAATTTCATTTCATCTGAAATCGCAGGAATATTAACTATTCCTTCTTCAAGCATGCTTCGGAACTGCTCCAGCAGTAAACTTGACACACGATCTCGGAATCCTTCAATTCCAAATACGAAATTCTCTTCATCCGTTGTCATATTGTTACGAGGCACAAGCGCTCCTTTCAACGTAACGCTCTGGCTTTGCGGCGCACCGGAGCGCCAGCGTAGGTGCGTCCGACAACAGCCACTCGTTAAATATTGTACGAATCATGCACCTTCATAAGTCCCGCCAGCTCCGACTGCTTTTTTTCATCAGTACTGATGTCACCGAGCCAGTCCTGAATACCTGCAACAACGTCTTTGGCGAACTCATCTATCTGTAGTTGCAGTACCGAACCGCTTTGGTTCATATGAACACATCCATTTTCAGGCGGGATTGTGAAATGGAAGCTTTCGAGAGCCTCTTGGGCTCGCTGCGTTCCAATATTTTCAATGCCTTCGTGCAAAAGTGCGCATCGCAACGCATAGCAATCATTTCCCGATAGGAATGTATGAATATTCTCCATCGATGAAGGACCAACTTGCCGCGTATATTTTGGTTGGACGTACCGCTCGAACCACTCCGGGTATCGCCTCGAAGATGACTTGCCAGGAAACTCTATTTTCCCGCATATGTCTGGCAAAGTGAGGCAAATAAAGATCGCCCCGTACCAGTTTCCATCGCGGATATTTTTCTCAAGTGCTTGGATAAATTCTTCCACGCGCCAGCACTCCTGTATTTTTAACGGCAAGGCTTACGCGCCGCCTTGTAGGCGCGCAGCGCCGGAAAGGCGGTCGCCGTAGAGCCGCAGGTTATGTGTTGCCGGCGACATTGGGGTAGCGTTCGGGGTGCTCGATGATCTCTTCCGTTAAGTCCACATCGAGGTCTGGCCAATGAAAGTGGCCCGGCGCCACTTCCTCAACATTGAGGATGGCCCGCACAGGCTGCTCCTTAAACCAGGGGAAGTCAGTATAGGGCATGAAAAGCTCATGATCGTGAGCAAGCAGCCATACGCCATGAGAGGAAATATTTGTCACTTCAACGTCCGAAGTGTTGGAGCCAAGCGCTGACAAGCTCATCTCTGTGGCCCTCCACCAGTGCCTCAATCTCTTTCAGTTGCTGACGGCTATAGCCGTAGTTATTGGCCAGCTCTATGTCCGGCTCTATCCAAAACTTCGCCTCGCCGTCGCCCGAAATCACATGAACGTGTTTTCGCGACTCTTCCCTTGAGAAGAAGAAAAATCGATAGCCCTTCTCCCTGAATACTGTCGGGCTCATTCAAGCTCCCTGTAGCCGACCCATCTAGCCCCATGATGCCCGAGCCCGTCAGTCCATGCCAATCAAGGACTCTATGCCCTCTTCATCTATCGCCGTCTTGGCTTGCTCCAAGGCAGCGTGGTCGCTCGGAAACTCATCATCCCAGACGGTCGAGTTCCCAAACTCGTCCACGACTTCCAGTATCCAGCCGCCATGATCTCCGCGATAAATATCCACCTGAACAGACTGGCCATTGGATTCCAGCTCCTGACATAGCGGACTCATTTCCACTTCGAAATCGTCATCCACAAGGATTACTCCCATTTATTGGGCTCAAACACACATAACGAATAGCTAAGCGGCGGCCCGACAGGGCCGTCCGGTGGACGGCCGGTAGGCCGGGAACGAACTTGAGCGTCTGGTTAGGGTGAACTCTCCGGCGTCTTACTCAGTCGCTCATCGAGCCGAAAGTGACCGCCCCCTTCATCTCTCAAACTCTCTGCCTCCAGAGATAATTCGACACCTGCTTGGAAATCCTTAACGCTGACGGATATCGCGGTTTGAAAAGCGAGCAGAGCAAGCTGCGCGAAAAGGTCACCAAGATTCCTGAACAATGGCTCAGGAGCAAAATCCTGCGTCTTTCTAATTGACATAGACTCGAAATCAATCTGATGGCGCATAGAATGGTAGCTATATGAACTGTGAGAGGCATTCTCGTTTAGGTATTCTCTGAAACCCTTGAAGTCTGATCCAATGAGTTCAGCCCGCTTGCCAGCTTTGGGTAATCGATCTTCTGCTGCCTCTGAAACGCGCGAGGGGTCTTTGGCGAAGTAAATTAGAAGCTCATAGTATTCTAGAAACGGTCGCATTAAAGCTCCCGCCTCTTGGGCAAGATTATCTAAGATCATTCCGTAGGCGCCATGTGCATAATTTCTGGCTTTCGCAAGGGCTAGGGCGCATATCCTGGAATATTGGTCGTTCGGCGCGTGCTCGTTGAAAAAATCGATCCCCCTGTCAATTAGCTTGAAGGCTGTCTCGATAGAGCGCCTTTGTTCCGCCAGCTCTGAATCCAGCAACTCAAGGGATGCACTTCGCGTTGACCAAAGATCCATATTTCTCCCTAACGCTGAGGTAACCAGCGCCGGAGCGCTAGCGGAGGGAACCAAAAGCGGTACGCTTTTGGCGTCCGGTTGACCAACTGGTTATGTTTTGCTTCTGGCAATTAAGGTGCCTTTTGGGCTGCACAATGAATATCCCGCTACTGCACTCAATCCCTGGGGACGACGGGCATCTCTACCCACGCGCCGTTCCTCACACGCCAGCTTTTCCCTGAATCTACATCGACCCGTATCGCTCCCCAATTCCCGTTCATGGATACCATTTTAACCCTGTAACGCGATTCACTGACGTTATCGTCGTCGTTGATCTTTCCCCACGCTCCGGAAGTAGCGTACCAAGATTCACCCGTGAAGCGATTGTAACGGATGGCCTGCCAGTCACTTCTATCCACTTTTTGGACCATGACCACCCGGAATGCATCTTCTCTAGGGGGTTGCTCACCACACCCAGCCACCACCAAAACGCATACTACTACTATCACCAGCCTACTCACGCCCATTCACCTCCCAAGTTAGTGGCCTACCTTGGACTCGTTTCTCTGTTAATACCTAAATGCTCTTAGTGCAGTTGTACGAGTTGATATTTTTCAATTTGTCACTTTTCTCGTTATCTTTTAGGTAGATTAAAAAAGATTTCCCGCTTGGACCGATTGCCAGACAGGGATTTGCGCCATGTTCCAACAGAACATCCACACATTTGAGACCACATTTCCCGCGTGCATAAGTCCCGCGTGCATAAGCGTGAAATAGTGGTGACAGGCCATTTTCAGGCCTGAAATTGACATCTGCATTGGAGTTACCAATGACGTACCTGAGTGTCTCTTCGTTTATGTAACGGAGCATTCCCGTGAACGCGGTATACTGGTCAACATACATTAATTTGTTCAAATCAGGTTTTTGTGCCAATACTGGCTTAAGCAATTGCAAGTCATTTTTCAGGGCGACATAGGTGGAAAAGTACATGTTATCTTTCAATTTATGATCAACATTTCCGCCAGCTCGTATAAGAACTTCCAAAATACCAGCCCTACCGTAAGCAGCCGAAACGCGCATCAAATTCCGAGGCTCACCAAGCTTGTAGTTTGGGTTTAGGCCTTGACTGACCAACTCCTGAATCTTCTGCCTATCGCCCTCTTCAACTGCTGTGAAAGCTTCCTTATTCAGTTGCTCTTGGTTAGAGTTCGCATAGACTATGTTCGCAGACAGACACATGCCTAATAACACTAGAATTATATCCGCGAATCTTAAAGACTTACCCGATGGCACGACATTAAACTCCTGACACTCTTTCCTCATAACGCAGAGCGCACCGGTGGCCTTTTTGGAGCAACGCGGAGAAAAGGCCATCCGCGTGGCGCGGCTTGTTAGATTTACTACCCTAAGGCAATAGATTTGATAGCGTCATAGAGTACTGTTCCAAAAATCCCAAGAGATAATGTCGCCAAGATGGTGCGATGACGCAATACTCGGCTTCTTACATGTCGATATTCGGCAATTGGAAATACCCAGCGTGCATAATGGAAAAGCGCTCGCAATCCGACCAGAGCGATCAAGAAAATATAGACGTATAACGCGGCTCTAACGAAGAGAATTTCGTTTTGGCCGTCTGGCAAAAAGGGGGAGGCCTTAAAGCACAACCAAAAACCAAAAGGATACCCCAGAAGCCAGAGAAAAATATCGTAAATACTGTGCTCATGAAGCCAAGGTGCGGCCGAACGGTGGCTGGCGATGTAGTTTTGTATCTCATGGAATAAGCCGTTGACCCAAGTAGCGTCCGTACCTTCAACTTTGTAGTTGGTCGCATTCGGAGTTCTTTGGCTCGGCATTAAGTGAAAATCGAAAATTTTTGGCCGTGAAAAATCAAGGTACACCTCGACAAAGTTTCGGACTGCAAACTTGTGGACGGTATTTAATGGGATAGCGCTGTTTAGGTATACTGATTTTACGAACTCAGGAAAGTTTGGAGACTCGAATATTTCCTCAATTTCTCCATATAACTCTCTACCGTCCTCACCTGTCACTGTTGGGCGAAGCTTATAACCCAACCTTATCTCGTTCTTATTATGTTCATATTCTTCGTTGCTCTGCTGGTTTTGCTCAAAGTGGCGTATTTCTAGCTCTGCGGCTTCATCTAGGCGCTGTTGCAAAATTGAGAGAAACGCTCGCAGTTCGGTTTTGTCAAACGAGCAAGCGACTCGGTCGCGGGCAAGACGTGTGTTGATACTCTCGTCGCCTGAATGAAGCAAAACTTGAACTCCCTAGAAATCTAACGCCGGGCTAACGTGCGCCGCTTGCGGCGTCACCGTTAAGCGCCTTGTTAGCAGCATCAGCTTCCAGGCGCTCAACCAACCAGACCTTGATGATCGACTGTCTAGTGACACCTATTCGTGCTGCTTCGCGATCCAACGCCTCGACAACCCAGGACGGAAAATCAACGTTAATACGCTTCTGCTCCTGATTCACCCGACGCGCTGTCGAAAGGTCCAGGTCGTCAACGACATCTTCCTTATCCGCATCAAACTTTTCGTCGAACTCTTCAGCATTCATACAGCTCTACCTCTCTCTTGCGAGCGCGCCTGACAGAGATCAGGCGGATTCGACCTTCTCTATAGGTAACGACAGCAGACCAATGCTTTACTCCTATCCGGCCAATGATAAGAAAGCGCGGTTCGCCTTCTGTCTTAGCCTGAATTTCCAAAAGATCAGGATCTTGCCAGAGCTCTTGGCCCGCCTCGAAGTCAATTCCGTGCTTCGCCAGATTAGCCTTGCTCTTGTCGTCGTCGAACTCGAATTCTTCCATGAGTATAAATTATCCCTTTTTTACTCATCAGACAAGATTGTGGAGTGTGAGGGCAGCTGCTAACAGGTAATCGCTGGAATTCAGCGATATCAATATTCGTGAATTCTAGATAGCGCCGCTTGCTTCAATGAGAGGCCAGGGCGCAAACCCCCTATAGAATAGAACCTTAGCGCAGAATCCAAGGTGATGCAGTGGAATCGTTTGACTTCTCGCTTTTGCTCTTTCAATAATACTGTATATAGTTACAGTTATCGGCAAGGAGCGCCTCATGCCATCAACAGCAAGCACCAACCTACGGTTGCGTGATCAGGTCCGGAGGGTGATTCGACTCAACCGATACAGCGTTCGCACCGAGAAGTCATACTGGTACTGGATTCGCTACTACATCCGTTTCCACGGAGTTCGCCATCCGCAGGAGATGGGTGCTAATCAGCGGCACTACCCGGGCAAAGCGGCCTCCGAGACTTCCCGTAGTGCTCACTCATGAAGAGGCCATGCGGCTTATCGCGGAGCTCTCCGAGCCCTACGACCTGATGGCCTCACTGATGTACGGCGCAGGCCTTCGCGTTGTTGAATCCACACGGCTGCGCGTAAAAGACGTCGACTTCTCCCGGGGTGTAATCACTGTACGAGACGGCAAGGGCGGTAAAGACCGCACAACGTTACTTCCTGGTCCTCTTCTCGAAAAACTCCAGGCTCATATCGAACAAATACGTTCCGAATGGAAGATGTCGAACCCGGATTATCAGGTGCCCGTCAGCCTTCCATTCGCACTTGTCCGCAAATACCCCAATGCGGGGCATTCCCTGGCTTGGCAGTGGTTATTCCCGTCGAGCGGCTGCTGCACGGATGAGTCGGGCAACATTGTCCGCCACCACGTTCATTCCAGCAGCGTCCAAAAGGCCGTGAAAGCTGCAGTCAAACAGTCGGGAATCGGCAAGGCGGCCGGCTGTCACACCCTCAGGCATACGTTCGCGACTGAGTTGCTGTTTGGGCCAATTCGCCGCTGGCAACCGGGTTCGCATTTTTGGACAATAGGGCGCATCCGCCCCATCACCGGAACGTCGCAACGCCCATGCCCCGATTTGAATCCCCCTTTACCCAACGCGAACCCACCTTCGGCCTTGCTCTGGGCGGGGGCGCTGTGTTCGGCATTGCCCACCTCGGGGTACTGAAAGCCCTTGAGGAGCATGGTCTTCGCCCGACGCACATAACCGGCACCAGCATTGGCGCGATTATGGCCTCGCTCTACGCCTTCGGCCATACACCGGAGGGCATCAGGGAAGCGTGCTCGGGGTTGGACTGGTGGCATCTGTCGAGTTTTGGCTGGTCGAAGTACGGCATCATGAACAATGCCGCTATGGGCGATTTTGTTCGCCACCACATCGGGGAGCGGGATTTTTCCGGGTCGCCTTACCCGATGGCGTTCATTGCGACCGACCTTGCCAGGAGGACCAAGGTCGTTCTGGACAAGGGAGACGTGGCCGAGGCGGCCATGATCAGTGCCTGTGTACCGGGGCTCTACAGCCCCATCGAACGGGAGGATCAGCTGCTGGTGGACGGTGGGCTTGTTGAGAACGTGCCGATCTCGCCGTTTAAGCAGTGGGGCGTGGACTTCGTGATGGGGGTCGACCTGAACGGCAGCACACGGCGGCGGGTGCCGGGCGGGTACTTTGATGCGCTGGTAACCGCCTTCGACATTGCCATCGATAGCCACACCCAGACGCAGTTGGCCGAGGCGGATTACGTGCTGGCACTGGATCTGGCGGATTACGACCGCACCGATCCGGAACAGAGCCAGGCCCTGTTTGATGAGGGGTACAATGCCTGCCAGAACGCGATCGACACGATCCGCAGACGGCGGGCCGCGCAGGCGCCGGGGCTCCTGAAACAGCTCCGGCGCGGGCTGGGCCGTTCAGCGCCCTGGCTTCAGGCCGGTTCCAGCGGGGCGTAGGCCAGCACCAGCCACTTGCTGCCTTCCGCGAAGTTCACCTGCACCCTGGCATGGGCCCCCGCGCCCTCGGCATTCATCACAACGCCTTCCCCAAACTTGGGGTGGACCACGCGCTGGCCGAGCTGAAAGCCGGTGTCGGCGCCGCTGCTGGCGGCACCGCCCGCGTCGCTGAACATGGTGGGGCGGGTGACGGTGTTGCGCAGGCGGACCTCGCGCATGTGTTCGTCCGGGATCTCGCGGATGAACCGGGAGGGCGCGTTGAAGCGCTCCTGGCCATAGAGCTTGCGGGATTCGGCGTAGGTGAGAGTGAGTTTGCTCATGGCGCGGGTCATGCCTACGTAGGCAAGCCGGCGCTCCTCTTCCATGCGGCCGGGTTCCTCGGCGGACATGCTGTGCGGGAAGAGACCTTCCTCCATGCCGGTGAGAAAGACCATGGGGTATTCGAGGCCCTTGGCCGAGTGCAGGGTCATGAGCTGGACGCTGTCCTCGTCCTCTTCCGCCTGGGACTCGCCCGCGTCCATGGCGGCACGGGCGACAAATTCGCTCAGCGGGTTCTGGTCGTCCTCCACGCGGAATTCGCGGGTGGCGCCTACCAGTTCGTCCAGGTTCTCCACGCGGGCCTGGCCCTTCTCACCCTTTTCCCGGCCATGGTAGTCGCGCAGGCCGGTCTCGCGCACGGCACGCTCTGCCAGCGAGTGCAGCGGCAGGTTCTCGTGGTTGTCGGCCAGTGCCTCGATCAGGTCCACGAAGGTCTGCAGCCCGGTCCGGGCCTTGCCCTTGAGCAGCTGGTGGTGGAGCAGGTTCACGGTGGCCTGCCAGAGTGAAACCCCCTCGCGCCCGGCGGCCTCGCGCACGGTCTCCAGTGCCTTGGCACCCACGCCCCGGGTGGGGATGTTCACCACGCGCTCGAAGGCGGCATCGTCATGGCGGTAGTTCACCAGCCGCATGTAGGCCAGGGCATTGCGGATCTCCTGGCGGTCGTAGAAGCGCAGGCCGCCGTACACGCGGTAGGGAATGCCCTGGCGCAGCAGCGATTCCTCCAGCACCCGGGATTGGGCGTTGGAGCGGTAGAGGATGGCGCACTCGGAGCGGGCGTTGCCCTGTTCGGCCCAGCTGCTGATGGTGTCCGCGATGTAGTTGGCTTCGTCCTGCTCGTTGAAGGCCGAATACACATCGATGGGATCGCCGGTCTCGCCGTCGGTCCACAGGTCCTTGCCGAGACGGCCCTGATTGTTGGCGATGACGGCGTTGGCGGCTTCCAGGATCGTCTGGGTGGAGCGATAGTTCTGCTCCAGTCGCACCAGCCGGCTGCCGCCGAAGTCCTGCTGGAACTGCTGGATGTTCTCGATGCGCGCGCCACGCCAGCCGTAGATGGACTGGTCGTCGTCACCCACAATCGTCAGCGGCACGCGGTCGCCGCTGAGCACCCGCAGCCAGGCGTACTGCACCGCGTTGGTATCCTGGAACTCGTCCACCAGCATGTGCCGGAAGCGGTTCTGGTAGTGGGCGCGCAGCTCCGGCTTCTCCAGCCACAGCTCATGGGAACGCAGCAGCAGCTCGCCGAAGTCCACCAGGCCGCTGCGCTGGCAGTTCTTCTGGTACTCACGGTAGACGTTGATCAGGGTGGTGGTGAACACATCGCCGTGGTCCTCGATGTGATCCGGGCGCAGCCCCTCATCCTTGCTGGAGTTGATGAACCATTGGGCCTGCTTGGGCGGCCAGCGGCTCTCATCCAGCTGCAGCTCACGCATGACACGCTTGACCAGGCGCAGCTGGTCGTCCGCATCCAGCACCTGGAAGTTCTCGGGCAGGCCGGCGTCCTGGCAATGGGCGCGCAGCAGGCGGTGGGCCAGGCCGTGGAAGGTGCCAACCCACATGCCCCGGGTCGGGATCTGGAGCATTTCCTCGATCCGCCCGCGCATCTCACGCGCGGCCTTGTTGGTGAAGGTCACGGCCATGATGCTCGAGGCCGGCACCTGTTCCACCTGGATCAGCCAGGCAATACGGTGCACCAACACCCGCGTCTTGCCGCTGCCGGCACCGGCCAGAACCAGCACGTGGCTGTCCGGCGCGGTGACGGCTTCGCGCTGGGCGTCGTTGAGGGGGTCGAGGATGGAGGAGACATCCATAGTGCCACTGGGCCCTTTGCCGATGCGTGAAACCTGCGCAGTATAACAGGGGAACCTGTTTGTGCATCCAGTATTCCCCCGGCTCGATCCTTCTTCAAATAAGCCCCGATCAAGGAGTTGCAGGCTGAAATGTTGATTGCAATCTAATTACAAATTGAATACATCTCTTTTCACCAAACAACACCGCGTTTCCCCATAATCCCGCAACTCCGCACCGCTACACCACAGGGACGCAATGCTACAGAGACTCTCCATTTCGCTGAAACTCTCGCTTCTGGTTGGCATTGCGATTCTCGCCTTTGTCATCACACAGGGCTTTAACTTTTACGTCCAGAATAACAACGCCGGCCGCCTGCACGAGGTGAATGACCAGCTGTATCCAATGATGGAGAAGGCGACCGTCAATCTTGGGCAACTGGAACTGATGGAAGCGCAGATCAACGCGGCCGTAACCACCGGCAATGAGGAGAGGCTTGCCGAGACCGAAACCTATTACAACACCATCCAGACAAACCTGGATGAACTCCAGGATCTGGCTCCCCGGATGAGCGACCGTTTCAACCGGCTTTCCAGGGATCTGGAACGCTACTACAGCGAGGCCACCCGAATCGCCTCGGCCTTCATTGAAGGTGGTGCCGATATGCGGGCGCTGGGTAAGGATGCTTCGGCCAATGCCAAGCGCCTGAAGGAGCTGATGAGCGATATGACCACCGTGCGTGATGAAGCGCGCACCGCCTTCAGCAACTCCATCGACGAGACCCTCGTGACCACCGAACGCAGCACGACGCTGGGGCTGAGCATTGCCGTTTTTGCGATCGCCACCCTGGTTGTTGTCAGCCTGTTCATCGCCCGTTCAATCACCAGCAGCCTTAACCGTGTCATCCACTCGCTGCGCAACATGGCCTCGGGTGAGGGTGATCTCACTTCACGCATCCAGTATGACGGCCGGGATGAGCTCCGGGAGCTGGTCACCCATTTCAATGCTTTCATCGAAAAGCTGCATTCCGCTTTCGGAACCATCAGCAAGGACGTGGAGGGCCTGGAAGAGGTCTCCCAGCAGCTGTCGCAAACCAGTCGAGCGAACCTGCAGCGCATCAACGATCAGTCTTCGGCCATCGCCTCGGCACGCCACTCCGTGGATGAGCTGGTCAAGAGCGTGGAAGAAGTAGCCAGTTTTGCCAGCGACGCCTCCGAGCAGACCCAGGGCGCGGCGGAATACGCCAACCGCGGCAAGGATCATGTCTCCGGCAATGTGCAGACGATCCAGGATCTGGCGCAGGAAATCGACCAGAGCGCCGAGCTCGTCAACCAGTTTGAAACCCACTCCACCAAAGTGGCCGGACTGCTGGACACCATCAAGACCGTTACCGAACAGACCAACCTGCTGGCCCTCAATGCGGCCATTGAGGCCGCCCGGGCCGGTGAACACGGCCGTGGTTTCGCGGTGGTTGCCGATGAAGTTCGGAACCTCGCCGTCCGCACCCAGAACTCCGCCCAGGAGATTGAGACAGTGATCTCCGACCTGTCGAGCCTGGCGGAATCCTCCGTCAGCGCCATGCAGAACAGTGTCGAAAAGGCCCGCACCGGTGTGGATGCCACAAAGGAATCCGGAGAAGTGCTGCAGAGCATCCTCGAGAACGTTGAAAGCATCAGCAGCATCAACGAACAGATTGCGGCCGCCACTCATGAGCAGACGGCCACGTTCAATGATGTGGTCAAGAATATCACCGACATCCACGGCAACGCCGAACAGATTACTGAAACCACTCAGGAGCTGGACCAGGCGAGCCAGGACAGCCGGGAAATCACCCAGCGCCTGCACCAGATCGCTTCACAGTTCCGCGTCTGACCCCAACAAACTCAAACCCCTTCAATGGAGATAACCATGAAGCAACTGCGCACCACTAAAACCCGCCTCGCCGTGTGCCTGCTGGTCAGCGCCGGCGTCACCGGCGCCCATGCCCAGGAAGAGCGGCTCGACCGCCTCGAGAGCCAGCTTGAACGGCTCCAGCAGGACATGCGCGATTCGCGTGACACCGACTTCCGCATCAACGGCTTCATGAGCACCGGCTATGCCCGTGCCAGCAACAATGCCGGGTACGCTGGTGTTACTGAGGACTCTGACGTCCGTTCCCAGACACTGTTCGCCGTGCAGGGCACGTTTGACCTGAGTGATCAGACCAAGGCCACCTTCCAACTGCTTTCCCGTGGGAAACCGAAAGCGGAAGGGGGCGATAACTGGGAAACCCAGCTGGAATGGGGCTATGTGAGTCATAAGATGAACAACGGGTTGCGCCTGCGCGCCGGTAAAATGCGCACCCCCTTGTTCATGTACTCCGACTCCCTGGATCTGGGCTACGCGCAACCCTTCGCCAGAGCTCCTAATGCGGTCTATGACCAGGTTTCTCTTAGCTCTTTTACCGGGGCAGATGTGACCTATAACTTTGACGTTCTCGGCCAACCGATCCGTACTCAGGTTTTTGCTGGGCACAGCGAAAATCAGGACTTGGTCGGGGGAACGGAGCTGCGCAACATAGCCGGCGCCGTAATCTCCTGGACGGATTACACCTGGACGGTACGAGGCGTCGCCGCGCGCGCCGAAACCTCGATTGACAATCTTCTGGAAGGTACCGCTGCCCCACAGCTGGAAATTGAAGACGAGGACGGCAAGTTCTACGGACTGGGTATTGAGTATGAGCAAGGCAACATCATGGCGGTTTCGGAGATCACCCGGCGGGATACAGATGGGGTGTTCCCGGAACGCGATGGCGCTTATGCCACCCTCGGTTACCGGTTCGACGACGTGATGCCCTATGTGACCTATGCGTGGGTTGAAACCCAGGATGACGACAAGCGTCCTCAGGGTCCGTTGGCGGCGTTCAACGAAAAGCGCGAAGACTATAGCCTCGGCGTACGCTGGGATGCGATGCCGGGTATCGCCCTCAAGGCAGACTGGACCCATTCAAGGGCCTTTGGCGACACCTCTGGCGGCTTGAGCGGTAATGCTGAGAGCTTTGCCCAAGGCCAGGGCAACCGGTTCGACCACACCAACGTCTACACCCTGAAGCTCGACGCGGCATTTTAAGGAGCCCCGACATGAAAACATTACGCATGATCGCGCTTGCCGGCCTCTTTGCCGCCCCCCTGAGCATGGCGGACGTGGTGGTGATCGCTCACCCCGATGGGCCGGCCAACCTGTCTGAGAATGACGTCCGGGACCTCTACCTCAACCGCAGCAAGGCGGCCACGCCATTTGAGATCGCTGAAGGCAGCGAGGTTCGGGCGGAGTTTCATGAATGGATTACCGGCCGGAGCAACTCCCAGCTCCAATCCTTCTGGGCCGAGCAGACCTTCACCGGTGAAGGACAGCCACCCGCGGAAGTCAGTGATTCAGCACGTATGGTCGACGAGGTTGCCGCCACGCCGAACAGTGTCGGCTATGCCGACCCGGCGGACGTGGATGACTCCGTTGAGGTCATTCTGACTCCTTGATCCCCCAAGGACCCATCACGCCGTCAAAGCGATGTGATGGGTCCTGGCAACAAGCAATCCTGGCAACAACTCCCTCCGTACAATTCAATTCCAAATAACTTTTTAAGTGCAACTTAATTTTGGAAACTCGTTTCCAATAACAGGTAGTCATAGCCCAAGGGAACAGCCCAATGGGAATTTCGATGACCAACAGTAGCGCACCGCGTAAGCACTCCCGGCCATGGGCCCGGCCAAGCACAATCATCGCTGCCTTGATTCTGGTTCTTACAGCGCCTGCCACAAGCTTCGCCTGCGAACTCCGAATGGGTTGGGAGCCCTGGAAGCCCTACCAATATAGAGACGACCAGGGAGACCTTAGGGGTCTGGATATCGACCTTATACGAGCCATAGCGAACCGGATGGACTGCGAGCTGGCCCTGGTCAAGCAGCCTTGGATGCGACACCTGAGAGAACTCAGGGAAGGAAGGGTCGATCTGGCGGCTGGCGCGGATTACACCCCGGAACGAGCTGATTTTGCCTACTTTTCGCGCCCTTATCGTACAGAAACCGTGCGCTTGTTCATGCGACAGGGAGAGCCGGACGAGTACGAGCTGTCAGCACTCAAAGACGTGATAGAGCGGGATCTGAAAATCGGGATCACCCAGGGTTATGACTATGGCAAGCAGTTTGAGGCCCTGAGACAACATCCCCATGCCCATAACCATATAGAAACGACCCGAAGTGATCTCCTGAACTACAGGAAGCTCGCCCGCAAACGCATTGACGCTATTCTCGCTGACCCTCTTGTACTGCGTACCCGGGTCAAAGGGTCAGCATTCGAAGACGCCTTTGAAGCACACCCCCTCAGGGTAAAGCAGGCGCCCATCCACGTTATGTTCAGCCGTGCGTCGACCTCGAAAGCCCTGGTGCAGCGTTTCAACAACGCCCTTGAAGCCATTACGGACACAGGCATGTATGACCGCATATTCAACCGCTACAACTAAGTGAGACAGTCAAAGCCTGCTATTTTTAGTGAGTAGGTAATGCACCCACTGCAGGAAGAGCCGCAATGTCGATCACGAAAAAGCTGGTACTGACTTTTATCCTGGTGCTTGCCACCGTTATTGGAAGCGTCTCGGCGCTTGCTATCTACGAGGCGCGACAAGCCGCCGAGAAGGATTCTGAAAGAGCCAGTCTCCAACAGATCAAACAGGTTGACTATTCGATCACCCAGTTTTTCAGGACGATGCGTAAGGAAGCCAGGTTCCTGGCCTCGGATCCCCGTATCTCCCAGTCAGTAGGCTCCCTTTCCCGCTACTTGGATGCAAGCCGCGCTGGCGAAATGACGCCCCTGGAAAACAGCGAATCGGAAGCGGACCTGTATCGGCTTTTCAGGCGTTACGCCGAGGCCAAGGGTGGCCTGGCCTATGTCTACTTCGGCAGTCGTCAGGGTGAGTTCGTTCAATGGCCAATCGGCGCCAGTGGTGCCCCCTACGATCCCCGTGAAAGACCCTGGTACGAACAGGTCAGGAACACAGACAGCGGCAGCATCATGACCGATGCCTATTACTTTGAAGCGGACGATACCAGCCTGGTCAGTGTTGCCCATGAAGTTCGTGATGAAGACGGTAATTTTGTCGGCGCGGTTGGCATTGATGTCTCGCTTCAGGGTCTTATGGACATGATTAACAACATCGAAATGGGGGAAGGCGGACGCCTGGTACTTATAGAGGATAACGGAACCATTCTTGCCAACCCGCTGGCTCCGGAGACCAACTTCACCAACGTGGATGAGCTTGACGATCCGACCCTGTCGAGGTTGGCGAGCATAGACGAGGGGAGCCGCACGGTAACCCTGGAGGGCACGTCCTATCAGGCAACAGTTTTCACGTCCCCGGAGCTCGGATGGCGGTTCATGGGGCTTATCCCGAGAGACGAAATGATGGCCGGTGCCAACCAGCTGGCTTGGCAGATCGGGGTTATCGGGCTTCTGGCCATTCTTATTTCAGCTGGCATTGCAGTAGGACTCGCGCGCTTCCTCACCAGCCCTATCCGCAGGGTCACCAGCCGTATGTATGACATCGCTGCCGGCGAGGGCGACCTGACACAAAGGTTGCCGGAAGAAACGAACGATGAAATCGGTCAGCTGTCACGCCAGTTCAACGCGTTTGTCCAGCGGATGCAGGAAACCATCCAGGAAGTCGATGGAACCACGCAGAGCCTGGCTTCTGCAGCGGAAGAGCTGAACCATATCGCCACGCAGACACGGCAGTCGGTTGAGCGTCAGGGCAATGACACTGACCAGATTGCCACGGCTATTAACGAAATGACGGCAACGGTGCAGGAGGTTTCCCGTAATGGCAGCCAGGTGGCCGACGCCGCCTCAGATGCCGATACGAAAGCCCGGGAAGGCGGCACAATCGTCGCCGAGAACGCAGCAGCAATGGAGACCCTGGGCAACGAACTTGATGAAATGACAACGGTTGTGGGTCAGCTTTCCGAGCGCAGCCAGGAGATCAAGACCGTTCTCGACGTCATTCATTCGGTCACGGAGCAGACCAACCTCCTCGCCCTGAATGCCGCGATAGAGGCTGCAAGAGCGGGCGAACAGGGCCGGGGTTTCGCGGTCGTTGCCGACGAGGTCCGGGCGCTTGCCCAGCGCAGCAGTAAGTCAGCGGAGGAGATCCAGGGCATCATTGATGGCTTGATCGCGGAGACAAACAAGGCGGTCGAGACCATGAAACAGGCCAAGGATCGCTCCAACGAGAATCAGGAGCGGGCAACGAGTGCCAAGGAGTCGCTAACCTCAATCGAAGAATCGGTCTCAACCATCAGCGACCAGGTGACCCAGATTGCAACGGCCGCCGAGGAACAGAGCCAGGCAGCCGAAGAGATCAACCAGAACGTCACCCGTATTGTTGAAGCCGCGCAGGAAAGCAGCTCCGGCACCGAACAGACCAACCGTGCGAGCGATGAAGTCGCCTCCATGGCGGAGCGTCTCAGAGAGGTCGTTGGCCACTTCAAAATCTGAGACCAACAGCAGGCAGAGCTGGAATGTCCGGGGCGGGCTCAATCCTGAGGGTCGTACACCACCACGTTCTCATGCCCCTCCGCGATGAGATGTCCGGCATGCAGGGTACTCATGCTGCCCTCATCGCAATAGAGTAGGTAGCGGTTGCCGGCATCCAGCTCCGCAAAGCGGTGATTCAGTTCGTAGAAGGGAATGGAGCGGATCTCATTGTTGGTCAGCGTCAGCGGCGCATCCGCCGCCTCGCCGGGATGGCGGATGTCGATGACCACATCGCCGGGTGAGGGCGTGTTCACCCGCGGCACATCGTCGATCCCCACCTCGCTTTCCAGCATCTGGTCCACCGGCGTCATGGTGCGGTTCGCCACGGCGGCATCCAGCACCGCATCATCGAAGAAGGACTCGTCGCGCTCAATGCGCCCTTTCTTCGCCCGCGTGGTCGGCCGGTCCGAGATCACGCCACAGTATTCCGGCATGTTCGCCGCCATCCAGTAGGCGCCGATCCGGTCCGCGACGTCGATGATCTCGTCTTTGTTCATGAACACCAGCGGCCGCATCACCAGCATGTCCGTGCTCTGGTCAATCAGGCCCAGGTTAAGCGGCGTCTGGCTGGAAACCTGGGAAATACTCTCGCCCGTGACCAGCCCGGAAATGTGCATCTCATTCGCAATGCGCTCCGCCGCCCGCATCATCAGCCGCTTGAGCACGACACCACGGTACGAGTGGTTGATGCGCGTCATCAGCTCGCCGATCACCCCTTCGAACGGCACCGAGATCATGTAGACCCGGTGGGAAGACTGGTAGTCCGCCCAGAGGTGGCGGACCATCTGCCGCACGCCCGCCTCGTGGGCCGTACCGCCGAGATTGAAGAACAGGAAGTGGGTCTGGAGCCCGCGCCGGATGGCCATGTAGGAGGACACGGCCGAGTCGAACCCGCCGGAGATCAGGGACAGCACCGGCTCCTGGGTCCCGATCGGGAAGCCTCCCTGGCCCGGGTAGCGCCGACGCACCACCACCATGCTCTCGCGTTTCACCTCCAGATTCACCGGAATCTCCGGGTGTTTGAGATTCACGCCCGCGGCGTCCGTGTTCTTCAGCAGATGCCCGCCCAGGAACTGTTCCAGTTGCTGGGAGCTGAAACTGTGCTCCCCCCGGCGCTTCACGCGCACGGCAAAGGTCTTGCCCGCGAGCCGCTCGCGGTAGACATGGGTCACTTTCTCGGCCGCATCCTCGAAGTTCTGCCAGGGCAGGTCGTCGACCAGCAGGATGAACTGGGCACCGGGCATACGCTGGAGGTAATGGATAACGCGCTCGGCCAGGCCCGCCGCCTCGCCGTGTTCCACCGTGCGCCGCTGCTCCGCTTCAGGGTCCTCGCCCGGCACATACACGTCGATACGATCCCAGCCCGGGCGCACATCAATCCGCTCGTCGAGCTGGCGCATCATCCGGCGGACATTACGCCGCATCTGGCGCAGCTGCTTGCGCCGCACGGGATCGGATTTGACCGCCATTTCCGGCGAAATCTTGATGAGGTAATGGACCATGGGTAACACTAGTCGGCTTGGATCGCGCTTTGTTCAGCAGAAGCGCGATTTTAACCGACACCGAAGGCCAAATACTATGTCCAGAAACGGCGTTCACGCGCGCGTCTCTCCCGAAGGCAGTCTCGAGATCCTCTCGAACAAGGAGGTGAACCAGCTCAAGGACGACGGCGAAGGCGGCCTCTACCATCTCTTCCGCCAGTGCGCCCTCGCCGTGCTCAACAGCGGCACCATCAGCGATGACAGCAAGGCCATCATGGAAACCTACCAGGACTTCGGCCTGGCCCTGCTGCAACAGCCGCGCGGCATCAAGATCGAACTCCACAACGCCCCGCCCAGCGCCTTCGTGGACGGCACCATGATCCGTGGCATCCGCGAGCACCTGTTCTCCGTGCTGCGTGACATCGTCTATGCCAACTCGATACTGGCCACCGCCGGCTGGTACAACCCCGACCACTCCGAGGACATCACCAACCTCGTCTTCCAGGTCCTGCGCAACGCCGAGATCCTCAGGCCGGAAAACGAACCCAACATGGTCGTCTGCTGGGGCGGCCACTCCATCAGCCGCGACGAATACGACTACACCAAGAACTGCGGCCACGAACTCGGCCTGCGCGGCCTCGATATCTGCACCGGCTGCGGGCCCGGCGCCATGAAAGGCCCCATGAAGGGCGCCACCATCGCGCACGCCAAGCAGCGCATCGACGGTGGCCGCTACGTCGGCATCACCGAGCCCGGCATCATCGCCGCCGAGGCCCCGAACCCGATCGTGAACGAACTCGTGATCATGCCGGACATCGAAAAGCGCCTGGAAGCCTTCCTGCGCGCCGGCCACGGCATCGTCGTCTTCCCCGGGGGCGCGGGTACCGCAGAGGAAATCCTCTACCTCCTCGGCGTCCTGCTCGACCCCCGAAACGCGGACCTTCCCTTCCCGCTGATCTTCAGCGGCTCAAAGGAGAATGCCGACTACTTCGAGATGATCGACCAGTTCATCCGCAACACCCTCGGCGACCAGGCCGCGAGCCGCTACCGCATCATCATCGACGATCCGGAAGAAACCGCACGCGCCATGAAAGAGGGCATGCAGACCGTGCGCGATTACCGCCGCGAAAACCGCGACGCCTACTACTTCAACTGGGTGCTCACGGTTGACCCCATCTTCCAGACCCCGTTCGAACCTACCCACGACAGCATGCGCGCGCTCAACCTCAGCCGCGACCAGGAACCCCACCGCCTCGCCGCCAACCTGCGCTGCGCCTTCAGCGGCATCGTGGCCGGCAATGTCAAAGCCGATGGCATCCAACAGGTGGAAGAACACGGCCCCTTCGAGATCGAAGGCGACCCCGAGTTCCTCAAACCCCTGGAAACCCTGCTGGACGCTTTCGTGGCCCAGAACCGCATGAAACTGCCAGGCCAAGCCTACAAGCCGTGCTACCAGATCATCGACAAGCCAGGGTAAACGCTGTCAGAGAAAGCAATACAGCTGGAAGGGTGGGGGTTTGGGGCCTCTCGGAGGGAGGCCCCAAACCCCCACCCCAGCAACCACCTCTCAGTCTTCTTTCGCACCCGTCCGAGGCATCTCAGCATAGTAAGCCGCCAGATCCCGCAACTCCTGCTCCGAAAGCCCCGAAACCTGCCCATGCATCACCGTCGCCTGCCCCCCACGCCGGTTCCCGTTCTGATACGCCTTCATCGCCTGGAACAGATACTCCCCATTCTGCCCCGCCAGCGACGGATAGCGATCCACCGCCGCAATACCATCACCGCCATGACAGGACGCACAGCCACTCGCCAGCGCCTCGCCGGCATCCGGATCACCGGCCGGCGCCTGACCCACAAAGAAAAATACCAGCGCCAACGCCACCGCAGCCAGAACCGCCAGGATACTCCGCATGCACACCTCCCATTCGCGAAGCCCGCATTATAACCGCTCCCCCGGCGCACGCATCCGCCTCGATTGGTGCCCCGGCGCAATTCCGGTAGGATAAGGGCCCGTATTGAACGGCCAAAGCGGTATACAGGAGGCACGCCCATGGGCGCCGACACAGCGCAGAACCAGGCCGAGGACCCCGTCCTCTTCGAGAAACAGGCATGCCAGGAGGGCGCACTCGGGCTCATCACCCTCAACAATGCCCGTAAATTCAACGCCCTCACGCTGCCGATGATCGAAGCCATCCAGCAACAGCTCGACGCCTGGGCCGAGGACGACGACGTCCGCGTGATCGTCCTCTGCGGCAACGGCGAGAAGGCCTTCTGCGCCGGCGGCGATGTTCGCTCGGTGCACGAAGCCATCCAGGACGCCAAGGGCCGGCCGGGAAATGACGGCGAACGCTTCTTCGCTGCGGAATACCGCATGGACTACACCATCGCCACTCACCCCAAGCCCGTGGTGTGCTGGGGCCAGGGCGTGGTGATGGGCGGCGGCCTGGGCATGATGAACGCCTCCCGCTACCGCCTGGTCACCCCCGATCTGAAAATGGGCATGCCCGAGGTCAGCATCGGTTTCTTCCCGGACGTGGGCGCCAGCCGCTTCCTCAACCGCCTGCCCGGCAGCATCGGCATGTTCATGGGGCTGACAGGCGCCACCCTGAATGTGGCCGACGCGCTGCGCGTGAGCCTGGCCGACTATGCCGTGCCCAACGACGGCTTCGACCAGCTCATGGACCGTCTCCGTGAGCAGAGCTGGACCCGCTCACCGGAGACCAATGACCGCCACCTGCTGGAAACCCTCCAGGGTTTTGCCGCGGGCTATCAGCTGGACCTCTCCGAATCCAACCTCGAGCGCCACGAACAGTTCATCAGCCGGATATGCCGCGGTCGGGACGTGGTGGCCGTGGTCAACGCCATTCTCAACACCGAAGCGGAATCCGAGTGGTTCCAGGCCGCCCAGAACAACCTGCGTAACGGCTGCCCGGTCTCGGCGCATATCGTGTTCGAGCAGCTGCATCGGGGCCTGCAGCAGAGCCTGCGCGACATCTTCATGATGGAGCTGATGGTGGCGGTGCACTGCGCCCGCCATCGTGATTTCCTGGAGGGAGTGCGTGCGAGGCTGATCGACAAGGATCACGAACCGCGCTGGACGCACAAAGACGTAGCCAGTGTTCCAACGGGCTGGGTCCGTTCCCACTTCACCGCCCCCTGGCCGGAAGACGAGCACCCGCTGCAGGACCTGTAGCGGGGTCAGTCGCCTCCGGCGTTCTTCAGCATCATCACCAGGTCCCGGTTGCCGTTCGCCCGCGCCACATCCAACGCGGTGCGGCCATCCGCCGCCTGGTAGTTCACATCCGCCCCGGCATCCACGATGACCCCGGCAAGCAACAGGTCATTGCGGGCCACCGCGCGCATCAGCAATGACTCACCTTCCTCATTGACCGTATTCACGTCCGCATCCGCCCGCAGCAGCCGGTTGGTTGCTCCCAGCTGGCTGTTCAGAGCCGCATAGGTCAACGGCGTCTCGCCCGCGTCGCTGCGTGCATTCACATCCGCCCCGGCGCGGATCAGAAGATCAATGATGCGTTGCTGGCCGGCGGCAGCGGCCGCCATCAGGGGTGTTACACCACCTTCCAGTCCCCGGTCCGGGTCCGCCCCCTGGCGCAGCAGGTACCACACCGTCTCCTCGTGCCCCGCGTCCGCTGCCTGATAGAGCGGGGTGCCGTCCGGGCCCATGGCATTGAGTGCGCCACCCTCAGCCAGCAGTGCCTGCACCCGCTCCCGATCGCCCTCGGAGGCGGCCGCCATCAGGGCTGTGCTGGCATCCGTGCGGGTTTCGGCACGGTCAGGCCCGGGCGAACTGCCGCAGCCGGCAAGCACCAGGGAACTGAGCAGGAGCAGGGCCGGCAGTGGATTCAGGGGGCAGGGGCGCATGGGTTACTCCGAGGAATGGATTTCGCCACATTGTTCGCGGATCATCACCCCGATGAAACCGAAGCAGTCACACTCCGCTTTCCGACCATGCCTCAACAAGGGACCGGGCCAGCGACCGGAGCCGCTTTAACCCCGGACGCCGCCCCGCCACCAGCCCTTCCTGGCGCAGCGCCTCCCAGTCCGCTCTCCCGGTGACCGCCCGCTGCCAGAGCTGTCGCTCCCCTTCGCTCCAGCCAGCAACCTCGGAAGGAACCAGCGCAGCGAGTATGGCCAGTGGCAGCCGGGTTACCTCCAGTTCCCTTGCTCCCTTCACGAAGGCCTCGATCTCGCGCCAGTCGTCGTCACTGAGCACCCCGGGCTCCCGTTCCGGGGGCGCCGGCATCATCGCCTCCACGGCTGCCTGCACCTCAGGCTCAAGACCGTTCAGTGCCGGCAGAAGCCAGGGCCAGTGCGCCGCAAAACGCTCGGCCTGGGAGCGGCACAGTACCGTGCCTTCATGGTTGAGCGGCCTGCCCAGCATAGCGGCATGGGTCCCGCTGGCCGCATCGCGTTTCGTGCCCAGCCGCAGAAAGCGGAACCCGGCGGCCCGCCAGAACGCCATCAGGGCCGGCGTGGCGCCAAAACTGGTGGCCAGAACGTCAACGCCGCCCGCGACTGCAATCCTCTCCATCTCCGCCAGCAATCGCTGCCCGATCCCCTGACGGCGCCTATCCGGGTGCACAGCAATCCGGGTCACGCGCAGGTAGCACCGGCGTGCCGCCTCCGGGTCACCGCCCTGAAACGCCAGGGACTGCGCCACCAGGTGCCCGCGAGGCCGGCGCTCGCCCAGCCAGACCGAGCGCGCCAGTTCCGCCGCAAGCCCGCCCTCGTGCAGCCCCCAGACCACGCCCACGGGGGCATCGCCCTGCAGGGCCGCAACAATAACCGTCTCGGGATCATCCAGGAGCTGGCGCAGGTCGTCCGGGGAGGTCTGGTAATGGGCGCTGACCAGCAAACCCATCACGGCCTTCAGAAGCCCGTCATCGGTCAGCAGCTCATCCTGTGTCACCACCCGGTAGGCCACCGGCTCATCCGAAGAGGCGATCTCCGGCAGATCCGCATCCAGGCACAGCAACCGGTTCATCAGCGTTTCCAGCGGATCGTCCGGCGCCCAGCGGATGGGCTCATCCAGCATCACCCTGTCCCAGCCCGGATGGTTACGGTCCAGCACGGCACGGAACCGAAGGTCGAAGCCCCGCCCGGTCCCTTCGTACCCGTGCACGGTGGTCGCCAGAACCGCGCCCGGCCAGCGCGCCGTCATCGCCGCCAGCATCGGTAACGGCAGGGTAGCCGCCTCATCCACCATCAGAACGTCAGCCTCCGGCACCTGGCGAAGCAGTTCATCCGGCGCCCGGAACATCACCCCATCCCGGCATTCTTCAGGGACGAAGTGCCAGAAACTGTCCAGCGCGGAGGGGCGAGCAGCGGTTACGCAGACCCGCGTACCGTATTCGTTGACCAGCCGTGTCGCGGCCATGCCCAGGGCCGCGGACTTACCCCGGCCCCGGTCCGCACGCAGGACCACGGGTGCGGGCTCCGCCGCTCCGCCCATGGCCATAACAGCCTCAATGGCGCGCTGCTGATCATCTGTCGGCCCCTGGGGAGCCTGCCGAGCCGCTGCGGGCGGGGCCGGTGGCTCAAGGAAGGCGGAATCCGGGGTAACCAGCGCATTGGGGGGTTGCTCCGCCGCCTGCCCCAGAAGCCGCGCCATCCGGGCCAGAAATCGATAGGGTGGGGCATGGTGGCGCAGGCGGTCGTAGTCCGGATCCGGCCCTTCCGACCAGTCCACGAGAGGCGGCACCAGCCAGACCAGCAGGCCGCCGCCCACCAGGGCGCCACTGACCGCGCCCAGCCCCGCCGGATGGGTGCCCGAATGGCTGTCCCAGACAATCAGCGACAGGTTCCGGCCCAGCCATTGGCGGGCCTGCGCGCCGCTGCACTGGTACATCCCCGGAGCCGGGTCGGCATCACCCACCCACAGGCCGGCGTCTTCCCGATACGCGGCCACCTCATTCGCAATCGCCCGCCCCCAGTCCGCGGGGCCCGCCAGCACCAGCACACTTCGATGCCGCCGCGCCCGGATCACGGGCAGGGTCGCCTCCAGCCACTGGCTGAGTACCGGTTCCATGCTCAGTTGAGATCCACCGCGTAGGCCTTGAGCGTGGCGAAGTCCACGTACTCCAGCATGGACTCATGGGTGGCCTGCAGCACCAGCCTGGGGGCGCAGCCGGCCTCGTGGGCCTCTCTCCAGCGCGCGGCGCACAGGCACCAGCGGTCGCCGGGCTTCAGGCCCTCGAAGCCAAAAGCGGGCATGGGCGTGGCCAGGTCGTTCCCCTGGGCACTGGAGAATTCCAGGAAGGCCTCGGTGACTTCGCTGCAGACCGCATGTACGCCCATGTCCTCGGGCCCCACATGGCAGCAGCCATCCCGGTAGAAACCGGTCATGGGATCGTAGCCGCACGCCTTCAGGGGCTCGCCCAGGACGTTGCGCTGAATGCTTTCCGGTTCGCTCATACCATTACCCTCATTACCTCTGCTGCCGTTACAATGGACGCCGCTGCCCGAAGGTCCCCCGCATGATGTCACTGACGGACGAACAGAACAGGGTCGTTACCCTCGATAACCAGCACTGCGTGATCACCGCCGTGGCCGGCAGCGGCAAGACCACCACGCTCGCCTGGCGCATCCGTTACCTGCTGGAGCAGGGCCATGACCCGGCGCGCATCCTGATCCTGATGTTCAACCGCAGCGCCCGGGCGGACTTCCAGGCCAAGCTCCAGACCATCACCGCCGACACCCGGCTCCAGCTTCCCGAGATCCGAACCTATCATGCCATGGGCCTGCGCCTGTACCGGCGTTTCGTACAGGAAGGCTATCTACCGCCCTGGCAGGGTGAGATACTGAGCGAACAGGAGGTCAATTTCCAGGCCTGGCAGTTGACCCTGCGCTTCGCCCCCGAGGATCTTCAGGATGAGATCCGGCGCAACAAGAAGGAATTCGTGGAAACGGCTACGGGCTTCATTGACCGGGTGAAGACCACTCTGGACAGTGCAGAAACCGTCTTCGAGGCCCTGGGGTTCGAACCGAAACACCGCTACCTGCTGGACCTCTACCACGCCTTCGAGAAATGGCGTAAGGACCACCGGCGCATCACCTTCGCGGACATGCTCTATGAGCCGGTGGTGGCGATGCACGAACACCCCGAGCTGCGGGAGCTGGTATCCAACAAGATGGACATGGTGCTGGTGGATGAGTACCAGGACACCAACGAGATCCAGCACCTGCTGTTAAAGGTGGTGGCCGGGGACCGCGCCCGTGTGACCGTGGTGGGCGACCCGGACCAGACCATCTACGAGTTCCGTGGCGCCCGGCCCGAGTTCATCCTTTCCCGGTTTCGCGAGGAGTTCCCGGACCCGGTAGAACTGAGCCTCTCCTACAGCTTCCGTTACGGCCACCGCGTGGCCCTGCTGGCCAACCACCTGATCGCCCACAACAGCGACCGCAAGGAGGTGCTCTGCCATTCGCATCCAGGCACGCCGGATACGAGCATTGAGCTTGAACGGGTACGCGAGGATGCGGACGCCGTGGTGCGCCTGGCCGAGCAGCGTCAGCAGGCCGGCCAGCCGCTGGGGGACATGGCGGTGCTGGTACGGGTCTGGAGCCAGAGCGTGCCGATTGAGCTGCGGCTGCTGGCCCGGGGCGTTCCCTATCGCATCGATGCCCACAAGGGCGCGCTCTTCACCCGCGAGGTGGCAGCACTGATGGAGCTGCTGGCGCTGGCGGCCGGCGAACACCGCGAGCCCGGGGATGCGGCCCGGGCGGAACGGCGGCAGTGCTTCCAGCAGGTGCTGCGCTTCCCGCACTGCGGCCTGAAGGAACAGGAACTCAACGCCATCGCCGACCAGCTGGCCGCGTTCACCCGGGACTGGGGTCAGGTGCTGCAGCAGCTGGACACCAGCGACTGGAAGCCGCTGCCCGCGCGCAAGGTCCGCAAGCTGGGTGAGGCACTGGCGGCACTGGAAGGCAGTCGCCGGCCAGCCCATCAGATCCTGGAGGACTACGCCACGGCCACCGAGCTGTTCGAGGGCATCCGCAGCCTGGCACTGACGCACGAGCAGGCGGACGAGCGCATAGGCACCGTCGCCGGATTCCAGCGCTACCTGGCCACCCTGGGCCTGGACGCCCAGACAGCCCTGCGCCACCTGCGGGACCTCAAGGCCCGGGCCGGCTCCAACCAACAGCAGGGAGTGCATCTGGCCACCATCCACCGCACCAAGGGGCTGGAATGGCAGGTGGTAGTGATCCCCGGCCTTCAAGAGAAGACCTTTCCATACACGGCGCGTGGCAGTGCGGACCTGGATGCCCTGCTCGAGAGCGAACGCCGCCTGCTCTACGTGGGCATCACCCGCACCAGGGAACACCTGCACCTGCTGACCACGGACGGCTCGGACCCGGAACGCCTGCCCAGCCGCTTCGTGGCGGAATGCACTTTCGGGCTGAGCCGGGAGCTGGGCGAGGGCATTACGGACGGAGGCAGTGAGTCGATAACCGTGACGGAGCCGGCCACCCGTATCGCTCAACGCTACGCGGATCTGCACGGCGTGACTCTGGACGCGCCCTCACCGGAAACGGACGCGGGCGAGGCGCAGGCCCAGCCCATCTGGCAGGCTCGGGAGGTGGAACACGTGCTTTACGGCGCCGGCGGCGTGGTGCGTGAGACGGATACGGCCTTCGAGGTGCGGTTCCATTCCGGCCGCACCCTCCAGTTCAGCAAACAGAGCGCGCACCTGTACTTTCGCGCCCTCTCACACTGAGCCGGTCAGCCGAAGAGCCAGGTGGTCGGGTCCGGGTGGGCCCGCCCCTCGTTCAGCGCCACCATGCCCTTTACGCACCGGATCAGGAACCAGACCACGGCCCAGATCAGGATCAACCATCCGATGCCAATGGGCATGGTGATGGTTGAGACCACCATGTACAGAAGCCCGATCCAGAAGGTGCGGATCTGGAACCGGTAATGGGTCCGCAGGCGTTCGTCTTCCACGGTTCCGTTCACATAGGCAATGATCACACCAATGATTCCGGTAACCCCGGCTACCAGGCTGGCCAGGTACAGGGCGTAGACAATCATCGGCCAAGTCTTGTCGAAGGGCGCATCAGTCTCGGTCATGGACAGCTATCCTCAATTCATCATCAATGGCCGCCAGTGTAGCCGGGGAGCCGGCACTGCAGCCAGAGTGGCCCGTCAATCCGCACGTAACGGTGAAAATCCACACACCTTCCGGTATTATTACGGGCCGCAACACACCATCACCCGGTTGCCCATGAGCTGGTATCACTACCTCCTACCCTATGACTTCTCACCACTGACGCTGATCGCGTTCGTGGTGGTGCTGACGATGTATCTGCAGGGTCTCTATGCGCTGCCGGCGGAGGAACGCCCCGGCGCGCTCCGGGTCTTCACCTTCCTGCTGGGGCTGCTGCTGTGCTACACGGTGATGCACACGCGGTTCGACTACTACTCCCAATACATGTTCTTCATCCACCGCGGCCAGCACCTGGTCCTCCACCACCTGGGGCCGCTGCTGTTGGTGCTTTCCAACCCGCTGCCCATCATGCGCTTCTGGGCACGCCAGATTCCCGGCTGGCTTGGTCCCGTCCTGTGGCCGGTGAAGATGGCCTACCGGGTGCTGCAGCAGCCACTGATCGCCGCGACCCTGTTCGTGGGGCTGATCTACCTCTGGCTCACCCCTGAGCTGCATTTTGATGCCATGCTCAGCCGCCCGCTTTACTGGTTGATGAACTGGTCCATGCTGCTGGACGGACTGCTGTTCTGGTGGCTGATCCTGGACCCGCGCTCGCCGCACACGGAGCGGGTCCTGGGCTATGGCAAGCGCATCATCCTGCTGGTGCTGATCATTCCACCCCAGAGCGCGCTCGGGGCCTGGATCCTGTTCTCGGACAGCATGGTGTATGACGTCTACGAGGTCTGCGGCCGGGCCTGGCCCCTGGCGCCGGAGACCGACCAGATGCTGGGCGGGATCCTGACCTGGATTCCGCCGGCGATGATGAGCGGTATCGCCATCCTGATCGCGGTCGGGCGTATGATGCGCGATGACCGCAACAGCGCAAAGACACAGCAGGCTGATGAAGCCGGGGAGGTACACGCATGACGGGAATCATCCGAGCCCTGAGCGTGATGGCACTGATGCTGGCCCTCGCCGGCTGCGGTGGCAGCGGCGTGGAGTGGCATGCCAAGAACATACGGGGGTTGATGCCGGACCTTGAGTTCACGCTCACGGCACCCGACGGCGAGCCATTCACGGCCGAGGACAGGGCCGGCCAGGTACGGCTGCTGTTCTTCGGCTTCACCAACTGCCCGGACATCTGCCCAGCGACCATGGCCCGACTTCAGAACGCCGTGAAACAGATGCCGCAGGACATGCGGGATGAGGTGACGCTGCTGTTCGTGAGCGTGGATCCGGAACGCGATACGCCGGAACGCGTCGGGGAGTACGTGGACTTCTTCGGGGACAACATCGTGGGCCTGACCTCGGACGAGGAGACGCTGCGGACACTGGCGAAGCGTTACCGCACCACTTTCGGCTACGGCAAGCCCGATGAGAACGGCGACTACGACGTCTCACACAGCAACGCCGTCTACGTCTTCGACGGCCAGGGCCAGGCACGCCTGCTGATCCGCTCGGATCAGTCCATCAGCCAGATCAGTGAGGACCTGGAAACCCTAGTGCGTCAGGGGCGGGACTGAAGGCCGAAACCAGCGGCGGCATTGAGGCCACGCCCGAGCAGGGCGACGCTGCGGTAGGACAGCCGGCTGATACCGTGGTGCATGAGCCGTACCGGCTCACTCACCGGCCGCGTCACCGGAATCGCTTCCAGCACATTGAACGTCTCGTCCGCAATGGACAGGTGGATGCGTTCCAGGCCCAGCGCCCCCTCTTCCAGACTCACGCCTGCCAGGTCCGCAACGCCAAACCACCAGCGCCTGTTGCTGCCTGTGGTTTCAGTGGTCATGTCAGCCACTCCTTCAGTTGCCGGGCCACTTTCGGCTCATGGGCGAGCCGGATGTGGTGGGTCCCGGGGAAATTCGCAATGTCCCTGAGTACCCAGCCGGAGCGTTCATCGCCCCGCGCACTGGGTTCCTGGACCAGGGCGTCACCGAACAGTGTATTCACGGGGTGCGCCCGGTTGCGCGTAAGCAGTCCCGAAATCACGTAATGATCCGCACCGGGCAGCAGTGGCGGCTCTTCCGCGTCAGGCCGTGTCACCTCGCCGCGGGACAGGTTGCGTATGCCCTCACTGCGCAGGTCGATGAACGCTCCGGCCACCCGCAGGTAATCCTTCGGCATCGCTGCCAGATGGTCCGCGACCCGGTGCGCTCCCCGGGCCAGCCAGGAGCCGTCATGGGGTGAACCGATGTAGACGCAGCTGCCGACACTGCGACACCACTGGTGCCCACTCTGACGCCCGTGATGGCAGGCAGCCCGGATCAGAAGCCCGCCCATGCTGTGACCGATCAGGATCAGGTTCGTCACCGGCACAGGCCAGTTCTCGAGAAGGGTTTCGAGCGCCTCCGCCATCAGCTCGCCGTTGCGGTAAACGGGCAGGCCGGTGTTATAGCGCAGGGCCAGCGAGGTGCCCCCCAGAGCCCGGGCCAGTTCCGGTCCGTAGCCATTGTCCGGTTCATCCCGGTAGGACCAGACGGATTCCAGTTCGGTCAGGCCATGGATCAGGAAAACGAGGGTACCGGAAGCATCCGGCACATCGGGGGCGCCAGTATTGATGGCGCGCCCCTGATGGCGCACCTGCATGGGCATGGCGAGCGGGCTCTCCCGGGCCTGGAGCCAGTCCCCGAGAAACCCGCTGGCAATGGCGGAGGCGTGGTCCTGCCAGCGTGGCATGGGCGTCCTGATGGAGGATTCAGTGGTCATGGTACCCCAGTATACACAAGTATACTGGGGTACCACTGACTTCAGGGCCGGTCAGGGCCGCCAGCGTGGCCACCGGCGGCTCACTCGTTCAGCTTGAGGGTGCTCAGGGTATAGGGGCGGACCTCATTGAGCAGATCGGCGTCCTCCTTGAGCGAACGGCCATGGGAAGGAATCATTTCCTGCAGCCGGCGGGTCCACTCGCCATTCTCGGCCATCTGCCCCGGGAAGCAGCGCTCCAGCACATCGATCATCGCCTTGGCGGCAGTGGATGCCCCCGGCGATGCCCCCAGCAGAGCGGCCAGACTGCCGTCGCTGGCGGCCACCACTTCCGTGCCGAACTGCAGTACACCCCGTCCATTGGCGTCTTTCTTGATCACCTGAACGCGCTTGCCGGCGTGCTGCAGTGTCCAGTCATCGAATTTCGCACGGGGATAGAAGTTGCGCAGCGATTCGATCCGCTCTTCAGCGGACTGGAACACCTCACCAATCAGGTAGCGGGTCAGATCCATGTTGCTCATACCCGCGCCCATCATGGAGGAGAAGTTGCTGCCGCGCAGGGAGGAGAACAGGTCGAAGAAGGAGCCCTCCTTCTGGAACTTGGTGGTGAAACCGGCAAAGGGCCCGAACAGCAGGGCCGGCTCACCGTTGATGATGCGGGTATCCAGGTGCGGTACGGACATGGGCGGCGCGCCTACCGGCGCCTTGCCGTAGACCTTGGCGTCATGGCGCTCGACCACGTCCGACTTGCGGCATACCAGCCACTGGCCGCTGACCGGGAAGCCGCCGTAGCCCTTGCTTTCCTCGATGCCGGATTTCTGAAGCAGCGGCAGGGCACCGCCGCCGGCACCGATGAACACGAAGTCCGCCTCCAGGTGCCGGTTGGCGCCGGTATGGCGATCCCGGCAGGAGACCTTCCAGCTGCCATCATCCGCCTGGTCCATGGTCGTGACCGAGTTGTTCAGAAGCAGCTCAAAGTTGGGCTTGCTTTCAAGATAGCGCACCAGCGCCCGGGTCAGTGACCCGAAATCCACGTCCGCGCCATGTCCAACCCGGGTAGCCGCAACCGGCTCCATGGGGTCACGGCCATCGGTGATCAGCGGCATCCACTCCTCGAGCACACGCGGGTCCTCGGAGAATTCCATCTCCTTGAACAGGTGGTGCGCGCTCATCAGCCCATGGCGCTTGCGCAGGAAGTTCACGTGGTCCTCACCCCAGACAAAGCTGCAATGGGGCGTGGAGTGGATGAACTCCTCGGGTTTCAGCTCACCCTTGCTCACAAGGTAGGACCAGAGCTGGAGCGAGACTTCGAACGCCGAATTGATGTCCAGGGCACGGTCGATGCTGATGTTGCCCTGATCGTCCTCGGGCGTATAGTTCAGCTCGCAGTAGCCGGCATGGCCGGTACCCGCGTTATTCCAGCCGTCCGTGCTTTCGTGGGCGACGTGGTCGAGGCGTTCGACCAGGGTGATGTTAAGGGAAGGATCAAGCTCCCGGAGGATCACTCCGAGAGTGGCACTCATTACGCCCCCGCCTACGAGGACGACATCCGTGGTGGTCGTCATGAACACACTACCTCAGCCTTTTGGGCGACACGGGGCACAATGGTAACAGATGTTTACCTGGAAAACCGGCTTGCAGCATTCGACCTTGGTGGTAGATGACCAGTGACACACGGACACATTCTGGTAACGAAGTTACCGTAGGAGCCGGGTGGGACTGGCACCAGAATAGTCGAAACAGGATTCTGGCGATCAGCACGAGGTCGATATGCCGGTCAGTGAGGAAACACTTGAATGCATCCAAGGGTATACTGTCGTTCGTATCACCGAGACGAACGGTCACGGCCAGCCCGAACTCGAAACCTATGCCCTGCGCCATGAGGCGGGAGGACAGCTGGACGAGTTCGCCGATTACCTGGATGCGGTAAAAACACTCAACCGGATCCTTTTCCCGCTGCCGGGGCTCCCTGAAGTAAGACTCAACAAAGCAGGTTAACCGACAGCGGCATGTTGCCAACACCCAGCACTCTGATCGGAGCAGCGCAGACCCCCTCTGCCTATGGCCCCGTGAGCACCCATTGGCGATCGCCTCTGGGCTGGATCACCCTTGCCCTCGTCCTGATCGCCAGCGCCGAAGCATCACGCTGGTTCACCATCGGTGACCAGTCGATGTCCGCCCTCTGGCCACCAGCCGGGATCTTCATCGGCGCCACGGCGGCGCTGGGCTATCGCGCCCTGCTGGTCCTGACGCCCGTTTTCTTTATCTGGCTCCTGTGGCTCGACGGCTCACCTCCTGTGCTGGCTGCTCTGGCAGCAACCGGTCAGTGCCTGGGGGCGGCAACCGGCGCTTTCCTGATGCGGCGGTTCTGGCGTCTGGGCCAGAAGAAGGGTCCCTTTTCCGAACTCATCGCCCTCTACACCCGGGCGGCCCTTGCCGGGGGGCTCGTCACGTCCCTGTTCGGAGCCGTCGGCTATCGTCTGGGCAGCTCGGTAGCCGGAGCGGCCGCGCTCCACGACACCGTATTCGTGTACCTGGCGTTCGAGGCCCTGGGCATCATCCTGTTCGCACCGCTGACCTATTCACTGCTGAGCAATCCCCGCTACTTTTTCCAGCAGATCCGGCTCGACTGGATGCAGCGCATGCCCTGGATCTGGTTGCTCCTTACCTCAGGGCTGATCCTGATGGTACTGCTGGTGCATGGTCTCAATGAAAGCTCCTACTCCACCGCCATTGGCTTCGCCTTTTTCCCATTGCTGTGCTGGTTCATTCTCCAGACCAGACCGCCCAGTGGGCTGGTTGCCATCCCGGTCTTCGTGGGCGTATTCCTGGGGCTTTCCCTCAATGGCATGGGCGGCCTTCCCCACATCATCACACTCCCGGACCTGATCCGTTCACTGCTGCTGGTGGGCGGTCTGGCGGTCATGTGCCAGGTGCTGTCCGCCATCACGGCGGAGCGGACCCGGCTGATACAGGGTTTCCAGGAACAGGCGCGAACGGATTTCCTGACCGGACTGCGCAACGACCGGGCTTTCACCGAGGACCTCAGGGCCGCACTGGATGACCGCCGTCAGAGCGACAGGGCGCCCGACTGGCTGGTCTATCTCCGGGTCCTTGAAGCGGATCGCATCGAGGAACTGCTGGGGTTCGAGGCCAGTCATGCACTGGAGCGCCAGCTGGCAGCCCGGCTCATGGGGACAACAGGGCCCAGGGCCATGCCCGCCCGCATCGCGGACGCCACCTTTGTTCTGCTGATACCGGCAGAGTCCACAGCCGTGCTGTACCGGAAGCTGGAGTCACTCTACACCGACTTCGACGGCAGTGTACTGGAGCCCGGCGGGCACCAGACCCAGATCCGCGTTACCGTTGGCGCAGCGCCGCTGGACGGCAACCTTGAGGACCCCATCCACTATCTCAGCGCCGCCACGCAGGCCGCACACCAGGCCGAGCAGCATTCGCCACGCATCCACATCATTGAGAACACCCGCACCCTGATCTCAGAACGCCACGCCACAACCCAGCAGATCGAACGGCTCAAATCCGCACTGACCGAGGAGCGCCTGGAGCTCTTCGCACAGCGGATCCAGCCGTTCCTACCCCAGGATACCGGTCTGCATTACGAGATACTGGTACGCCTGCGCGAGCGCGACGGGGAACTGGTCAGCCCGGGTGGCTTCCTGCCGGTGGCGGAGACCTTCGGCTTCATGGGCGAGATTGACCAATGGGTGATCCGCGCCACCCTGAGAACCCTGGCCGCCAATCCAACATGGCTCGAAAGCACGGCCAAATGCGCCATCAATCTGGCAGGGACCTCCCTTTCCAACCCGGAGCTGGTGGCCTTTATTGACCAGGAACTCCGGGTTGCCGGTGTTCCCCCCGCCAAGATCAGCTTTGAGATCACCGAGACGGAACAGATCGGTAACCGCTCCGCCGCTGTCGCACAGGTCCGCGCCATGCGCGAACTGGGCTGCAGCGTCTCCCTGGATGACTTCGGAACGGGGCTGGCAACCTTTGACTACCTGCGCAGCTTCGAGCTGGATTTCGTCAAGATTGACGGGATCTTTGTGCGGGATCTTCTGGCCAACCACCAGGACCAGAGCATGGTACGCGCCATCTGCGAGGTGGCCCGCAGCATGGGCCTGCGCACCATTGCGGAGTTCGTGGAAGGTGAGGACCTCATCGAGGCCCTCCGGCAGCTTGGCGTGGATTACGGGCAGGGCTTCGGGATCGCCCGGCCCGCGCCCATCCATGAGCTGTTCGAGCAGCCAGCGGCCTGATCAGGCCCGGCCCATCTTCGCCAGCGAATCCGGCTGGAAGAGCTCCACCCAGTAGCCATCCGGGTCCCTGACGAAAGCAATGCCTTTCATATTGCCGTCGTTGGGCCGCTTCTGGAAGGGTACCCCCAGGGTCTCCATGCGCTGGCAGGCGGACTCCACGTCCGGCACGGCCACACCGATATGCCCGTAACCCTTGGGCTCTTCATTGCCGTTGTGGAACTGCTTGTCCGGATCCTTCTCGTCACCCCAGTTGTGGGTCAGCTCAATCAGCGCTTCACGCCCGAAGTTGTAGGTCGTGCGCGCCGCAGGGTCTGATGGCACCTCGGACTCTCCCCCTTCGGGCAGATAGCCCAGAAAGTACAGGGTGAACTGCATATCCTCAAAGTCCAGCTTCCGGATCAGACGCATGCCCAGCGCACGGGTATAGAAATCCAGACTTTTCTCCGGATCCTTGATGCGGACCATGGTGTGATTCAGGCGATACTGCTGCGTTTCCGCATCCGGTTCATGGCAGAGGCCGGGGGCGTCGTCGAAATGCTGTGGCATGGTGCTCTCCTGTTGATGGCTTTACACAGGAGATGGGTACGAAGGGGCAGTGTTCCAAGGCCACCGGAGCCACAATCAAAAACGGCACCCCGAGGGGTGCCGTTTTGTGCTGCAGTTGCTTCCGATCAGAGGATCAGAAGTTGTGCTGCAGGCCTACCATCGCCACTGTGGCATCACCGTCCATGTCGTACGTCTCAGTACCACTGAGATTAGTGACGTTAGAGCCACCATCGTACTGGATGTGTTCAAGTTCCAGGCGAATGCTGGTCCGATCAGAAAGCGCCTGCTTAATATAACCGAACGCGTTCAGGTCGATGTCACGGCCTTCATAGAGCTGCTCTTCATCACGATCATCAGAGCCTTGGGACAGACCGAGATGACCAGTCAGACCTTGGCCGAAATCCATGAATGAAGCAATGGTGATTGCATCACGCTTGTTGTCATCCGCGTCATCCAGATCCACCTGGGTGTAGTTGGCCGCAAGTTCCAGAGCTTCAGTAACGTTCCAGCGAGCGCCTACGTTGACCAGCATCGGTTCAGAATTCAGACCATCCAGCGTGGTAGTTCCTGAGAAACCGCCACCTGGATCTGTGTAAGAGCTAAATTCTTGATGAACTACAGCGTTAACGCTGACCTGATCGTTAAAGCTGTACTGAGCTGCGGCCTGAACGGAGGTGATGCCCTCTTCGTTTTGGACCGTAACGCTGTCACCAGCCGAATCGACACCATCGGCAGTACTGCCATCTCCTATGCCCAGAGTTACCTGCGCGGAAAACGGATCAGAATGGCCCCAGGCACTGCCATACTCATAGCTGATGGCACTATCCTGACGGAAACCATAGGCAGTGGAGTCATTCAGAACGCTGGTCGTGTAGTAATAGGTACCGTAACCGTGCACATCTGTACGGTGCGTGTTCCAGCCGCCAAATTCATACAGCGCCTGCCACTGGGAACCAGCCTTGATACGGCCCCAGTCGCCGCCCAGAGCAGCCCACCCGAGTCGAGTATTCGTTGCGCCGCCACCATCGTTGAGAACGTCAATCTGCAGCTCAATGTTATAGGACGCCGTCAGGTCCGCGACATCGAGTTCCTCACTACCACGCACACCGAGACGAGATGTCATACCGTTAGAAAGCGTAAAGTCGCGATCATCGCTATTGCCATCTACGGAATTAAAGCCTTTGAAAATTTCGTTACCGGACGCTGCATCGTTGTCAGCAGAAAACTGCTCTAAGCCGATATCAATCAGGCCATAAACTTCCGGTGCTGCCATCGCACCCATGGGTGCAGCTGCCAGACCACCACTAACCGCAAGGGCCAGAATCTTCTTTTTCA
>ENA-ORDC01000523-ORDC01000523.1-marine-metagenome-genome-assembly--contig:-NODE-523-length-37092-cov-8.744995_pt1 | contig 37092 bp, 34 predicted proteins | sample MGYA00237783_ERZ508515 | MGnify/ENA primary metagenome ERZ508515 (study PRJEB26186, sample SAMN06268792) | marine metagenome | isolation source: Eden Landing Ponds, San Francisco, CA, USA | place... | reverse complement strand
CGCGCGGAATTCGTTTGAGTTTCCTGTCATAGTTTGTGTGTTCTGCGTTGTTGCAGATCGGCACCAGCACTTTCGTTCGCCCGTTGGTGGCATGCAATGATGCCCTTCATTCGGACGGAGGTACTCGTAACTGGCACCTACGGGTAGGGGGTGAGAGACACTTACCGGAAGTACGGTAAATGCTTTGTGTCATGGCGGGATGAGCAGATCGCCGACAGAGAGAGTAGAGCGACCTCTTTCGCTGGCGACTATCATGCCCGGAATCCGACGTCTCGACGCTCCGAGATTGCCGAATCTCCCCAGCAAGTGACTAGCTTGTTCCGTCTCGGGCGACAGCGGAACGACGCGACGGCCCTTCGAACGACGGCGAACGTCGGTGGGCAAAAGGTGGCTTTTTTACCGCGGTCGCGAAAACCCAGTCCCATGCTCACCGTCAGGGCGCCAGCGACGAGCGCGAACCTCGGCTCCGGATTCGACGTGTTTGGGGTCGCGCTCGACCGCCCGGCGGACGTCGTCCGGGTCGAGCGCGCCGACCGGACCACCATCGAGGTGACCGGTGTCGGCGCCCAGTACATCCCCGAGGACCCCGACGACAACACGGTCGGCGCGGTCGCCGACGCCCTCGACGCCCCCGCCCACATCAGGATCGACAAGGGCGTGCGCCCCTCCTCCGGCCTCGGCTCCTCGGCGGCCTCCGCCGCCGCCGCGGCGTTCGCCCTCAACGAACTGTACGACCGGGGGCTCAGTCGGGAAGAACTGGTCCCCATCGCCGCCGAGGGCGAGGCCGTCGTCTCGGGCGAGGCCCACGCCGACAACGTCGCGCCCTCCCTGCTCGGGGGCTTCACGGTCGCCCGCGGCGGCGGGATCGACGACGCAGGCGGGGTTACCGCCGTCGACGCCGACATTCCGCTGGTCGCGTGCCTCCCCGAGATCGCCGTCTCGACCCGGGACGCCCGTCGGGTCGTCCCGGGCGAGGTGGCGATGACCGACGTCGTCTCGACGGTGGGGAACGCCGCGACCCTCACCGTGGGGATGTGCCGGAGCGACCCCGCGCTGGTCGGCCGCGGGATGCGCGATCCCGTCGTCACCCCTGCCCGCGCCTCGCTCATCACCGGCTACGAGGGCGTCCGCGAGGCCGCCCTCGACGCGGGCGCGACCGGCGTCACCGTCTCGGGAGCCGGCCCCGCCGTCCTCGCGGCGTGTTACCGCGCCGATCGAACCGCGGTCGCCAGCGCGATGGTGTCGGCGTTCCACGACGCCGGCGTCGACGCCCGCGCCTACCAGTCGCGGATCGGCCGGGGCGCCGAGATTCTGGAGCGCTGACGGTCGTCCGGGCCGTCCGTCGGAGCGTCCCGGGAGAAGAAATCGGAGGGGACCGCGATCAGTCGGAGGCAGCGATCAGTCGCCGCGCCCGCCGTCGGCGGCGAACGACTCTCCGCCGCCGGCCACCGACTCGCCGGCGAGATCCGCCGCCGGGTCGGGGTCGGTCGGGGGCGATCCGTCGCCGGCGTCGCCCGCGAACGCGTCGGCGTCGACGTCCGCCGCCGTCTCGAACTGTTCGAGGTGCTCGCCGAGGCGCCGGGCGTTCGTCGCGAGTTGCTCGGCGCCCGCGGCGACCTGACTGACGTTGGCGGACTGCTGCTGGGCCGCCGCGGAGACGGACTCGGCCTCGGCGGTCGTCTCCTGGCTGATGCTCGCCACCTCGTCGGCCGTGGCGAGGACGGCCTGCGTCGAGTCGGCCTGGTCGTCGGTGGCCGCGGAGATCTCGGCGGCGCTCGCGTCGGTCTCGTCGACGCGGTCGACCATGGCGTCGAGGGCGTCGATGGCCTCCTCGACGGCGTCGGAGCCCTCCTCGACGCTCTCGCGCATCTGCTCGACGCGGTCGGCGACCGCGTCGCGCTGGGCGGCGATGTCGTCGATCAGCGCCTCGACGTCGCCCGCCGACTCCTGGGTCTCGGCCGCGAGCGCCTTGACCTCGTTGGAGACCACGGCGAACCCCTCGCCGGCCTCGCCGGCGCGGGCGGCCTCGATGTTGGCGTTGAGCGCGAGCAGGTCCGTCTGGTCGGCGATCTCGGTGATCACCTCGATGACGTCGCCGATCCGGCGGAGCCGGTCGTCGAGGTCGCGGATCTCCTCGACCGTCCGTTCGGTCTCGTCGCTGATCGTCTCCATGCCGTCGAGCGCCCGTTCGGCCGCCCGGTGTCCCTCGCTGCCGATCTCGGCGGTGGCCGCGGTCAGCGCCGAGAGCTCGTCGGCGGTCGACGCGATCTCCTCGACCCCCGCGGAGACGTTGTCCATCTCCTCGGAGAGGCCGGCGACGCGTTCGGCCTGCTCGGTGGCCCCGTCGGCGATCTGCTGGATCGACGCCGCGACCTCCTGGGTGGCGTCGTCGACCTCCGAGGCGCCCGTCGCTAGCTGGCCGCTCAGGTCGTCGACCTCCTGGCCGAAGCGCTGGACGGTCTCGACGGTCGCCTCCAGGTCGGCGAGCATCCCGTTGAACTCCGCGGCGATGGTCTCCATGTCCGCGCTGTCGCTCTCGGCGGCGAGCCGCACCGTGAGGTCGCCCTCCGCGGCCGCGCTCATCGAGTCCGCGAACGCCCGCGCGTCGGAGCGCTGGTCGAGGAGGTCGGCGCGGACGCGGTCGATGCCCGCGGCGACGCCCCCGATCTCGTCGCGACGGTCGGTCGGCAGGTCGACGTCCAGGTCACCCTCGCGGAGGGCCCCGACCCGGTCGGCGAGGTCCAGCAGCGGGTCGCCGGTCGTCCGCTTGAGGATGAGGCCGACGGCGGCGAAGCCGCCGAGCACCACGAGCAGGAGGAAGCCGATCTGCATCCCGACCGTCGACTGCAGCGCGAGCGCCGACGACGTCGGCACGTGGATCAGGACGGCCATGTCTCCCGCGGGCGCGTAGGCGACGAACTGGCGCTCGTCGAGGACGGCGCTCCCGCCCCGCCGGTAGACGCCGGTGTCGCCGTCGGCCACGCCCGCGAGCGCGGCGGCGTCCTCCACCGGGTACGGTTCGTTCGCCAGTTCGCCGCTGCTGTCGTACTCGACCGTCCCCTGGTCGTCGACGACCTGGACGACGCCGCCCTCGTAGGGGAGCGCGAGCGTCGACGCGAGGTGGCTCGCGTTGACCGTGACGACGACGGCGCGGTTCTCCACGCCCGGAACGGGGCTGACGAAGGACGTCACGTACCCGTCCTTGCCCTCGTGGATCGGCGTCCGATCGACCACGTCGGCGTGGCGCAGCGAGAGCCCCTCTGCGAAGCGGCTCTCGTCCTGCCACAGCGTCTTCCCCGTCGCCATCGCGTCGGAACTCGCTGCGACCCGCTGCGACTCCGTGTCGATGTAGTACACGCCCTGCACGTCGTCGGGCAGGGTCGATGTCTCACCCAGGAGGACCGTCGTGATCTGGCCGGGGTCCTCCGTCTGCATCACGGCGTACTCCGACAGCATCCGGGTGATCTGCCGTCGCTCGTTCATCCAGTTCTCCAGTTGATTGGCCTCCAGCGAGGCGGTCTGGTGCAGTTCGTCCTGGGTGGACGAGGACAGATCCGCCGAGACGGTCGTGTACGTGTACCCCCCGACCGCGGCGACGAGGACGATCACGACGAGGATCGTGACGACGAGTCGACCGAGGATACTCTCCCGGACGACGTCGGGTTCGAGGCGCCCCAGCCCGGCCCGGACGCCCCCGGGAAGCCCGTCGCGGAGCCCGTCAGAGAGCCGCTCGCGTATCCCGCCGACCGCTCCCGGTATCACCTTCGATAGCGTCTCTCGTATCCCGTCTGGAAGTGGCGAACTGCGTCTCACGATGTGTGGGATCTGTGACGAACCGGATATATACCTGCGGCACCGGTTATCAGAATAGATATTCGATTCGACCCCGCGGCGGGCAGTTCAGGGGACCGGGTTCGCGCGGTGGGATTCGACGCCTCGCGTCGAGCGGGGCTCCCGCACGACCGAATCTCGGCCGTCCACGTCGCCTGCCCGTCGCCCGTTCGCGTCGCTGGACTGACCGGTTCGGGACCGCGGCCTTTTTCGACCCGGCCTCCCTAGACGCGTTCATGTCAGCACTGCGCGACGCGCTGCGGGAGTTGCCCGACGCAGTCTTCGCCGACCTGCTGGAGTCGGACGACGCCTATCTGCTCGTGCTGGACCTGCCCGGCGTGACCGGCGACACCGTCGAGCTCCGGATCGAGAAGGGTCGGCTGGTCATCGAGGCGCGCCGCGAAAAGGACCTCCCCGCGGAGTTCCGGTACGTCCGCGAGGACCGTGCGCTGTTCCTCGACGCCGAGGTGCCCCTCCCGCCCGACGCCACCGGCGCGAGCGCCGAGGCGACCATGGAACGCGGCGTGCTGGAAATCCGCCTCCCCAAGCGCGAGGCCGCCCCCGAGCGGACGATCCCCGTCGAGGACGTCTGAGCGGCGGGCAACTGTGGTCTCCCTCCGCGCCTACTGGCGGTTCCTCGTCGTCGTCTACCAGTTTTCCCCTCTCATCGTCGCCTACACGCGCGACCGCCGCCGGTTCATCCTGTTCGGCGGGCGCCGCCGGGTCGACGCCGAGACCCGGGTCCGTCGCGCGGAGATCCTGCTCGACTCGCTTTTGACGCTCGGGCCGACGTTCATCAAACTGGGACAGCTGCTGTCGACCCGGCCCGACATCCTCCCGCCGGAGTACGTCGACGTCCTCTCCAGCCTGCAGGACGACGTGCCGCCCGCGCCCTGGGAGGCCGCCCGCCAGGTGCTCGAAGCCGAACTCGGCCCGGTCGAGGAAGTGTTCGACGAGTTCGACGACGACGCCATCTCGGGGGCGAGCCTCGGCCAGGTGTACGTCGCCACCTACGAGGGCGAGCGGGTCGCGGTGAAGGTGCGCCGGCCGGGCATCGAGGCCCTCGTCGAGGCCGACCTCCGGGTGATCCGGTGGTCGCTCCCCGTCCTGATGCTGTTCATCGGCGAGGGGCGCGCCTTCTCGCTGGAGAACCTCGCCGACGAGTTCGCCAAGGTGATCCGCGAGGAGATGGACTACGACCGCGAGCGGGAGATGCTCGACGAGATCCGCGGCAACTTCGCGGACCACGACCGCATCCGCATCCCGGCGCCGGTCGACGACCTCTGCGGCTCGCGGGTGCTCACGATGGAGTACGTCCCCGGGACGAAGATCAACGACGTCGACCGGCTGGACGAGCAGGGGATCGACCGGACCGAACTGGCGACGACGCTCCAGCGCATCTACCTCCAGATGATCGTCGAAGACGGCGTCTTCCACGCCGATCCCCACCCCGGAAACCTGGCGGTGACCGAGGGCGGCGAGATCATCTTCTACGACTTCGGCATGTCCGGGCGGGTCGAGCCGTTCATCCAGGAGAAGATCGTGGAGTTCTACGTCGCCGTCGCCAACCAGAACATCGACGCCATCCTCGACGCCCTGATCGAGATGGGGACCCTGAGCCCGGAGGCCGACCGCGACGTGATGGCGAACGTGATGGAACTGGCCATCGCCGACGCCCGCGGCGAGGACATCGAGCAGTACCGCGTCCAGCAGATCATCGAGCAGGTCGAGTCTACCATCTACGAGTTCCCGCTCCGCTTGCCCCGGAACCTGGCGCTCGTGCTGCGGGTCGCCACCGTCGTCGAGGGCGTCTGCGTCACCCTCGACCCCGACTTCGACTTCATCGCGGTCGCCACCGACTACCTCGGCGAGCAGGGCTACTACGAGCAGACGGCGAGGCAGATCGTCGCGGACACCGCCCAGCAGTTCCAGGCGACCGGGCGGTCGCTGGTGACGGTGCCGCCGAAACTCGACCGGGTCCTCGACCGCGTCGAGCGCGACAACCTTCGGCTGGCCGTCCGCCTTGAGGACGAGAACGACGTCCTGGATCGGCTCGGGCGGCGGATCGTCTACAGCCTCCTCACCGCGGTCGGCGCGCTCTCGGTCGCCATCCTCTACTCCTTCGAGGGGCCGATCTCCGCCCTGGTCGCCGGGGTCGTCACCGTCCCGATGGGCCTGCTGCTGTACCGGTCGATGCGCGCCCGGAAGGGCCTGCGGGCCAGCCCGCAGTTCACCCGGCAGAACCTCCGCGAGCGCCGCGGGGACTAGGCCGCCGCGACTGCGACGCCTGTCCTGCCGCGACTGCGACGCCTGTCCTGCCGCGACTGCGACGCCTGTCCTGCCGCGACTGCGACGCCGGTTCCGCCGCGGATCGGCTTATCACGACTGATAGGTCGCGGCCAGGATTTATGTCCTCCAGGGCGGTCACCGGGCGTATGACTCGCTGGCGGGCGGTGTTCGTCGGGGTGGTGCTAGCGTGCTGCTCGGAGTCGCTGGTGTTCCTCGCGACGGGTCGGGTCACGCTCGTCGGCGGGGTCGCGGGGAGCGCGCTCGCCGGGTACCTCGCCGGCGACGACCTCGCCGAGGGCGCCTGGCACGGCATGCTCGGCGCCCTGGCCTGGGGGACGATCCTCATCCCGACTATCGTCGTCCTGACGCTGACCGCCGACGCGACGCTCCCCTTCCCGTTCGAGTACGTGCTCCCCCTCGTCGACTCGACGAGCGAGGCGACCACCGCGCTGATGCTCGGGGTGACCCTCCCGAACGTCGTCGCCGGCGCGGCGGGCAGCGCCGTCCGGTGGCGGCTGTCGCCGTCGGTGCTCCCGTGAGTGCGACCGCGAGCGCCCCGTGAGTGCGACCGCGAGCGCCCCGTGAACGGTTCGCGACCGGAGAGACGCGCCGGGCCCGCGGACGCGATCCGCGACCGGAGAGACGCGCCGGGTCCGCGGCCGTTCGCGCCGTCGTCGCCACCGTTCCAAACCGTTTAAGCCACCACTCCGTTTACGCGGGGACATGGCGAAAGAGCAGAAGCAGGTCAGGGAACTCCAGGAGGGGAGTTACGTCATGATGGAAGACGCCCCCTGCAAGATCGACGCTTACAGCACGGCCAAACCGGGCAAACACGGCAGCGCGAAGGCTCGCGTCGAGGGACGCGGCGTGTTCGACAGCAAGAAGCGCTCCTTCTCTCAGCCCGTCGACGCGAAGGTCTGGGTGCCGATCATCGAGCGAAAGGGCGGCCAGATCGTCTCCGTCGACGGCGACGACGCCCAGGTGATGGACCTCGACACCTACGAGACCATCACGATGCGGATGCCCGACGACGTCGACGTCGAGAACGGCGACGAGATCGAGTACCTGGAGTACGAGGGCCAGCGGAAGGTCGTCCGCTCGTAAGCTGTGTTCCCCGGCGCGACCGCCGACCGCGGCGACGCCGACTACGTCGTCGTCGGCGCGCCCCTCGACGTCTCGACCTCGTTCCTCCCGGGGGCGCGCTTCGGCCCCGACCGGATCCGGCGGTTCGCCGAACCGTTCGACGACTACGACCGCCGAACCGACCGGCGCTTCTCGACGCTCGCCGTCCACGACGCCGGCGACGTCCGCCCCTGGGACGCCGCCGCCGAGTACCTCGACTTCCTCGCCGGCACCCTCCGCGACGTCGTCTGGGACGACGCCTGCCCCCTCCTGCTGGGCGGCGAGCACACGGTGTCCGCCGCCGGCGTCCGCGCGGTCGACCCGGACGTGTTCGTCGTCTGCGACGCCCATCTCGACCTCCGCGACGAGTACGACGGCAACCCCTGGAGCCACGCCTGCGTCACCCGCCGGATCCTCGACGGCTGGCCCGGCGACGAGTCGGCGGTCGACGCCGCCGACGCCGCCGACGACGCGCAGTCGACTCCCGCCGCCGACACGCCGCCGACCGCCGACCGCGCCGTGATCCTCGGCGCGCGGACGGGCGGGCCCGACGAGTGGGAGCGCGCCGAGGCCCCGGACGTGACCGTCGTGCCCCCCGAGGACGTGCCCGACTGGTCGCCCGACTTCGCCGACGAGTCGGTGTACCTCTCGGTCGACGTCGACGCGGTCGATCCCGGGTTCGCGCCCGGCACGGGGACGATGGAACCCTTCGGGCTCCGCCCCGAGACGGTTCGCGAAGTCGTCAGGGCGGTCGCCCCCTACGCCGCCGGCGTCGACGTGGTCGAGGTCAACGACCGCGACGACGGCCAGACCGCCGCGCTGGCGGCGAAACTCCTCCGTGAGTTCGTCTTCGAGCGGGCGGCGGCCGACGACGACCGGTGAGCTATCCCGTTCCGTGGTGTGTTGCCGAACCGCCGGGCGTCCTTTCGTCGACTGGATCGGCGGTCAGCCGTTTGGTGAGCCTGCGCCTCTCTCGCGCGCGTCGTTTCCGATGCTCTGCCTCCTCGGACCAGGGGCGTGTCGCTGGAACCAATCTCTTTAGGGCACAAATGTAAATTGTCACACACAATTGTGTGTATTGGTGGTACCCCACCACCTTGGCGCCGATCTGTCATTGGCACCCCAGACTAGTCGGCCACCCCCGCCCGACTTTTTACTCTCCCTTTCCCACCGTACCGATCAGGGCGTCGTGGTAGCTGGACTCCGGGGTCGCTGGACTCGGGGGTCGCTAGCGGGAACCGCCCTCGGTCGGTCTGCTGTCGAGATAGGTGTTGACGAGCGTGGGAACGACGACACCGACCCCGAGAACGATAGCGGCAGACCCCCACGTGGGCAGCGTCGCCAGTTCGGTCGCGAGATAGAGGAGGACCAGCGCCGAGGCGATACACGCGACGATCACCCTGTTCTCGCGGGAGACCATTTCCTGGACTTCTCACTCGTCTGAACAAATATCTTCGGGGAGAATCGCATCCGGTCGGCTCGATGCCGATCCGCCTCGCTGTGGACCCAAACACCGAAGCCTCCCCGGGTCCGACTCGCGCCCGTGACCGATCCGATGGACCTCTCGACGCTCGTGGCGCGACTGGACGACGAGCTACGCACGGCCGACTACGCGGACGTCGACGCGAGCGCGAACGGCCTGCAGGTCGGCCCCGACGAGGGGACGGTCGAGACGGTCGCCTTCGCGGTCGACGCGGCGGCGGCGACGATCGACGCCGCCGTCGACGCCGACGCCGACCTGCTGGTGACCCACCACGGGTTCGTCTGGGGCGGCCTCGACCGCGTGACGGGGCGGGAGTACGACCTCGTCTCGCGGCTGGTCGAGGCCGACCTCGCGCTGTACGTCTCGCACCTCCCGCTCGACGGCCACCCCACCCTCGGCAACGCCGCGGGCGTCGCGGACCTGCTCGACCTCGGGGCCCGCAACCGGTTCGGGGAACTCGGACCCGAGTACGGCGGGCTCCGGGGGCGGCTCCAAGACCCCCTCGACGCCGAGGAGATTGCCGATCGCCTCGCGGACGAACTGGACCACGGCCCCGGCGGGGGCCGGGTCCTCGACTTCGGACCCGACCGGATCGAGCACGTCGCCGTCCTCACGGGTTCGGGCACCGACTGGCTCGACGAGGCCGTCGCCGTCGGCGCCGACGCGCTGGTCACGGGCGAGGGCAAACAGCAGGTGTACCACGCCGCCCGGGAGGCGGGCGTCACGGTGTTCCTGGCGGGCCACTACGCGACCGAGACCTTCGGCGTCCGGTCGCTCGCCGACCTCGTCGACGAATGGGGTCCCGACACTCACTTCGTCGACCACCCGACCGGGCTCTAGGCCGGGCCGACCGACCGGGGCCGGATCGAGGCGACCGACGATGACGCGTGATTCTCGCCGTCGATTCTTGCCCCCGGCCCGTCTTCACGCTCGTCCCCGGAGGCGCTCTGGTGGCGGTGCAGGGGTTATTATCACTGATACTCGGAGACAAACCGTTTTACTCCTGACTGTCTTGCAAGCGTACGTGTTACCGACATGAGGGTACTCGATCCACTCGATCGAATCAGGGGCAGCTACGCCGCCAAGCTCGCCCTCGCACTGCTCGCCGTCGTGGGGCTCATCGTGGCCTTCGGTGCGATGGTCCACTTCGAGACCGCAGAACAGCTCCAGGGCGACGTTCAGGAGGAACTCACGTCCACGGCCGAGGTCCGGGCGGCCGACCTCGACACCTGGCTGTCGTCGGTGAAGACCCAGACGACGCTCACGTCCGAGCACCCCGCGGTCACGTCCGGCGACACCGAGGCGATCCGGTCGCACCTGACCGACCTCGTCGAGGAGGGCACGGTCCCGGATGGCGTCGTCGCCGTCCACTACTACGACGCGGCGGCCGACGAGATCGTCACGTCCTCGTCGCGCGAGATGATCGGCGTCAACCCCGGCGAGAACGGGGCGCCCTTCGCCACCGATCCGCCGGAGTTCGACGGCCCGGACGACAGCGCGGTGACGAGTCCCTTCCGCGTTCCGATCGTGGAGTTCCCGATCGTGTCGGTGGTCTCGCCGGTGCCGGGCGCCCCCGACAAGTCGATCGTCTACATGGTGAACGTCGAGCAGCGGACGACGGGCTTCACGAGCGGCGTCGACGGCGGGTCGACGGTCGTCGTCGACGACCGGGGTCGGTACGTCGCTCACCCTGACCCCGAGCAGATCATGACCGAACACGACGGCCACGCCGCGGGCGACGGCGGCGAGTCGGCGGACGGCGCGTCGTTCGTGGCGAAGGAGGAGACCCTGATGGCCTCGAAGTCGATAGAGTCGACGGACTGGACCGTGATGGTCCACGCCCCCAAGTCGGAGGCGTACGCCCTCGGCTCGCAGGTCACCTCCAGCATCCTCGGGCTGATCCTCCTGACCGTGATCAGCCTGGGGCTCATCGGCGTGACCGTCGGCAGTAACACCATCATCTCCCTGCGCGACCTCTCCTCGAAGGCGACGACCATGGCCGACGGCGACCTCGACGTCGAGATGGAGACGCACCGAACCGACGAGATCGGCACTCTCTACGACTCCTTCGACGGGATGCGGGGCTCGCTCCGGTCGACCATCCGGGAGACGAAGGCGACGAACGAGAACCTGGAGCGCAAAGCCGGCGAGTACGAGTCGGTGATGCGCGCGGTCGCCGACGGCGACCTCACGCGGCGAGTCGACCCCGACGCGGAGAACGACGCGATGACCGAGATCGGGCGCGCGTTCAACGACATGCTCGACGCCGTCGAGGGGACGGTCGGCGAGGTCAAGCAGTTCGCCTCGCACGTCGAGGGCGCGGCCACCCGCGTCGACGACGGCGCCGACGAGGTGATCGAGGCCAGTACCGAGGTGACCGAGTCCGTCACGGAGATCTCCGACGGGGCGGGCCGGCAGTCCGAGAACCTCCAGGAGGTCTCGGGCGAGATGAACACCCTCTCGGCCTCCGCCCAGGAGATCGCCGCCACCGTGAGCGACGTCGCCGAGACCTCGGAGGAGGCGGCCGCGGCCGGCGAAGACGGCCGCGAGGCCGCCGAGGAGGCCCGCGACCAGATGGACGCCGTCGAGGCCGAGACCGAGCGCACCCGCGAGGAGATCGAGGCGCTCGACCGCGAGATGGAGGCCATCGGCGACATCGTCGAGGTGATCACCGACATCGCCGGGCAGACGAACCTGCTCGCGCTCAACGCCTCCATCGAGGCCGCCCGCACCGGGCGCGAGGGCGACGGCTTCGCCGTCGTCGCCGACGAGATCAAGTCGCTCGCCGAGGAGACCGAGGAGAGCGCCGCCGAGATCGAGGGGCGCATCGAGGAGATCAAATCGCGGACGGCGGAGACCGTCGACGGGATGCAGGAGACGACCGAGCGCCTGAGCGACGGCGTCGAGACGGTCGACGAGGCCATCGACGCGCTGGAGCGCATCGTCGAACACGTCGAGGAGACCGACGCCAGCATCCAGGAGGTGACCGACGCGACCGACGCGCAGGCCGAGTCGGCAAGCGCCGCGACCGGCATGGTCGACGAGGTGGCCGGCATCGCCGAGCAGACCTCTGCGGAGGCCGAACGCGTGGCCGCCGCCGCCGAGCAACAGACCGCCACGCTGTCGGAAGTGTCCGACGCCGCGGAGACGCTTTCCGCGCGGGCCACCCACCTTCGGGCCGCCCTGGAGGACTTCACCGTCGACGCCGGGGAGGGGGCCGCGGATGCGGCTCCCGGGGGCGTCGCCGACGCCGGACCACCGTCGCGGTCGGGCACCGACGCCGGGAGCGTCGCCGCCGACGGGGGCTCGGAACGCGACGGGACGCCCGGAGACGCCGGCGCCGATTCGGACGGGACGCCCGGGGACACCGGCGGCTTCGACTTCGGGGGTGACCGGTGATGCTGACCCTCGACGTCTGGCTGTGGATCGGCGCGGCGGGGCTGTTCCTCGCCACGCTCGCGCCGCTCACCCGACTGGCGACCGACCCGGCGAACCGAGCCTACTACGCCGTGCTGGGGTCGGTGACCGGCATCGCCACCGTCGCCTACGTCGTGATGGCGCTCGGCTACGGCACGCTGACGGTCGGCGGCGGGGAGCTGTACGTCGCGCGGTACGTCGACTGGCTGCTCACGACGCCGCTGCTCGTGCTCTACCTCGGCCTGCTCGTCCGGCCGGGCCGGCGGGTGCTGGGGGCGCTGATCGCCGCCGACGTGGTCGTGATCGCCGGCGGCGTCGCCGCCGACCTCCTCTCCGGGGTCGCCGCGGCGGCGGCGTTCCTCGTCAGCACGGCCGCCTTCGCGGCGCTCGTCTACCTGCTCGTGCGGACGCTCCCGCGGCGGGCCACCACCCGGAGCGTCTGCAACGTGACGTTCACGAAGCTCCGGAACCTGACGGTGGTGCTCTGGAGCCTCTACCCCGTGGTCTGGCTGCTCACCGGCGCGGGCTTCGGCCTGCTCGATCCGGCGACCGAGAACATGGTCGTCGTCTATCTCGACTTCATCAGCAAGGCCGGCTTCGTGCTGATCGCGGTCCACCACAGCCACGCCCTCGACGCCCTCGACGACGCCGGCGTCGAGGCCGCCGGCTCGCGTTCGACCGACCACGAACCGCTCGCCGCCGACGGCGGGCGCCGCGCGGACTGACTCGGGGGGCCCGGTGACGACGGCGGATCGGGGATCGGGGCCGATGCCCCGGCGCCCCGGGCTCTGATGGCGTTCACAGCGCCCCGTCCCGCCGCCCTCGCGGGAAACTCACGCCCGCACCTGCGGTCACTCCTCGCGTGCGACCTCCGCGGCGTCTTCCACGCGGCGGCTGACGTCCAGGGTGTAGTGCTTCAGGACGTCGCGCCCGAGCAGGAGTCGGTGGGTCATGTGCGACCGGTCCTCGATGTTCGCGGCCACGGTGTGTTGCTGCCCGCCGATCCCGATGACGAGATCCACGACCGGTCGCGTCGTCGACTGTTTCGAACTCCCCGAGCGCACCCGGGAGACGGTGTGGATCGGCCCCGCGCCGATGTCCGCCGCGAGCCTGATGTCGATGCTCGTCCGCGTGGCCCCGGAGTCGGACTTGGCGACGACGGTCCTGGTGCCGCCGGTCCCGCTCACGACCACCTGCTCGGTGAACCCGATGGTGATCGGCTCCGCGTCGGGGATCGGCGCCGGGACCGGCTTGCAGGACGGCACCGAGTCGTCGAGCGTCGAGGCCAGCGTCTCGATCCGCTCCCGGTCGATCGCCCCGCCCGCGGACTCGATCGCCCGCCCCGCGATGACGGGAGCCGGACTGTAGCCCGTGGCCCGGTAGAGGCCCCTGAACCCCGCAGTCGGGTTGACCTCCAGGACGTACCACCCGTCGTCGCCCTCGATCAGGTCGACGCCGGCGTAGTCGAGGCCGATCACCGACGCGGCCCGTCGTGCGAGGTCGAACACGGCCGCCGGCAGGCGGTCGGTCGCGTCCTCGACGGAGCCGCCGCGGGCCACGTTCGTCCGCCAGTCGCGCTCGGCGGCGTAGCGGAACATGGCGCCGACGACCTCGTCCCCGACCACGTACACCCGGAGGTCGCGGATCGGTTCCCCCTGCCGCCCCAGGAGTTCCTGGATGAAGGCCCGCCGCTTGCCGACCCTGGCCGTGAGCGGGTCCGTCGGCCCCACCTTCCACGCACCGCCGCCGTGGGTGCCGATCGCCGTCTTGTACACCGCCGCCGCCCCGAACTCGCCGCGGACCCGGTTGAGCTGATCGCTGCTGAGGGCGAGGACGGTCTTGGGGACCGGCAAGCCGGCGGCGACGAGAGCCGCTGCCGCCGCCGTCTTGTGCGCGGCCTTCGCCGTCGCGTCCGGCGGGTTGAGCATCGGCCGGATCTCCGCGAGCGTCTGTGCGAGCCCCAGTTCCTCCAGGGGCTGGTCCGTGTTCGAGAGCAGCAGTCGGTTGACGATCACGTCGACGTCCGGGGCGAGCGAGGCCTCCTCGCCCTCGAACCGTACGACCGTGTTTTCGGCGCGCAGCCACTCGGGGTCGTGCCCGAGCGCCTCGACCGCGTTCAGGATCGCCTTCGTCTCCTTGCTGTTGTGGAGGCTCAAGACGCCGACCCGAACCGGCTCAGCCATCGCTGGGCCCGGGGGGCGCGGCCGCCGCGTCGATCGGGTTCGCGGTCACTGTCCTCGGCGCTGACGGTCCCCCGTCGTCGCGGACTGCCCCGGAGGCGGTGCGGTCCTGCCGATCCGGGACGGTGATCGTCGCGTCCATGGTTCGCGAGTCCGATCCGTGATTCCCCGCGAGGCGACATAATCGTCCTCACCCGCCCGATCGCGCGAGTGTCTCGGGTCGGAGAACGTATCGGTGCCGGGGTGAGGGACGTGTCGGTGCCGGGGTGAGGGACGTGTCGGTGCCGGGGTGGGTGGCGTACCGGTTCCGCGGCAGGGGTAGCGTTACTCCTCGTGCTCCAGCTTCGATTCGAGTTCCTCGACCCGCCGTTCGAGGTCGGCGAGATCGGCCGCGCTGGCGGCGCGGTCGGCCCCCGAACCGTCCCTCGCCCGGTTCAGGAGCGCGACCAGCCCGAGGATCACCGGCACCGACACGACGAGCGCGAGCAGCGCGCCGAACCACGCCGCCGGGCCGCCGAGCAGGGGGGCCATGCCGGGGGGTGTTCGGGGGACCAGTTGGGTCTTTCGGGAGCGGTCGCCGACCCCGGCGACGGGTCTCCGGCCCCTCACGCCAGACAGACCGCGCCGAGCGCTGCGCCGACGAGCGTCATCCCGACGCCCGCGAGGCGGGTGAGCGACACCTTCCACTCCGCCGGCTCGACGGGGCCTGCGGGCCGCCGTCCGATGGCGTCGAGGACCTCCTCGAACCGGGCCAACCGGTGGGGCCACAGCGCGGCGGGCGGGCCGAAGACGACGCAGAAGGCGGCCCAGACGAACGTCTCCGTGGCACACATGCGTCGCTCGTCCCCTCGCGAGCGAATAAGCGTGTGGATCGGGGTCGTGCGTCGGCGCCCGTCGACGGTCGGCCGCCCAGCGGTCAACCACCCCGGTGATTCTTGGCGGCGGGACCCATCCGCCCGGGCATGGACGCGGCTCGCGGTCGAACCGTCGCCGGGGCGTCGCTCGTCGCCGGGGGTGCGATCACGGTGCTCGGCTTCGTCGCCGCGGCGGCGCTGGTCCCCGGGTACAGCGCGACCGGCCAGACGATCAGCACGCTCGGATCGACGGCCGGCACGCCGGCGTCGCGCGCGGTGTTCGCGGCGACCACGGTCCTGACCGGCGGCCTGGCGGTCCTGGCCGGCTACGGGATCGACCAGGCCGACGTGGACCGTCCCCTCGCGGCCCTGGTTGCGGCGACCGGGATCGGGCTGGTGGGCGTCGGCGTCTTCCCGGCCCGGACCGGCCCGCCGCACCTCCTCGCCGCCCTGGTCGCGTTCGCCGGCCTCGGCGTCTCGGCGCTGGCGGCCGGGCGGGCCATCGCCGGTCCCTTCGGGGGCGTCTCCGTCGCGCTCGGCGTCGCCGAACTGGCCGCGCTCGGTGCCTTCCTCGCGCTCGGGGCCGCGACGCCGCTGGGGATCGGCGGCCTGGAGCGGTGGGTCGCCTACCTCGGGACGGTCTGGGCCGTGGCGTTCGGCGGCTTCCTGCTCCCGGGCGGCTCGGCGGCCCGCTGAGGGATCGGCGCGCCCACGACCCGGACGCCGACCGCGACCGGTCCTCGGCGCGCGGGCTCCGAGCGCCGCGGATCGGGACGTTCAAACGCCCGCCCGGCCGAGGGGGGACATGAGCGACCACGAGCCGGAGCGCGAGGAGTTCCGGTCGGCACCGGTCGGGCACGCGCGGGTCCAGGCGGGCATGACCGTCGGCGACCTCGTCGCCGAGTACGGCAAGGCCGGCGTCGGCGCCGCCGACCTCCACCGCGCGACCGACGTGTACGCCGAGATGCTCGGACGCGACGACGTGACGAACTTCCTCGGGCTGGCGGGGGCGATGGTCCCCTGCGGGATGCGCCAGGTCGTCGTCGACCTGATCCGCGACGGTCACGTCGACGCGCTGGTGACGACGGGGGCGAACCTCACCCACGACGCCATCGAGGCCATCGGCGGCAAGCACCACCACGGCCGGGCGGCCCCCCACGACCCCCACCCCGCCGACGAGGCGGCGCCGCCCGCGGGCGACTCCGCCCGCGAGCACGACGAGCGCCTGCGCGACGAGGGCGTCGACCGCATCTACAACGTCTACCTCCCCCAGGAGCACTTCGCGCTGTTCGAGTCCCACCTCCGCGAGAACGTGTTCCCGGAGATCGAACGGACCGTGTCGATCCGGGAGCTGACGGCCGAACTCGGGCGGGCGAACCTCGAACGCAACCGGGAGGAGGGGATCGAGGAGGACCCGGGGATCGCCGCGGCGGCCTACGACTGCGACGTGCCGGTCTATGTGCCGGCGATCCAGGACTCGGTCCTGGGCATCCAGGCGTGGATGTACTCCCAGATCACCGACTTCGCGCTCGACGCCCTCGCCGACATGACACACCTCTCCGACCTCGCCTTCGAGGCCGAGCGGGCGGGCGCGCTGGTCGTCGGCGGCGGCGTGCCCAAGAACTACGTCCTCCAGACGATGCTCACCATCCCCGACGCCTACGACTACGCGGTCCAGCTCACGATGGACCCCGACCACACCGGCGGGCTCTCCGGCGCCACCCTGGACGAGGCGCGCTCGTGGGGCAAACTGGAGAAGTCGGCCCGCAACGCGACGGTGGTCGGCGACGCTACGATCCTCCTCCCCCTCCTGGTCGCGGCCGCCCTGGAACGAGCGGGGGCGTAGGCCGCGGTCGATCTCTCCCGCCCCGGTTCACAGCACCCGGAACAGGAAAAAGCCCATCAGCGCGACGGACGTGAGGACGCCGCCGACCGCGGTGAGCGACACCCACCCCGCGTTGAGCGGGGCGCGGAACGGGCGCTCGGCGTCGGGCCGGTCGTACCGCAGTTTGAGCAGGGCGAGGTTGACCAGCACGAACACCCCGAGGAGGACGAGGTTCGACAGGCCGGCGACGAGACCGACGTCGCCGAGGAAGACGAACGGCAGGGTTCCCAGCCCCACGAGGCCCACGGCGTAGTGGGGCGTCCGCCGCTCGGGATGGATCCGCGAGAACAGGGTCGGAAACGACTGGTGTTCGGCCTTCGACACCCCGTAGAGCAGGCGGGAGGTCGACACGAGCAGGATGAGGACGGTGTTCGTCGTCGAGAACAGCGCGATCACGGCGAGGGTCGTCTCTCCGGCCGCCCCCCAGCCCGCCCGCGCCACCGTCGCCAGCGGGGAGGCCGACGCCCCGAGGGTCTGCCAGTCGACCAGGCCGACCGAGGAGAGGCTCACCGCGACGTACAGCAGGGTGGTGATGACGATCGAGAGGACGATGGCGAGCGGGATCGTCCGCGTCGCGTCCTCGGTCTCCTCGGACACGTTCACGATCGAACCGAACCCGAGGTAGGCGAAGAAGATCAGGAACGCCGCGTTCACGACGCCGACGGTCCCGTTCGGTGCCTGGGTCACCTCGACCGACCCCCACGTGCCCAGCCCGAGCCACACGATGATCAACAGCCCGAGGATCTCGATGGCGGTGAAGGCGACGTTGACGCGGGTCGAGAAGTCGATCCCCCAGTAGTTGATCGCCGTCATCGCGGCCACGAGGGCGACCGAGACGGGGACCGGGTCGACGGCGACGAACGCCGTGAGGTACCCCCCGAAGGCGAGCGCCACCGCCGCCGTCGAGATTACGCCCATCAGCAGCCGGCCGAGCGCGGCGAGTTCCGAGAGGCGCTTGTCGCCGAACGCCTCCCGGACGTAGATGTAGTCGCCCTCGCCCCTGGGGAACATCGAGGCGAGTTCCGCGTAGCTCAACCCCGTGAGCGCGGCGATCACCGCCGCGAGGAGAAAGGAGAGCACCACGGAGCCGCCGGTCAGCCCCGTCGCCTCGCCGAGGATCGCGTAGATGCCCGCCCCGAGGATCAGCCCGACGCCGTAGACGACCGCTTCCAGCAGCCCGATGTCGCGCTTGAGTTCCGCGCCCGTGCCGTGGGTCGCCTCGGTCATGTGACCGGTGTTTCAGGCGCGACCGTCAAAGGTCCTCTGTCGGGCGATCGGTGGCGGTCGGTGGGCCGCTGCCGGCGGCGGTCACAAGCGTCTTGGGTCGCGTGGGCGTAGTCGGGGCCGGCCGATGACGAACGCACCGCTCCGAGCCGGGGTGGCACCCGCGCGACGACGAGCCCTATGAGTGCCGAGGCCACACCTTTGGTGCCAAGCATAGGCGGAAAGGCACACGTTCGTCCGCCTAGTAAACGTTTCGACGCCAAATCTTAAACCAGTGATCCAGTAACCACCTCTCAGAAATCGAGGTCAACCAAGTCATCAATCTGGGCCTTCTGCTCTTCCAGTTCCATCTTCCGTTCCAGCCACGACTGCTTATCCTGCCACTTCGAACGGTGCTCCTCACGACGCTCCCGGTACAACTCCTTCAAAATCGCCCGGATACGCGGCTCGTCACTACTCTGCGCCTTCTCCAACCGATTCTTCTGCCGGCGGATCTCCTCGTTCAATTCAGAAACAACCGACTCGTAGATGTCGTCACGGTCCTCGAGGATATCATCTACCTCTTCCAGCAGATCTTCCAGCCTCTCCTTCTCCCGTTCCTCGATTTCCCTCAGTTCCTTCTCGATATCCTCGTCACCGTAATCAGGGATAGCAGCTACACCTCTACAACATGAATCCGTGAAAGAGAATTAAATGGTCTACGCCGGGGACAGCGTCTTCGTCCAGGTCAGGAAACGATGGACCCGAATCACATTACCCAACCGGGGATACAGCAGGGCTGTAACCACCTGATTGTGCAGCGAATCACTGCCTTACCTCACTGATTATCTAAGGGCTGACGGTCTTTTGAAGCACGTTGTTGATGTACAGCCATATTGCGATTCTGTAGCGAATTAGACGAGACTAGAACCAGCTCGTTCGATGGTCAAACGGCGTATTTCCGTTCCGGTTCTACCGTGAAGAGCTGTATCAACAATATTCTACGGAAGAACGGAGGGCTGAAGAGTTATCCTTCAAGCCCCTGTAGGCTGTCGTAATCGAAGCTCCAGAGCTGGTCCTTCATACCATCAGGGAACTCGTAGAACTCCGGCTGCTCAAGAGTTCCACCGACTGCGAGATTAGTCCTTCCGTCATGCTCCTCGTAGAAGAGCTGCATACCTCTTCCTATATTCTCCATGTACTGGAGCTTCTCCTTGTCGAGATCGTAAAACGCGTCCTCGACAGATCTTCCGAACTCTTGTGAAATATGTGTGACCAGGCCATGTGGTGGAGGATTTTCGTATGAGATATCGTTTCGAGCAGAGTCCACTATACTCCACATGTTTCCAAGCATGGCCCTACTGATGGCTCTCATCGGATGGTCGTTCTCTTCTCTTCTGATATTGCCGTTCTGAGCCATTTCAAGAGCTTTCCTGTACTCGTGGCCGGTTACGAACTCTCTGGCATCTTCTGCGGAGTAAATAGATTCTTCTGGACTTCTAATAGCCTGTGGGTTATCATCTCCGAGACCTATCGCATGCGGTACAGCAGGTTCGACGTAGTCTCTTCTTACTTCTCCGTCATGTTCATATGCCATGGTCACAGGCAGGTGAGCAAATTCCTGTTCGGTGGAAGGTATCGCTGAACTTGTGATCCATGTTTCGAATACTTCGTTATCGAGATACTCTTCTGCGAAGTGTTCTGCTAGAGGCTTCAATACGTTTGCCGAGTCGAAGGAGCTGCTTATCGCTGTTTCCTCTTCCATTCCCATTCCGATGCCGTACATTATGGCTCTCTCATCAGGGTCGTCAGGTCCAGGCGGAGTGTCTGCGCTCTCTATGTCTGGATATCCTTCAAGTTCTCTATCGAGTGCCTGTTCAACGTAAGGCCTGATCTGTTCTACGCTGGAATCATTGTTTTCAAGTATTCTTTCTGCGTTACCTAGGTCGTTTTCATCCATCTCCTGCCATTGTTCCTCGGAGTAGTTGTTTACGATGTTGTCCACGTCCTTGTCGTTGTCCATGTGGTCGACCTGGCCAAGTGTTCCTGCCTGGTCTATGAAGTCGACTCTGTGGATGAAATCCGAAGAAACGTCGTCGGAGTCCTCTACGTCGCTCCAGCCACCGCCTTCGTGATCCTGTTCTGGTCCGTTAAGCACTCCTGAACAACCAGAGAGGCTTGTGATACCTGCTAATCCGGCAGCCTTCATGAAATCACGACGTTCCATTATGCCGAACTGTTAGTGGCAACCACTTGAAAACCGGTGTAGTCACAGGTACAGGAACGCGAACGGGAACGCTATCACGACAGCGATGTCCAAGACGATGATCAAAATGAGGAGAAGCCACCAGTTCTCTCTTCGATGCTCTTTCAGGATGACTCCGTACGCCACGTAACCGAGCAACGGCACGGCGAGAAACGCGGCGACGTGCCAACCCAATGCCTCATACAGGACCTTCACCTGCTCTGCACTGCCGGGATTCAAAGTCCGGTTCACCGCCTTCCCGTAGCCAACCCCGACACCGGGTGAAAGCATGGAGACCACAGCCGCCAGAACATAGATCAACTTCCTCAACCCGGCATCACCACGGCTTGTAGTAGAGCAGCACAGCTATCCCTGCGATAACCACCAACTGGACGACCAAGGCGACCTGAAGCGCCACCAAAGTACCTACCATGAACCCGAGGACGCCACCGACCGCTCCCACGATGAACCGGCCACGACTGACCCGGTCGATACTCCGGGATTTGAACGGCTCGAAACTGCCCTGAACCCGGTACTCGCCGTCAACCCAGCGACTACCCTTGTAACCGACTGCCGCCGACAGGATACCAGCGAGCAGAGAAAGACCGAGATGGATCTGAGCCAAGAGTCCCCCAGAACCAGAGCCTCCGAAGAACCCGGAGAGGAAACCGAACGGATTACCTCCACTGCCTGGACCGGTTCCGCCGCCTCCACTGCCTCCGGTTTTCTCACAGGCAAACGTGTTGCCGCCCTGGGCCACAGCCTTCTCTCCCTCATCACATGTCGCAACTACCTTGAATCCTTGCTCGTTTTGTTTACATTCTCTAATTTCCCAAAGACCTTCGCTGTTGTAAAATGGTTTCTGATCACCAGCATTGAGGTTCCCACAACCGGAAATCTGGACTCCTGTAAGACTGATTCTGGTTGAATCAGAAACTCCAGTAGTTGTATCCTGAACCTCCAAAGTACAGCTTCCTGTGATCTCTCTCTGCTCCATGTTGACTGAATTGAAAGATACACCTAAGCTGTAGGAAACAGTATTCCCAGGGTAAGCAGTTTTTATTTTTTGAGTATCACTAAATATGAACCCGTCACTACAGCTTGTCAAGCGTGCAGAAAAGCTTCCTTGCCCATCCCCGACATTCTTTACTTCAGTAGAGATGGTTCCAGTACCATTCTCTGGTATTTCTGTACTGGTCGTAGAGATAATCTCAGGGTCGCCCGTCGGCTTCGAGACCTCGATGTAACCGTCCTCACCAGCATCCACGTAGATAGTGAACAGTGGGTAGACCAGCAAGTCCTCGGTGTCGAAGCTGAACGCCCCCGAGTTCAGGGAAGAATCTGCTACAGTAGTATAAGCGAGATCGCTGCTGGTATCGACCTCGGCAGCACCCCACGCCCTGTCGTTCAGTCTGGAAGCCGCTGTCCAACCTGAGATGTAGGCTCCGTCGTCGTCCAAGCCCCAGGTCTTCAGATCCTCGAACGCCTCGTTCTCCAAGTAAGTCTTGTAGTCGTCGTAGGCTTCCTGCCCGACTATCCTCCAGCTTCCCGAGTACCGGTTTGCGTGGAGAGCATAGACACGACTGTTGTCCGGTTTCGCTGCTCCAGTCCTCAAGTTCCCGTTCCACCGAATCTTCGCGTGCTGTCCGAGCTTGGTGATTACTCCGCTCCCTGCTTCTCCGTTCGACAACGTCGCTGACTGAAGCGTCTTGCCCTCTGCTTGTAGTTCGATGTTCGTAGTGAAGATTTCATCCGGGTTGTCGAGGTAGGCCGGAGTACCGAGGTACTTTGACTGCTGGAAGCACCAGATCTCGTAGCTGAACGAGGAAACTCTGTAATCGTAGACTCCGCTTCCCTCGCCGTTTCCGTTCAAGTCGTAGCATTTATTCTTAATCGCACGGATTGCGTCGTCTGCAGTAGAGAATCCTTCCTCGTGGTACGGCGTCACGGTCCGGACATCCCGAAGCTCGGAACTCGGTGTAGTAGAATACTTGAGGGAAGTGTCCTGCGAAACAATGTCGATCGTCAGGTCCTGCTGGACATCACCGTCCACCTGCTGACTCAGCTCCGATTTATCGAGATGGATATCGATCTTGTCCGTGGCCTGGTCCGAAGCAACCTGGATAGCGAAAAGACTGCCATCAAAGAAATCGCCATTCTCTCCAGTGTATGTTATCGAGTCGGCGCTGGTCACGGTCGCAGTCGAGAACCCAGTGAACAGTAGAAGTGCGAGGATCAGTGAGGCTGCCCGTTTCACTGCGAAGTACCACCTCCGACAGTCCCGCACGGGGTCTTGAAATACAGATTTCCGTTCCTATTGGTGAAATTAGTTGACTCAGGGAGTGTACCTCCTTGGCTCTGAACGTAATCTCGGAAATCCTGCTCAGATTCATTCGGTGCCTTCTGCCAGCTGCAAGGAGCTCCGCTTGAATCGTCCACGAAAGTCGACTGACTGTAGAAAACAGCAGTAACGCCGAGACCCGCCACTACAGCGAGAAGAAGAACTATAGATATCGCTGGATGCTCCTTCACGAACCCGGGAAAATCCATACCTCAGAATTACCAAGACGTATTTTTAAAATCGATGGGAGGGATCCGGACTTATCCTGCTGCCAGGACACTGTTTCCACATGCCCAGTGAACTCACTTGCTCCGAGTGCAGCGACACAGAAGAAGTAGAACTACAGGACAAGATCCAATGGGAAGACGGAGGAGCACGGCTCTACTTCCCCGTCGGAGAGATCGAAGCCAGCGAAGAAGTGAACACCCAGCTACTCCTCAACGCGGAACGAACCTGGTACGAAGACCCATCGACCGGAGCCGCGTTCTGCGCTCCCTGCTTCTGTGATATCCCCGGCACCGGCATCGAGAAAGAAGACCTGGGAAGACTGGAGGACGGGTCACTCCACTTCGACATGGACGTCGACGAACTCGTAGATTAGAACAGCCTGTCCAACCGCTGCCGGATCGAATCGACCCTGCCCCGAAGCGTGTCGCCTCCGTGACCGGCAGAACTGGAGAACTGGATTATCGTGTCCTCACCGGTCAACTCATCAACCACGTCATCCGTGTCGATATCTCCCCTCTCGTAGGCACATAGCATCTGGTACAGCTGATACGAGGTGATGAACTTGAACCCGCGATCCTCCAGCTCCTCCCGGAAGTTGTTGGGATTCAACGGTCGACTCTCCGGATCCTCGTTCCTGAACGGGTTGTACACCAGGAGCCCTGACCGGCCCTGACCGTAGCCTTCCTCCTCGGCATCTTCCACGTGACGCTCCAGCTTCTGGACCTTCCCCAGTTTCACACCTCTCTTTCGCCCCGTAACCTCCAAGATAATCGTCTGGTCGTCAAGCACTATCCCGCCGTCCCGGAAACCAGGCTTCTCACCTTCAACCGTGAGACCCATCTCCCGGAACGCCTCCCTCACAGGCTCCTCCAACCCGTAATCGCTGTAATCCTCGTCGTTCGCAAATAATAGCTGGCGGAACCACTCCGCCCTCTCCACCTGCTGCTCCAACTCGGAGACTTGGCTCTCCAAGCTCTCTATCTCGCTCAGGATATCCTCCTCCCCCGGCACCTGGTAGTCGTCCAGCCACTCCGGGACCTGCTCGACATCCACATCGAAAACCTCCACCAAGATATCCTGCGTGAACTCATCGAACATCTTCGAGGAGTTGGCCGGGATCAGGTACGCAGATCCATCCGAATGAACAGGATCGCCATCATCGTCATCGGCAACAAGAGCGACTTCTGCGGCAATCGTCCGGCCAACGTTCTCCTCGGCAATAACCTCAACTTCTACGTTCGGGCCGTAGTCACTGCTTCGGGGAGCGGCCAGTGACTCGGGCTGCGCACTCAATCCAGAAGTCTCGGGCGGAGGACGAGGATCTGAGTAAGGACTGGACCTATACCTCGATCTCTGAGTGATCGTCTGGAGGATGACCTCCCACTCGAAGTCGTTGGCAAAACACGTTTCCCAATCCTCAAACCCGTCACGCACCTCGATCAGATCCGAACCTTCCTCCTTGTCGTTCAAGCCGACGTAGAACGGAAGCCACTCGAACAGGTCGCAGCTGTACCTCTCCGTGTTCCCGTCCCGGTCTTTTCCTCGAAGCTCTACCTCCTGATGTTCCGGCAACCGTATCACGAGGTCGTTGCCGCCGAAAAGGAACTGGACCACGTCGTTCCGGTTCGGGAAATAAACTGCGTCCTCGAGATCGAACCAGGGATGAAGGACTTCGTGCTTCCGGTTCTCAAGGTCCAGTAGGTCGTAGAACGCGATATTGTAGTGCTTGAGATTCTCTTCGTCGCTCCAATCTGCGTAGTCGTCTTCTACGCCGGCTCTGGAGCCTTTGGTCAGTATCCTCGGCATCGAAGCTCTGTACACTGACTCTGAGTTACGGGACTGTATTCAATCTGGAGGGTCTGCGACAGAGACACACCGGTTTCCACCGGTCAACACCTCGCCCTCTCCACACGCTTGGGACGCTGATGCCGGTACCTGGACGGCGTCGAACTCTCTGTGGCACTCAAAATCCAGGGCCAGGAACTCGTCGGGGCCGCACCTGTACTCGCTGTACCGGTCAACGAAGTACCCGACGACGGTGAGCACCAGCAGTACCACGAACACCGTGAACAAGAGTAGTTTCAGAATCTGCTCGTCCTTGTGACCGCTGAACACCATTCCCCATTTCTCACCTCTATCCGAAGATGAAGACGATTAGGAACACGATCACCGCTGCAGACCACTTCACCGTCGGGTAGGTTCTGTCCCTTGGAATCAACCATTCCACGACGGAACCTGCACCCACGACCAGGAACAAGGACAGGAAAGGAACCGCAAGGAACGGGTACGGGACGGAGTGACCCCATGGAACCGGTGACTCGAGTTCTCTCACCTCGAAGATTTTCTTGGCGACATCCAATGCAGGCCCGAACACCGGGCTGTACGTCACCGTGAAATCGACGAAGCCGACACCCTTCGACGTGGACTGGCTGCCGTTGAAACGAGGATCCGAGACACGGATACTGAAACGTGCCGGAGCGTCCTCGCCGTCGAAGGTCTCCGGGATCGTGCCGTTCACCGTCACCGTCTTCTTGCTGAACGAGTTCCTGTTCAAGACGACGCGGTCGACGGAGAGGTTCACCCATCTACACGAGTCGCCTCGTGAAACGCAGTCGATGTCTAATGTGACGTTGCTGTCCCCCGTATTCCTGACGACAACGTACTTCTCGAAACTCGACCCAGGGTAGCCCGAGAGTTGGAACGTCTTATCGTCCTCCGAAGTGATCGCTGAGACAGTCCAGTTGTACTCGGGACTGGTCACCTCCTCGACCTGCGTCTCACTGTCGGAGCCAACCACAACCGTAGTACTGCCACCGCCTCCTCCACCCGAAGTAGTTCCCTGGCTCTTCGACTCATAGTACGTCAACGTAGCCGAGTGAGTTCCTTCGTGGATCGAGGAGTTCGTATGCTCGTCACCGATGACAAAGACAATGTACTCGGTGCCGTCGATGATCTCTTCCTCGATAGTGATGTCCTTGTTGCTGCCGTCGACCACTGCCTCTGTCAGGGTTGGGTCACGGCTGTTCCACTGATCCGCCCACTTCTTCTTGACCGCGTACCTGAAATCCTGCTCCTCAGTAAGGTTGGAGTTGGCCTTGAAGCCGAACTCAATACTGTACTTGTAGTAATTCGGGGCCTCCGTCTTCGTCACCGGAGTCCGGTTCAAATGACTTCCTGGACTGCAGGACTTGTGGAACGTGAAACTTGAGAAGCTATCCGCATCAAACTCTTGCTGAGTAGAGTTCACTACGGAACAACCGGAGTTCTCCGAGAGTAGGGAGTCGACGTCGACCTGTAGAGCTGTACTGGTTCGGACGTTAGCCGCTTGAATTTCCTGCGTGGCGGTGAATGACTTATTGAATCCTTTCCCAACGCTGACCGGACCGGAGACGTAGCTAGTGGATTTGTTTTCCTCGTTCGCAATCCAGTCGCCGCTGATAGTATCGTTGCTACAGGACGAGGTAACCGTGGATTCGCCCGCAGAGATATCAGATTGAGTGATTACCGAGCAAGTATTGCTCAGGTCTACCGAGGAGAATCCGAAGCTACGGGTATTGTTCACGACGAGCCGAGTCTGGTTGTAGAGGTACTGCTGGTCGACATCGTGGACACGGGACAAGTCCTGACCTAAAGCCGCCTGAAGCTGTCTTTCCTCCTTAATCCAGTCACCAGTCGAATTGTAGATCTCCGTCGCTGAACCTCCGGCAGAAAGATTGACCTCCCGCATCCCGCCGTTCACTACGGAGCCTGGAAGCGAAGGAGCCGAGACGTTGACGCCGTTGAGGCTGTACCCTCCTGTCTCATTCACCGTCTTGTTCCTTGCTAATCCTTGCCCTCCCAAACTGTGGCTGTAACCGGTGTCTTCGTACAGGGTCGACGTGGATTCGTTGATGACGTCGACCTTGAACACTGGTCGGGTGCAGTCACTTGTAACCCGTACACTGGTTCCGCTCGAGATATCCGCTGAACTGGTCTGACTGCATTTCCCAGAGATATCAACGCCATGGAAAGTGAAGCTTCGAGTGTTATCGACGAGGAACTCGGTCCGGTTGTGAATCCGCTGCGTATCCTCGCCGTGGTCGAAGTCGACGTCACTATACTTGTTGTACGTTCCCAGGTATTCATCTGTAATCCAGTCAGCTTCGGTTACTGCAGTATGGGTAACAGAGCTTGACCCTGAGATTGTTCCTGACCAAGACTGTCCCTGGACAGTTGATCCAGCAAGGTCAAGGACAAGCTCATAATCAACGCCGGCCTCAGCGTTGTTACTGATTGTCACCGACCGATTCATCCTTTGATTGGAAAGACTATGGCTGTAATCGTCCTCTCTTCTCCCCGAGTCAGTCTCAGAAAGATCTACTACTTTATTTGACGAGAAGGCTCCTTTGCTGTCAGATACGTTTATCGTGGACGTGAACGGTAGGGAGACACTGCTTTTCAGCGTGGAGTTCGTGAAGTTGAACGCAGAAGCGAGACCGTTGTAGCCGCTGATGTCGCTTTCTCCTGCAGCGTCAAGTCCAAACACGAGCCTTTCCTGGTCTTCCCGCCTATCCTCAACGTACTTTGTCGAGTTTATTTTTGGTGCTTTGTTTGTACTCCACGCTTTGATAGTAGCCGAACCATCAGCTCCTACTCCAGCACCGCCTCCAGTCGTCGTAGTATAGGATATAACTCTAGCAGAATCTCCATATGAAGATCCTCCAGCTCCTCCCTGTCCAGCTCCTCCTCCGTACCACCCAGCGCCTCCTCCAGCATAACCATAGTTACTAGTTCCAGTGTATCCATCTCCACCTTGACATTTGGATCCATCCTCTCCTCCAGACCCTCCAGATCCTCCAGAACTTTGAGTTCCTCCGTCTCCTCCTCTACCACTGTAATCTTCTGCATCTTCTCCCTGAAGTCCTCCTCCAGCTGCGTCACCATAACCCCCTTCACCACCTCCACCTCCTCCTGCGGCAGCCACAACGTCAGAGCAGGAAGTGCCTTCGATTCTTATATCCGTCATGCCACCTCCGGCAGAAGTGGTGTACTCATCTTCATTTGGCTCAAACATATCGCCTCCTCCGTTGAAACCTCCTCCAGTTCGAGTCCCAAAAGTAGATACATCTGAGCCATCTATCCCATCTCCTCCAACTCTGAGGGTTAAACTTGATATGCCTGAGACGTTGATTACTGCTTCTAAACGACCTCCTTTACCTCCTGAGGCTACGTCACTGCCCTGATCTTCGGCATACCCTCCCCCAGCCCCTAGAAGTGTGACATTTAACCTATCTGCCCCGTCTGGGACAGAATAAGTATATTCTCCTTCGGAGTCATAGCTGTCTGTGGATATGGCTCCTCCAGAACCGACTATATAAGTATAAATTTCTTTAGGAGGTTCAACAGTAAGTAAGCCTTCTTCTGCAGACTTCACCTCCGGACTGTAAGAGTAATTGATTGTAAAAGTCTTTTCAGAATTTTCGGGGTAAGAGACGTTGAATACTCTGACATCGAATCCTATCGTGTCATTTAGAACTAGATCGCTCCGGATGCCTGCTTCAGAAAGCTCTGACTTTACGTTCGAGTATTCTATCGAAGTTTCTGAATGATTTAGGCCTCTCCAGTCAATCCCTGTTATATTAGCCTCGTTAGGGATCAATGAGTACACTATCTCGTTTTCCTCAGGTTCATACAGATTATCATAAGTGACATTTTTAGAGCCTTGAGAGCCGTCTTTCTTGTACTCTCCGCCAAGGATTAGCTTCTCTGTGTCTTTTCCGCTGTAGACATCTTGGAAAGATCCGGTGATATCTCCACTGGTGTTCCTGAAGGTGTACTCGAGGATTAGGTGCTCGTAGTGAGCGTCGACGTCGATCGTGATCGACTGGCCTCCGCTATAGTTGAAAGACGTGTTCAGCAACTGTCCAAGACCAGTATTCCCCTGATTGTAGCCAACGCTGATCTCTCTCTTCGTCTCCAAGAATCCGAAACCCTGAGGAACATCACCATCCGGATCGTACTGGTCCTCGTAGACTCCGCTGCTGTAAGTGTAAAGCCACCAGAACTCAGCGTAGAAACGATCAGGCCCGGAGTTCGGGTCAGTTATGACCGCGAAGTTTTGACCGCTTCCCTGACACGCCACGTAACTGGTTCCGCAGGAAATAGTGTGAAGATCGTCGTTCAGATCCTCCGGGATGAAGAGATCTCTGTAGATAATCGATTTGTTGAGGTATTCCTGGTTCGAGAACGTGACGTGGCTACCGTTCGCTGAGTAATTGATGTTCTCTGCAGTCAGTCCTTCTACTTGGATGCTTTGAGCAGAAACGGTTGAGAATAGGAGTAGAGATGCAGCTAAGAGGAAAACTAGCTTCCGCAATTCCATACACAAAAACCACTCGAGCTCATTTTTATAAACTGGGGACTATCAGGGCTACTAACCTCCGAGTTCTTTGAACAGGAAATGCAACAGTAGGACGCCAGACACCAAGGTACCGACCAACGCGATCAACACCGCTACGTCCGAGGTAAAGATGCCTGCCGAAGACGCCTTCGAGAAGAAATTACCGGGCCCGTGAATCCAGTACGCCGGGATAAGCGAGTGCGTCAACGCTGTGAACCCGTTCGTAATCAAACCCAGCAAGAACACGCTGGCCTGGGACGTTTCCTGAGTCCCGTACCGGAAACTGTGGTACATCAGGAACTCCACCGACGTCAAAATCCACGACAACAAATGACTCCAGACATAGCTCCACCGCGGGGAAACTCCTCGACTGTAGAGGAACAGGTAGATCAAACCGATCTGCCCGAACAGCATACCCACGTTGAAGAAAAAGGTTTCAGCGGAAACCGCAGGCTCCACGGCCAGGCCAAGTTCCGCACCCGGGGAGATACTGCCGGTCACCAAGTCCGGGGTGCCAACTGAAACTGTGCCAGAGACACTGACCAGCACCCCGAAAAACATCCCGATAATGATGAAAAGCGATGTCAACACCTTCGCCTGCATCAATTTAGGGAACTCCCGGCCCAATGGAGTCTGTTCCGGGCTATGGAACGTGATATACTGGAAACCCTTGAGAGCAGGATGCTCCTTGAAGTAATCCCGGTTCTCCAGGTAAATCGTGGCCATGTTCAGCAGTAGCACCGGCACCGGGAGGATCCCGTAGAAAAAGAACTTCACCAGATTCGCCTGTTCTGAGGCCGCGCCATTCCCGTACAGCAGGAACGCTGGGAAAGCGATCGTACCGAAGAAGTACACCAGGAACCCGGACAACACCTCCAGCCCGTCCTCAGTCTTCATAGAAATGAACTGGTAGAAACTGATTTTTAAAACAGAAGGGGAGAAAGACTCCCGCCCCCCGATTCTGCGGAGGGCACTCGGCAAGGCTTTGAGTTCCAAGGCTGCCTCGCCACAAGCCAACAGCCACAGCCCTTCCAAGGTCTGCTGAACCAGCTCTAAGCCGTCACGTCCGTCTTGGACGTACCGGTACCAGTGTCGCTGAACAGCTGGTAATCAAGCGGATTCTCGCCGTCGGTCAGGACCTCGTCGCCGTCCGTAGCACCCGAAGTGCTTGTCTCGAACGTGACCAGGCTCGAACTGATCGTCAGCGGTGAATCCGGAGTCACAACGACGTCGTCGATGTTGACGGTTGCCTTGTCGTTGCTTCCCAGCTTGTCGATCCCGTTAGACGGGTTGAACACGACACTCTTCGTGTTCGCTGCACCGGAAAGCTCGACGTACGCCTTCCTGATTCCTTCATCGTGGTTGCCGTCGCTGTCGCTGTCCTCGGTCATGTCGACATCTCCGGTGTGGAGAACCATCTTCCAGGCACGGTACTCGGTTCCCTCGTCAGCCGTGACTGTGTAGTCGTCGCTCCACGTCTCGATCGACGTGGTGTTGCTGTCGACGCCTACGTCGATTGCTTCAAGCGACGGACTGTAAGTCTCTGCCAGTGTGTAGGTCTCGCCTCCAGGAGCCTGGTTGTACTCCGATAGAGACTCTGTGATGTCGGAGCCATCTGGAATTTCCAGCTTCACGAACTCCATGTAATGTCCGCTGGACTCGATCGCCAAGAAGTAGGTTCCTGGTTCGTACTGCAGCGTAGTCTCCGAACTGGAGATGCTGACCTGATCCTTCTCCTGACCTGTACCGAAGTACGGCTCGATCGCTCTCTCATTGTCCCAAACTACGTCGCCGTCGTTACTCGTCGGCTTGTCCTCGAAGACGTGGATCGTCCCGCTGGTGATGGTGTTGCTCTGCAGATCTTCAACGCTGACAACCTGCTTCACCTCTCTGTCCTGCTTGGCCCAAGGACCCGTCATGTCCGTCCCGTTCTGACCAGGCGGTGTGACCTCGTCTCCTGAATCCTGATCGGGCGTTACTGAACCTGGAGCAAAGATCATCGCCAGGACGAAGAGAAGAGCTGCAAGACCTCCGAGTCCTGCAATACCGATTCCTGCTTTCTTAAGATATCCCATAATAACCACCTCCCCCTACTCGCCCGGGAAGGCTCGTAGCAGGGATCCTGTCAAACGTCATATCACCTAAATGCCAAAAGGTGTTTATAAAGGTCTATTCTACTGGACTCTAAACGCCCACCGTTCTACTTAAAAAGAACAATACCACAGTCGAATACTATGGAGGTTCCCGGCGAAATACCCAAATTCTTCAGATACTCAAATAACCTGAGGGAATACAACCCGGAAAGCGTGGACCGTCTCACTGTTCTCCAGAACTGGATAAGAAGAAAAACCCCATTCTTAGAGACACAGGAAGCCACAGACCTCTCTGACTCGGATAAAATCTACAGTAGATATGAACTGACAGACATCATAGGAACCTCAGGAGGCGACTGGGAATACAAGTTCATCAAGCAACTAAGAAAAGATGGGATAGTTGAAAAAGTAGGAGAGAAAGATAACGGAACCCCTCTATTCGTCTTCGTCCACAACTGGCAGAAAAAACTGGCAAAAGAACTCAAAGAAGACGACAATTGGGAGAATGAAATGAAGCCTATTTCAAGATTCATGTGGGAAAAGGCTGAGGGAAAGGAACTACTCTGACTCCCCGTTGTTGACTTCGTCGTAGCTCTTCGTACACTTTGGATTCTTACACACCGATTTATCTTCTTCGTTCAGCTGGCCGCAGTCGCACAGCCATTCCTCGCCAGGAGCCTCAGGATTCTCCTCCTCTTCAAGCAACTCTGCGTTACCCCTGTTCACGAAGATCTCAGCATTGTCCCTCGGTAACTCGACCTCCTCTCCTTCATCGAACGGACCATACACCTCCAAATCAGTGCCTCGGAACTCGGGTATAGAAGACTTCACCCTTACCTTCACGTACTCTGTTTCATCGTCAACGTCTTCTCCAGCTACATCAGGGTCTTCTGCCCTCGAATCTTCTGTATCCTCCTCTTCCGTCTTAGACTCCTGCTCCGAGTCCTCGACGCGGCCCATCCCCATGATATCCCGGTACTCCTCCGGATTCTCGTACTCATCAGTCGGCCTGTAGCTGTCGTCGATGATGCCCTCCAGCTTCAAATCCATAAGAGCGATACTGACTGCCTCCTCCGCCTTATCCTCAGCAACACCTTCATCGACCCCGTCGTAGTTCTTCAGGATGTACTGCTTCGCCAAGATCTCCTTATCACCCTTCGACTTCGGCCCGTAAACGAAAGCCGGCTGACCGTTCCTCTCCAACGTCTTCAACTCGGAGGCCACCTGCTCCACGTCGACCGCAGACTCGCCACTCCCTAAATTGAAGCTCTCTTCAGGATTCTTCCGCAGATCCAACGTGGCATCCATCACGTTCCGGTGATGATCCCAGTCCTCCGCCATCCCTTCATCGTGAAGCTCCTCCAAGATCTCCTTCGCCAAAGGAGTCCACGTATCCGGCACCTCACCTCTCTCACCGACTTTCGACTTCAACTTCTCCCGGACCGTGGCTTCTAGCAAATCCTTCTTGTCCTGCTCCTCTTGCTCCTTCTCTTTCTGCTTCTCACGCTCCTTCCGCTCCCGTTCCTCGATGTAGTCCTCGGCACTGGCCTCCCAGTCCTCCTTGAACAAGGCGTCCTGATACGGCTGGAAACTCATCGCATCCATACCGAGCTCCTCGGTGAAGAAGCTCCAGTCACTGTTCGAGATCTCGTCCAAAGGATCCTGCACACACATCCTCGGACACGGCAACCGGTGACCGTACGTCTTCAAACCTGACGTGGTCTCCCACTCGACTACGCCGTCGCTCATGTAGATAAACCCGTACCCGAACTCCGGATACCTGCCATCGAGAGAAGCGTAGTCCTGGTCGTCGTTGAAAGCCTTCTTCAATTTCTTCCGAGTGTCGCCGTTGTACCAGGACTCGACGTCCTCCTTGTTCATCCGGGTGATGATACGCTTCGACGCCTTCGACAACAGGATCTGATGCGTCTCACTCGGCTTCGAGTCCACCCAGAAGTTGAAGTTGTAGTGCCCGGAGTCGTTCATCGCCTCCTTGACGAACCGGTTGAACACCTTGTCCGCCGTACTCAGCTTGGTGTCTTTCGTCGACTTCTTCACTACTTCCTGGGCCTCGATCATCGACGCGATGAACTGCCGATCCAGCTTCCTCAACTCCTTGCCAGACAGGTTTCGGACGATATCGAACATCGTCTCCATGAAATAGACCATGACGAACTTCCGCACCGTCTCATCACTGAGGAAACCCGTGTAGAGACAGATGATATCCTGGTCATCCGACAGCATCGCCTCCTTCAAACGCTCCCGCAGAGTGTGGTCGAAATCCGAGGAGCAGACAACGCCCTGGGTTCCGAACGTGTCCTCCCAGTCCCTCTCGAACGCTTTCCGAGCGTTCTCCTCATTGACTACCCTGGTGACTGTGAAGGACTCGCCGTCGCCGTACTCCCGTGTCGTGGAGTGCTTGCTCTCCTTCAGCTCGTCCACGTTCTTCAAGTCCTCGAAGCTGGTATCACCGACGTCGACCGCCCGCCTGTAGATGTACTTGTAGTCACCATAACTCTGGTCGCCGTGGACAATCTGCAAACCCCACTTCAAGTTCTCGTACTTCTCGAAAGCGTCGACCGGGACAGCGAACGGCTCGAAGAAATCCGGGACCTCGCCCGTCGGCATGTTCGGTGAGATCGGCGTGAAAACCTGGACATCGAAGCTCCGGTTCAAACCGTCCGTGTAGTTCTTCCTGAAGGTATCCGGGACATCCGGGTTCGTATAGCATTGATTGTGAATCTGCTCCAAACGCTCCCTGACCTCCACCTGCTTACTCCGGGCCTCCTCCAGCCTCTGTTGAAGACTGTAATTCTCCTCCTTTTCGAGGAACTCGTCAATCTTCTCGATACGCTGCGGCGGCGGAGCTGACTCGTGAAGCTCCAGAAGATCGTCCATGTCGTCGGCGTCGAGGACTGGTTCCCGGTACGAACCACGCTCCAGCTGTTTCCGGATAGACTCCACGACTTCCCGTGAATCCCTGTTCAGGAAGAATCCGTTTGGCAGGAGGAACTGGAAGATCTCCGCCAGGTGCGAAATCTTGGTAGCATGAGTTTCAAACAACTTGATGTGGTCACCGGCCAGTCCGTGCTCCTTCGCCCACCCCGTGACCTGGCCTTTCCCCGATCGAGGGATACCAGGGACGACGAGATTGTTGTTCTCCGAGTTCTCCTTCTGGCCCTCGTTGTAGCTGGTCAGGACGTCCTCCAGGTCTTCGAGAAATTTGAACGGAGTCGCTAAGCCCAGTCAGGCATCACCCCTCCGGACCTTTCGTCTCGTCTTCGCTGCTGCCTTCTGTGACGGCCTCCGTACCGCTGTACGCGAACCCGATCAACTGCTGGATCTTCTCACCGTTCGCATCCATAACATCTCTCATAGGGGCAGGCATTCGACCGATATCCTCGGCCTCCTGACTCCACTTCTTCATATCATACGGCGTATACTCTTCGACGACATCGTCGCCGTCATAGATCTTCACCGCATCATGGAACTCCTGAACCAGTTCCTCCAACTTCTCAGAAACGTCTCTGTTCTGGATGTTGGCCTGGTTGACGGCAGCGTTCAGGTTTTCGTAAGCGAAGTAGAACAGCCAGCCGACGGTACCCGGACTCGTTCCCTGGCTGTACCGTTGGTCCATCGCTTCACGGGCTTTCAGCAATGCACGCTCCCGCTTCTGCAGAACCGAGTTCATCACGGACTCTTTCTCCTTCTCGTCGCTCCGATTCCAGTCGTCGTCTATACGGAATACCTGCTGCTCCCTCTTGTCTTCTCCCGGCAAAAACAATCAGCCTCCTACACTGGAATTGTTCATTGACCTATTTAAAGCCTCAGCGGACTCGGTCGGTGCCTGCACCGCCAACTGCGACAAAGGATCCAACACGATACCCGGATTCGCCAGGACGTACGTGTAACCGGAGAGATGGCTGCCGCTCGGCAAAGCATACAAGTCCACTATCAACGCGATAATCGTCGACATCGCCAACAGCAACGATCCGACTAAGAACTTCGAGAAGTTGCTGACAGTCGGCTCCATGTTATCCGCCACCCAGTTGAACACATAGTAATACCAGAGGAAACGGAGAATCGACGCCGCCGACCCGAAGAAAATCACCACTGCTTCACCGAGAGAAGCACCCTGAATCTGCCAGAAAGCGTTCCACACCTCGATAGCCTGCCCGCCGAACTGGACCCCGACCGTAGCAAACACCGAGATCAACGGATGCACGCCCTCCGATACCAGGTAGACGTGAGTCCCGATCAGCGACGGCAGAACCAAGACGACAAACCATGCCACGTACAGCAGATTCAGCTTCTCCAAGAGCTTGTAGAGAAGATACGGCGGGAACAACCTGCTGCTGACTACTTTACTGAGTATCGCACGAAGTCCCACCGACTACAGAGTCACCTCCCACTCGCGTTTCCGCCGGGTACATCGATGTCTCGGTCACCGCCTCCACCCGGGATTTCGATATCAGGTAGAGGGCCGCCTCGACCAGTGGTCAGTTCCTCCGGGACACGTTGCTTCGCTCGTTCCACGTTCTGAAGCGCATTGTCGATTCCCTGCTGCGCCTGCTTCGGTACCTGTTCTTTCACCTTTGTCAGGATCTCCTCCGCCCTCTGCAGCCTCTCCCGATCTCGGTTGTTCGCTTCCTCGGCCTCAATCCGCAGTTGGTCAAGAGCTTCACTTGCAGCAGAGGAGTGATTCCTCCGATGGGCTATTGCGACCTCGGAAGCACGCTCAACGGCGATATCGCCGGCAGATCTCAGGCCCGCTGTCTGAAGCATGTTGTCGAACGCTACGTCAACCCCGTAAATCGGGGAATCTGCCTTCACCAGCCCCGGAGACGAATTGATACTCGTGTTGTTGGAGCTTTGAGCCGCTGAAAGACCCGTGAACAGGACCAGAGACAAGGCAAGGAGACGCAGCTTCATAATCTACATAACTTTGATAGATTATTTATAAAAGTCATATCCGGTGTGCAGGGAAAACGTATTCACAGCCGGTATCAAACACGCAACCATCCGATGAGTGGTCCGTTCTACGGTTCTCTGGCCGCCTCCGCCAGCGTCTTTGTAGCCATACTCACCGCCCTCCTCGTCAACAACTACGTCGAAATCAAATCCCAGCGTAGACAAACAGAGGCGGAACTCGAACGAGTACGAGAGGAGCTGGATAAGTTCGAAAGCGAACGGGACAACCACGAAGAGACCATAGACGAGCTGACCGGAAGAAGAGAACGACGATACCAGCAAAACGCCGGAGAAAGAGTATCAGACTTCATCGAAAACCAGGTTCCCTCTCAAATCTCCCAGCCTATAGAAAAACTGGATATAGACATTCTCTACCACCAGCTAAGCGACTATCACAACTTTGGATCGCCGGCGGAGATGGAGGATGGAGAGGAAAACTATCACCGTCAACTACTGGAAGAACATTACGACCAGATCGAACAAGCAGTTCTGGAAGAGATCACTTCCTCGTTCGCGGAGGACTACGATATCACAGGCCGTCGATCCAGAGTTACTGGATCAGATAGCGATG
>ENA-ORDC01000517-ORDC01000517.1-marine-metagenome-genome-assembly--contig:-NODE-517-length-37247-cov-9.510492_pt1 | contig 37247 bp, 34 predicted proteins | sample MGYA00237783_ERZ508515 | MGnify/ENA primary metagenome ERZ508515 (study PRJEB26186, sample SAMN06268792) | marine metagenome | isolation source: Eden Landing Ponds, San Francisco, CA, USA | place... | reverse complement strand
CGCCCGGGAACAGCGGAACGAGTATGTTTGACATCGCTATCGGAGGTTACTCGGTGCCAATTATAACCTTTTTGGCTCCCGTAGTTCCCCCCTAATCGCAAGACTCTGCTCCGATCCCCGTCCTCGTTATAGGCTTTTCGGCACTGCCGACCGCTACCCGAAGGTGAGTGGGTCACCTGTCGAGTTGGCCGGTTCGCCGGTTACACAACACCCTTGTCTCCGCAGTCGATAGCGCCGACCATGGTCTCAGTCGGCGACACGGCTCCGGAGTTTACCGCACCGCTGGCCCACGGCGGCATCGTCGAGTTCACGCTCTCGGAAGAACTCGACGACGCACCGCTCGTGCTGGCGTTTTTCCCCGGTGCGTTCACCAGCACCTGTACCACCGAGATGGAGACCTTCGAGGACCGCCTCGGCGAGTTCGAGGCACTCGGCGCCACGGTGTACGGGATCAGCGTCGACACCCCCTTCGCCCTCCAGGAGTTCCGCGAGGACATCGGCCTCTCGTTCGGGATGATCAGCGACACGAACCGCCGACTCGTCGAGGCCTTCGACGTGGCGATGGACTTCAGGTCGATGGGTGTCGAGGACGTCGCCAAACGAGCGGTGTTCGTCGTCGACAGCGACGGGGACGTCCACTACGCCTGGGTCGCCGACGACCCGGGGATCGAACCCGACTACGACGAGATCTACGACGCCGTCGCCGGACTCACCGCCGAGAACTGACCGGTCTGGGCGCCATCGACCCGGACGTTTTTGCGAGCGCACCGCGTCAGAGATGGCATGCGTGAGACACAGGGATACGAACCGTCGGCGGAGCACGACTTCCCCGACGACAGACTCAACGACGTGCTGGCGTTTCTCGATTCGGACCCCGAGGTCCAGACCTACCTGCAGGCCCAGAACGTCAACCCGGTCGACCGGATGGGGTACAACGACCACGGCGCCAAACACGTCAGTATCGTCCGCGAGCGAGCCCTCCGACTCTACGAACTGCTGAAAGACGGCGACGTGACGTTCAACGGCGCGGCCCAGCAGGGACTGGACGAAGCCGACGAAGCTGTCATCGTCTGTCTGGCCGCCACCCTCCACGACATCGGCCACGTCGTCCACCGCGACGAACACCCCTACTACTCCATCCCGCTGGCCGCCGATGTCCTCGACCGGATCCTCACCGAGTTCTACAACACGGAAGACGCAGTCCGCGTCAAAGGCGAAACGCTCCACGCAATCCTCTGTCACCACACCGAGGAGACGCCCCTCACGACCGAGGCGGGTATCGTCCGCCTCGCCGACGGTCTCGACATGGAACGGGGCCGCTCGCGGATCCCCTACGAGACCGGTCGCCGGGGGATCAACACCGTCTCCAGCCAGGCCATCGAGTCCGTGACGCTCAAGTCGGGTGACGGCAAGCCCGTTCTGGTCGAGATCGGGATGCGCAACGCCGCGGGCGTCTACCAGGTCGACGAACTCCTCCAGGCCAAACTCAAGGGTTCGCGCCTCGAAGAGCACGTCCGCATCGTCGCGCTCAACGTCAGCGAAGACGGCGACAGCATCGTCGAACGAATCGAACTCTGAACCGGTAGCGGGACGAACGGTGACTCGTGACCGGTTACTCGCGACCGGCGATCTGTGATGCCAGGTCGTGACAACCGACTCGGAGCTGGCGACTCGTGACCGGCGCCCGGTCCTGTCGCGGCGCTCTCCGGCGGATCTCTCTGCGAGACGAAACCCCTTAGGTCGGGAAATCGAACGCCGATCCGTGTCCGGTGGATCGCTGTCGCTGTTTCGCGACCGGGAGTTCCTCGCGCTGGCAGGCACTGCCTTCGCGCGAGCGCAGGCCTACTCCACCATCGCCATCGCGCTGGCGCTGTACGCCGATATGTTCGGTACTACCGGGACCGTCGAAGGGCTGTTCGGCACCGCGTTCGCGACGATACAGTTGCTCATCGTCCTCCCGCTCGGCCGGGCCATCGACACTGGCAACGCCAAACGATACCTCCTCGCGGGCCTGGCGCTCAACGTGGCCGTCTTCGTCGGCTTCGCCTTTATCGACAGCGTCGCCCACGTGGTCCTGATGCGTGTCTTCCAGGGGCTCGGCGCCAGTCTTCTGTGGATCACCGGCTCGACGGTCATCGGTGAGATCAGCCCCGAGGACAGCCGCGGCCAGTGGCTGGGGACCTACAACCAGGTCGGGGCGTTCTCCAGTCTCGCGGGCGACGTCGCGGGGGGCATCTTGCTCGCGACCAGCGGATTCACGCTTACCTACGGCGTTCTCGCGGGCGTGACAGTCCTCGCGAGCGTCGGCGTCCTGCTCTTTCTCCGGGACAACCCGGGCGGCCAGGCCGACCCCGACGAGTCGACGGGGATCGAGACGCTGCGCTTGCTCATGGGTCGGACGGCGATCCGCGCGCTGGTCGTCTTCCGACTCGTGTTCAGTTTCGGGAAGATGGCGGTGATCCTCTTTTTGCCCATCTACGCGCGGACCGCGTTCGGGATGAGCCCGATACTCGTCGGCGGGATCCTCGCTGGCGGCAAACTCACGAAGTCGCTGACCCAGGGACTGGTCGGTTCCTACACCGACGCGTGGGGCCACGAACACTACTTCGTCTTCGTCGGCGCGCTCCTCTACGCTGTCGGTGCCGCGTCGATCCCACTCGCCGAGTACGCCGCCGGCGTGTTCGCGGCGATCACTATCCGGGTGGCGGGGCTCGCGACGACGCTCCCGCCCGCGTTCTTCCCGCTGTTCGGCGCCTTCGCGGTCTGTGGCGTCGCGGACAGCCTGCGACTTCCCGCGAGCATGGCCCTGTTCGTCGAGGAGGGGGAGCACTTCGACGCCGTGGCGGGCAGCCTCTCGCTTCGCTCGCTGGCCTGGAAGTTCGGCCAGGTGCTCGGCCCCGTCACGGTCGGCGCACTCTGGGACGCGACCGACGTGTTCACCGCCTTCGTCGCTGTCGGTGGGATCATCGTCGTCGCCGCCGTCGCGTTCCTCTCGCTCTATCGGCTCGAACCCGTCCCGGAGTCGGTCGCCACTCCCAGCGACTGACCGACGAACCTGGCGGATCTGCCGATAGAGAGCCGACGAATCGGTGGCACGGGCGGTCCGGATCCCGCCAATAAACGACGTGACAGGACCCCGGTAGTACCACGAGTATGGGATTCGTTGGCACAATGGTTTAGTACGTCCCGTCCCACGGTAAGAGTATGAGCCTCACCCCGCTCGACGAGTCGGACAGGAAGCCACGTGAGGGTGGGACGTCGGCCGACGACGGACGCGAAGACGGTGGTCTCGGGATACTGGGGCGTGTGCGCGACGTGCTCGGGCGCGTTGCCGCAGCGCTGACGAGCGGATCGACACCGGGGACGACGACGGTCGAACCACAGGACAACCACGGAACGAGCGGGGTCAGACAGCGCGACCGCACACCCCTGGCCCAGTCACATTCCGGGTCCGACGCCCGCGCCGCCGAGCGGTCGTTGACCTGGGCCAGCGACGCCAGTGGGGACCCGCCAGACCCAGGCGAGGAGATCGACCGCCCTGACCTCGTCGCTACCTGGGACGACCGCGGGTTGACGCTCTCCGAGGCGGGCGATTCCGGCGCAACTATCTCTTCGGATACCTGGACAGATATCGAACGCTGAGTGGGCTGGCCGGTCTCTCGTGCCGGCGGTTCTGTGGTTATCCACGTGTGTCCGCAGGCTACGTCGTTAGCTCCGGTGCTCGGTCACCACGGCCGGGTCCGGCAGTTCGGACATCCCACCGTGTCTCGTCGTCGAGGCGGCCGCGACGGCGTTGGCTCGTGCCAGCACACGCTCCAGGTCGCGCTCGCCGTCGGCCAGGGCCGCGACGACACCAGCGGTGAAGGCGTCACCGGCGCCCGTCGTGTCGACGGCGTCGACCTCGTAGCCCGCGTGGCTGACTCTCACCGGCCCCCAGGGTGCGTCGCCCGAAGCCGAGGCCGCCGAGCCCGCCGAACCCGCCGTCCGGAAGACGGTGTGGACGCCGATTTCGTGGAGTTCGCTCGCCAGTTCGTCGGGGTCGGCGGCGAAGCCGGCGGGTGTCAGGTCTTCGGGGGTCGTCTTGACCACGTCGGCCAGCGGGAGGAACCGCCGGACCTGGGTCTCGAAGTCGGCGTCGGGCCAGAGTTCCGGCCGCCCGTTCGGGTCGAACACCACGGTACAGTCGCGTTCCCGGGCCCGTTCGGCGAGGTCGAACACCGCCGACCGCGACGGTTCACTGGCCAGGAGGACGCCCCCGAGGACGACCCACTCGACGGTGTCGAGCACCTCGGCGGGGACGCGACCGGGCTGGAGTCGCGTGTCGGCGGTGTCGTCGCGATAGAAGGTGAAACGCGGGCTCACCTCGTCGCTGGCCGCTTCGCTGTTCTCGCCGTCGCCGACTGCCGCAGGCTCGTCCTCGACTGTTGTGGCCTCCTCCGGGGCGCCGCTGACGAAGGCGAGGGTCGTCTTCGCGTCCGGGTCACGCTCGACGAAGCGGTCGGGCACCCCCCGGTCGACGAGCGTTTCGACGAGGAACTGGCCGAACGGGTCGGCACCGACGCGGGTCCAGAACCACGGCGGTTCGTCCAGTTGTGTGAGCCTGACGGCGACGTTCGCAGGGGCACCGCCAGGATGGCGAGCGAACCGTTCGACCGCCGCGAGCGGGGCGTCGGACTCGGGAAGGAAGTCGACCAGCGTCTCGCCGGCGACGAGAACCGTCCGAGTCACTCGTCCTGGCCGACGCGAAGCACCTGCACGAGCGAGTAGACCGGCACGCCGTCGAGACTCTCCACGCCGCGCTTGTCGGTGAGGACGGCGCAGGCGACCGGGTTACCCCCACGCTCGCGGACAGCGGAGATCGTCTCTTTCATCGTCGTCCCGCTGGTGATCGTGTCGTCGACGAGGTAACAGTCGCGGCCGCGGATCTCGGCGAAGTTCCGCGAGAACGACCCCGAGAGGTCCTGGTCGTCACTGTCGTCCCACTGGTGTTTACTGGGGGCGTAGGTACCGAGGTCGGTGTCGAGTTCGCGGGCGACACAGGTGGCGATGGGTGCGCCGGCCTTCTCGATGCCGATCGTGAGGTCGACGTCCTGGCCCTGTTTGGAGAGCAGGTCCGCTGTGGCGGCGCTGACGTGGTTCAGTCGCGCGCTGTCGCGACCGATCGCCGACCAGTCGACGTGGATGTCGTCGAGACCGCTGTTCGTCTGTTCTGTCGTACTCACCGCCTCGGCGCCGGCCCGCTCGACCAGCCACGACGCCGTCTCCTTCGAGACGTTGAGTTCGTCCGCGATCTCCCCTTTCGAGAGGCCACCCTCGGCGAGTTCGGCCGCGCTGTCGATCAGGTCGTCGATGTTCTTCATGCCCGCTCGTTCGCCCCGGGGGATCATTATGCCATCGGACTGTTCGGACCCGAGCAACCGACCCAGCGGTCCCAGACCGACGGTTCACCGGCCAGCCCAGCGGGCCCGCGCGGGTGCCGACCGGAGGCGTGGACCGAAACACCGATTTACCGAGAGGGCCGCCACTCAGGAGACATGCACGAGAACGGGACACCACACATCGGGATCGTCGGCTGTGGAAACATCGGGCACCGCCACGCCCAGTTGCTGCAGGGACAGGGCATCCCTATCGCCGGCGGTGCCGACATCGCCCCCGAGGCTCGGGAGCGATTCACGGAGGAGTTCGGCGTCCCGACTTTCGATGACCACGAGGCGCTGTTCGCCGAGGCAGACGCCGTCGTCGTGACGACGCCCAACGCCTACCACGAGGAGCCAGTCGTCGACGCGCTCGAAGCCGGACTGGACGTCCTCGTCGAGAAGCCACTGGCCAACGACGTCGAGAGCGCCGAGCGGATCGCCGCCGCGGCCCGCGAGGCCGAGAGCTTCTGTATGGTGGGCTTTCACACCCGCTTCGAGAGCGACGTGGAGGTATTGACCGACTACCGCCAGGCGGGACGGTTCGGCGAGGTCGACCACGTCGAAGCGAGTTTCGTCCGGCGCCGCGGGGTGCCGGGTCGCGGGTCGTGGTTCACCCGCAAGGAAGTCGCCGGCGGCGGCGCGCTGATCGACATCGGCGTCCACGCGCTGGACCTCTCGCTGTACCTGCTGGGCTATCCCGAGGTCGAAGAAGTCACGGGCGTGACACGCTCGCAGTTCGGCGGGAGTGAGGACTACACCTACCTCCACATGTGGGGCGACGACCAGGGTGCCGAGGGGTTCGACGTCGACGATTCGGCGTCCGCGTTCCTCCGATGTGCGGACGGGAAGACGGTCTCCCTGGAAGTGGCGTGGGCGACGAACCGCCAGCCCGCCCAGGAGTACGTCCTCCGCGGGAGCGATGCGGGCGCGACGTTCGACAAGGGCGCGGGCGAACTGACTGTCCACGAGACGAGCACCGAAGGCGGCGGGCACATGTCCGACTCGGCTATCGAGACGGACGACCGCGACGCCCACGCGGCCGAACAGGCGTATTTCGTCGAACACGTCGCCGAGGGTACCACGCCGAGTCGGAACACGGTCGAGCAGGGGCTTCTCGTCCAGCGGGTGCTCGACGCGATATACGAATCCGACGAGACCGGCAGCGCAGTCCGTCTCGAGAACTGAAATCGATGCCCGCTCGTCGTCCGTCGGGTTCTGGATTCGCAGTCGAGAGACCGTCCACGCGGGAGACGGCGATGCTGGCGGGAAGGGACAGACTGATTTGGTCGGTCAGTCAATAGACAGGCACATGGCCGACGACGAGCTTCTCGACTCGCTGGAGTCCGTCTCGCGGCAGTTCGACTTCGGCGAGTACGAGGCGACGGCGTACCTGACGATCCTCGAACACGGGGAGCTGACGGCGTCCGAACTGTCCGAGCGGACGGACATCCCCCAGCCGCGGGTCTACGACACGGTCCGCAGCCTCAACGACATCGGGCTCGTCGAACTGCAGGAGTCCCGACCGATGAAGGTGCTGGCGATAGACCCCGAGGAGGCGTTTGGCGACCTGACGGCGTCACTCGACGACCTCGTCGCGAACCTCTCCCGGACGTACACCGAACCGGCGCGCAACGTCGAGACCGTCTCGCTCGTCAAGTCACGCCCGACGATCCTGCGATACCTCTCGGACATCATCGACGCGGCCGACTACGAACTCATGCTGTCGCTGACGCCCGACCTGCTCGCACGCTTCGAGGACCGTCTCGAAGAGAAACGCGAGGAGGGGGTCGCGACCGAGATCCTCATCTCGCCGGGAGCCGAGGCGCCCGGCCCCGACGACTACGACTATCGCGCCGTGGCCAACAGGGTCAGGGGCCGACGCGGCGTCACGACGCCGGTCGTGGCGGTCGCCGACGGGCGCTACTCGCTGTACGCCACACGCGAGAGTCTCCGCGACGACAACGACCGCTACGGCGTCATCTTCGACCGGTCGGAACTCGGGTTCATGGTCTCGACGTACCTGAACCTGGTCCTGTGGTCGACTGCCGACATCATTCTCGGGGAGAACGGCTCTATCACCTTCCCGCGACGCTACGGCACTATCCGGCGAGCGGTCGCGGACCTGTCGGAACTCGGCGGGGAGTTCACCGCTCGCATCGAAGGCCGAGACGTCGTCACGGGCGACCGCCGGACGATCGAAGGACGCGTCGTCGAAGTGACGAGCAGTCCGGCCCGGGAAGAAGCCTCGCTGGTCGTCGAGACCGACGCTGGACGTGTGACTGTTGGCGGACAGGTAGCAGCGTACGAAGACATCGAGGCGCTCGACATCCGGGTCGACCGCGCAGACCGAACCGACGAGAACTGAAGGGCTTCCCCCGTTGCCCCCTGTTCTGTGCGCCGGGTCGGGTCAGCGGTGCGTCGACAGTGCGACGCGCGGGTGGCCAGGTCGTGCTATCGCCAGCGGGAACCTCGGCATCCCGTTTCGGACCGCACCCATATCTGGTGGCTTCACCGGTATAAAACCTGAACTTTCCGTTTCACAGTAATTCTGGCAAGTTCAGAAAATTCCGGAAAAGCGAAGTAGTTCCAATACATATGGAATCCGATAATGGGTAGTCGAGAAAAAGGACGGGGGACGCCAGCGGAGGTGGGACAGTGACTGGTGGGTCGATGTTCAGGGACGTGCTCGGGTCGTCGGTCAAGACGGACGTGCTGGTGTCAGTCGCGGCGGTGCCGAGCGGGACAGACCAGTTGATCGAGTCGATCGACGCGAGCGAGTCGGCTATCTACAACGCACTCGGAGACCTCCAGCGTCGTGGACTCGTCCGGTCGGTCGAGGACCGTCACGAGGTCACCGGGAGCGGGCAACTGGTGGCGGACCTGCTCGAACAGCAGGAGAACCTCTGTCGACTGCTCGAAGACGACTACTGGGAGACACACGCCGTCGGCGCACTCCCGCGGCGGTTCAGACTTCGTCTGACGGAACTCGCGGGGGCCGAGGTCTTCCGTGCGCCGGATACGGACCCACACGCCGCCGTTCGAGAAGTCGTCGAGCGCGTCGAGGCCACCGACTCCCGTCTCGACGTCGTCACCCCGATCTACCAGGCCGACTACGACAACGTCATGCCGGACAGGCCCGGCGCTCGCCTCGTCATCGATACGACCGTCGTCGAGGAGTCGATCGAGCGCGTCGGCTCCCTCGAAGAGGCCCGCGTCTTCGACGAGACGAACGTCCGACTCCTCGACGTCGACGTCGGCGTGAGCGTCACCGACGACCACCTGATGCTCTCGCTGCCCACTATCGATGGCCAGTACGACTCGCGGACGGAGGTCTTCGCCACCGACGACCGCGCCCTCGCCTGGGGGCGTGACCTCTACGAATACTACTGGGAGCGTGGGACGCCCGCCGACGAGTTCCTGGCCGGGTACGACTGACCCTCGCGAGACCCACTGTTTTTGGCGAACCTAAAAACTCAAGAGGGTCGGGCCGTGAACGAGTAGTAATGAGTGCCAGGACGGGCGAGACTGCGAAGAATGGCGAGAACGCGGACGCCGAGGGAACCGATTCGCCGGTCGAGACGAACAGTGAGGGAACTAACACGGCAGTCGAGACGGACGACGAGTTCACCTTCGACGACGTGGCAGTCGTGATGGGGACGTACAACGAGGAGGCAGCGATCGGGACGGTGCTCGAGGACATCGATTCGGTGACGGACGGTCGCGCGTCGGTCGTCTGCGTCGACGGCTCGGACGACCGGACGCCGGAGATCGCACGGGACCACGGTGCGCAGGTCGTCGAACAGGAACCCCAGGGGTACGGCGTCGCCGTCCGGGCGGCACTGCTTTCGGCCGACCGGCCGGTCGTCGTCACGACCGACTGTGACGACACCTATCCGATGGAAGAGCTGCCGCGATTTCTCGACCTCGTCAACGACGGCGCAGACGTGGTGAGCGGCGACCGCATCTCGTCGGGGGCCGACGCGATGCCGGCGCTCAACCGCGCCGGGAACCGGGCGTTCGCACTGCTCGCGAGCGGATTGCTCGGTCGACGTGTCCGCGATACGACGACCGGCATGCGCGCCTATCGCCGCGACGTGATCGAGTCCATCGCCTGGACCGAAAATACGGGCCTCTCGGCCGAACTCCTGATGCGGCCGGTGATGCGTGGTTACGACGTTCGCGAGGTACAGATCCCGTATCGCGAACGGAAAGGAGAGACGAAACTCGACCCGTTTGCCGGCGGTGCGGCCATCGCCGGGTCGATACTGCGCGTGGGGCTCGAAGAGCGCATTCGCTGATTTTCGGGGACCGCGCAACGTGTGCCCGTCGCGGTCGCCGCCTGGTTATTTCGCGGCCACCGGCTGGCTACTCCCCGCTCACGTTCGAGAAGAATGAGACGCCTGCCGCGTAGTCACCGCCGGGGAGGTAGGTCCGCTCGCAGTCACTCGTGAGTCGGCAGACCCGCTCTTCGGGGGGCCAGAGCACGCCGACTTCGTCCCCGGCGTCGACGACGGTCGTCTCCTGCACGTAGGTGATCGTCGAACCGCCGGACTGGACGAACGTCACCGAGAGCGTCACCGTCGTCGGACCGTCGAGTCGGAGGCTCGACGCGTCGCTGTACCGCCGGAGGCCTTCGGTTTCGAGTGCGATCTCGTCCTCTTCGATCCTCCAGGCGACGGTCTCGGTTGCTCCGTCGACGCGGTCGACGCCGTAGTGGAGCGTCTCGCCGTCGGCTTCGACTCGGACCGAAGCGGTCTCTGCACCCGCGACGACGCCGACGGTCGCGCCGACACGCAGGCGTTCGCCGCGTTCGACAGAGAGTTGCTGGAGCGTCGGTTCCAGGTCACCGGCCGGGGGCCAGTCCCCCCGATAGCTAAACCGGTAGGGGGTGCGGTCGGGAAACGCGTCGAGGCTGGCGGCGTCACCGCCGGCGTCGCGGTTCATCACGTAGACGACGTCGCCGCCGAGGGAGGGGTCGTTGCGGAGCCACTGGAACGGGTGGTTCAGCCACGGACCGTAGGGGGTCGGCACCAGGACGAGCGCGTTCTCGAAGTCGGTCCGCTCGAACGGTTCGTACACCGTCGCGAGGTCCTCGCGGTACTCGACGTTACGCTCGACCGGTTCGTCGAACGTCGCCGCGGCGACGGTCCCCGCCCCCGCCAGTGAGCCGACGAGCACGAGCGCGAGCACGACGTTCCGGACGGCCGGTCGGGCGCTCGTTCGACCTGCGAACTGCGTCGCGGCCGTCGCGCCACGGTCCGCGAGCGCCCGTGTCCACCTCGCGAGCGCGAGGACGCCCGCAGCGGCGAACACCGCGAGCGGGAGCAACAGGTCGAAGTGATAGAACGGCCCGAGGTTCGCGATCAGGCCGTCCGTCGGGTCCTCGACGGCCGCGAGCACGTTCAGGTTCCCCCAGAAGAAGACGTTCCCGACGGACACAGTGACGAACAGCGCCGCCAGCAGGCCACGGCAGGTGCGGTCGCCGAGCAGTCGGCGGTCGGTCTCCCCGTCGGAACTCGCCGGCGCGTCGTGGCCGCTGTCGGGACGCTCTTGCGAGTCGTTGCTGTCCTCGCCACTGCCTGCGAGTCGTGCGGAAATGCGCTGCCGGACGGAGTCACCGAACGCGACCAGCAGGCCGACGAGCGCGAGTGTCGACCCGAGCCAGCCGAGCGGGCCCCAGCGAGTCAGGAGTTGCCAGAGGACGTGACGATTCGCATCGACGGCGACCGCGGGCGTGTAGTCGCGCTCGTGGTTCAGGATCTCCCGGTGGCCGAAGCCGGGACCGTCCTCCGGCGCGAACGCCTGATAGGGGAAGACGAACGGGTCGCCGGTCACCAGCCAGTTGTACACCAGCGTGACACCGACGAAGGTCGTGCCGAGTGCGGCGACGGTGAGGAGACGGCGAGTGACTCCCCACGGGTTGTGTCGGTCCCACCAGACACGGGCGAGCGTCACGACGGCGTGGGCGACGAACGGCAGCGCGAACAGGACGGCGGTGAAGGGTCGCGAGAAGAAGGCGAGGCCGACCGCGAGGCCAGCGAGCGCGGCGTACCGGAGACTCTGCCGTCGGACTGTGCGGACGTACGTCAGGGCGAACAGGAGATTCAGCGCGGTCGTCGGGGCGTAGGAGAGAAACACTGCCGAGGTGAGCACGAACAGCGGCGCGGTGGCGACGAGAGCGGCGGCGACGACGCCGACCTGGTCGTCGAACGCCTCGCGACCGAGCAGTCCGACGAGCGCGACTGTCGCGGCTGCGACGACAGCGAGGGCCACCCGCGGGACGCCGAGTGCGAGCCCCGGGGCGAAGAGCCCGGCTGCGACTGGCGCGTACTTGGGGTACATGCGCCCGCCCTCAGAGACGAAAAACCAGGGGCGGACGGCCTCGGGGACGGGCGGTGTCATCGTGAACTTCCCGTCCAGCAACATGGCGGCTTGCTGGAGGTAGACGCCCTCGTCGTGATTCAGCGAGTGATAGGGAAACAGGTCGTGGGCGACGAAGAGAACGAGCACGCCGGCGAGAAACGCGACGATGGCGAGGAGGGCGTCGGCCGGTCGGCCAGGGAGCGTGCGGGCGAGTCGGCGACCGACGCGGCGGGCGACGGTCCGTGGTCGGGGCGAGCGGGAGCCGCGAGGTCCGGGATCGGCTTCTTGCCCCTCGCCGGCCATGCTTACGCGCCGCGGTCCCGGTCGAAGTTTTCGGGGACGGTTTCGACGTCCTCGGGGAACCACGAGAGGTCGTGGTCGGCGTCGAGTTCCACGCGGACCGGCTGGTCGCGGGGCACGCGGTGTTCGTGGTTGTGCGTACAGCCGACGACGTCACCGCTGTCAAGTTCGACGCGGTAGAAGACGCTCGGGCCGAGGAAGCGCCGGTGGACGATCTCGCCGTTGGCCTCGATGTCCTGGACGCTCCGCAGGGCGACGTCGTCCGGGCGGACGAGGAGGTCGACCTCGGCGCCGTCGTACACCTCGGTCAGCCCGTGGACGCGCTCGACGGGAACCTTCCCGATGCCGGTGTCGACGTGGTCGTCGCGGATGACGCCCGAGACGAAACTCGCGTGGCCGAGGAAGGAGGCGACGAAGCGCGATTCGGGGTGCTGGAAGACGGCCTCGGGCTCGCCGACCTGTTCGATGTCGCCGTCGTTGACGACGGCCACCCGGTCGCTGATAGACATCGCTTCCTCCTGGTCGTGGGTGACCGAGATCGCGGTGACGCCCGCAGCTTTCAGGATGGACCGGACCTCCTCGCGCATCTCGACGCGAAGGTCGACGTCGAGGTTCGAGAACGGCTCGTCCAGCAGGAGGAGCTGGGGCTCGGGTGCCAGCGAGCGAGCGAGCGCGACCCGCTGCTGTTGCCCGCCCGAGAGCTGGTCGGGGTAGCTGTCCCGGTGGGCGGAGAGGCCGACGAGGTCGAGCAGTTCGTCGACGCGTGCCTCGCGCTCCTCGTGGGGCAACTCGTGGAGGCCGAAGGCGACGTTCTCGGCGGCCGTCTTGTGCGGGAACAGGGCGAACTCCTGGAAGACGATGCCGACGTCGCGGGTTTCGGGTGCGACGAAGCTGTCGCCGCCGGCCACGGGGTCGCCACGCAGCCGGATCTCCCCGCCGTCGGGCTCTTCGAGGCCCGCGATGAGTCGGAGTGTGGTGGTCTTCCCACAGCCGGAGGGTCCGAGCAGGGTGAGCAGTTCCCCGTCGCGGACGGACAGGTCGAGGTCCTCGACGACAGTCTCGTCGCCGAAGCGTTTGGTGACGCCGTCCAGTTCGAGGACCGTCTCGCCGGTCACGTCCCCGGTCGCCCCACTGTGGCTCGCTCGCTCCTGGGCGTGGCTATCGGACACGGTACCACCCGCCGGGAGACCGCACTGACGCGTCCATGCTACCTCCGGATACGATTTAGGGTGCCCTAAAGCCATCGGGTTCGCTCCGCCGGCCGGAGTATCCGGCGGAGAGGCCACTACTCGACAGTGTGGCCTTCGATAGGGGCCGCTATTCGACGCTGTAGCCTTCCATCGAGAGGATGACGAGCATCGAACCCGCGGAGACGACCAGGAGGACGAGCGCGGGAAGCGCGGCCGAGCCGTAGGCGGCGGCGCGTTCGGCTCGCCAGACGAAGGTGACGAGCGTCTCGAACCCGGCCGGCCGCAACATCAGCGTCGCTGGCAACTCCTTCATCGTGGTGAGAAAGACGAGGGCAGCGCCGCCGATCTGTCCGGGGGCGATCAGCGGCAAAGTCACCGAGCGAAAGGCACCGAGAGGCGAGCGTCCCAGCGAGCGGGCAGCTTCCGGGAGGGCGGGGCTGACCCGGAGGATAGAGGCGCGAGTCGAGCCGACCGCCTGGGGGAGGAATCTCACGACGTAAGCGTACAGCAAGAGGGGGAAGGCGAGTGCGCCGCTCTGGTAGAGGCTGCCGCCGAAACGCGCACCGAGGAACACGAGCGCGATGCCGACGATGATGCCGGGGACAGCGTAGCCGACGTAGGAGGCGCGCTCGAACAGCGTCGCCAGCCGGGAGTCGTCGCGGGCCGAGAGGTGAGCGATCGGGAGGCCGACGATAGCGGCGAGCAGCGCGGCGGCGGCGGCCACGCCGACCGAGTTGACGACGTGCTCGAACCCGAACGCGACGCTCATCCCACCGCTGGGGCGAACCAGCCAGAGTCCGAGGACGGCGAGCGGGACGACGAGCGCGAGGCTCGCGACGAACAGACAGGGGAGGACCGCCGGCCAGCGCCACGCGCCGAGACTCACCCTGGAGTCGCCGGTGCCGTGGCCTCTGGTGGTCTCGACGCGCTCGCTGCCGCTGTACCGGCGCTCGGCGGCGAGGATCACGAAGGTGATACAGACGAGGACGACCGAGAGCATCGCTGCCGTGTTCCGGCCGAAGGCGTTGAACTCGACGTAGATGGCGCGCGTGAACACGTCGTAGCGGAGTATCGACGGCGTCCCGAAGTCGGAGATCGCGTAGAGGGCGACGAGCAGTGACCCGGCGGCGATAGCGGGCCGTATCTGCGGGAGCGTCACCCGGCGAAACGCCTGCCAGGGGCTGTGTCTGAGCGTCCGGGCGGCGTCGACCAGTCGGGTGTCGAGGGACTGCAGCGCGGCGCGGGTGGTGATGAAGACGTAGGGGTAGGTGTAGAGCGTGATAACCAGGGCGGCACCCGGCAGCCCGTAGATGCCGGGGATCGACTCGACGCCGAGGGGTTCGAGCAACGACTGGAACTCGCCGCGAGGGGCGAACGCGGAGGCGAAGGCGAACGCGCCGATGTAACTCGGGATAACCAGCGGCATCGCGAGTGCGACCGTCCAGAAGCGACGGAAGGGGAGGTCTGTCCGGGTCGTCAGGTACGCGAGCGGCACACCGATCAAAATGGAGGCGCCGGTCACGATAGCGGTCAGGACAAGGCTGTTGACGACGATCTGGACGGTGCCGGGGCGGAGCAGGATAGCGGATATCTCGCCCGTCTGGAGGACGCGCCCCCCGGCGATGAGCATCCAGGTGAGCGGCAGGAGCACGACCAGCGAGACCGCGCCGGCGAGAACGACCAGCGCTCGAGCGGTGATGGCCTCCCGTGCGCTGGACAGTCCGGTCGCCGACGCGCTCTCGCTATCTGGCATCTAGAGGACGTTCTCTTCTCGAAGTAGTTGAACCGTACTATCCAGGTTCGAGAGCGCCGACAGGTCGATATCGGGGACGTTCAGTTCGTCGATAGACGGGAGCCGACCGACGGGTTCGACGCCGGAGACGAGCGGGTACTCGAAGGTCCGTATCGCGAAGTACTCCTGGGCCTCCGAGGAGAGCAGGTGGCGCACGAACAGGTCGGCCTGTTCCGAGCGCCCGCTGGCGCTCATCCGGGCAGCACCGGCGACGTTGAAGACGCTCCCGGCGTCGCCCTGGGTGAAGGCGGTGCCGAGCGGGGCCTCCGGACGACCCGCGAGGACGCGCTGGATGTAGTAGTGGTTCGTGAACCCGAGCGCGAGGTCGCCGTCGGCGACGGCCTGTGCGATCGCGAACTCGTCGGAGTAGGACTGGACGTTCAGTTCCTGCATCCCGCGGAGCCACTGGCGGGTCGCCGACTCCCCCTCCAGTTCTATCATCGCGGTGATAAAGCCCTGGAACGAGGAGTAGGTCGGCGCCCAGCCGATCTCCCCTTCGTAGTCCGAGAGGTCGGGAAAGTCCATGATACCGCCGGGAACGTCCGACTCCGAGAGCGTGTTCGTGTTGTACGGGACGGTCCGCGCGCGACCGGACGTGCCGGTCCAGGCACCGTCGTCGGCGCGGAACTCCTCGCCGACGAGCGAGGTGGTCTCGTCCGCGAGCGCTTCCGTGCGGTCGTTCTCGGCGAGAAAGCCCAGCGCACCCGCGTTCACCGAGTAGAAGACGTCTGCGGGCGTGTTTCCGCCCTCGGTGTCGATGCGCGAAGCCAGCGCCGAGGCCGTGTCGTAGGTGACCTGCGGACTGAAATCGGGGTAGCGTTCGTCGAGATACGAGACGAGGTCCCCGACGAGCCCCTCACCGCGGCCGGAGTAGATGCGCAGCGACCCGGAGAGGTCGGGCATCTCGTCCATCGACGTGCCACCGGGGACGGGGCGTGCCTCGAAGGCGCCGGGGCCGGAGCCGTACCAGGGCGGGGACCCGGCGACGGATCCCATCTCGCCGTCGCCGCCTTCGGTGTCAGTCCCGTCGCCGCCGTCGGAACCGTCACTGCCGTCGCTTCCGCCACTACCGTCGGAGCCGTCGCTGCCGCTGTCGGTCGGGGTGGAGTCCCCGCCACCCTGACAACCCGCGAGGAGCCCCGCCGTGCCGGCGAGTCCCGCTGCGAGGATCTGTCGTCGCGTTCTGTCGTCGATACCGTCGGTCATGGAATCGTCGTTCGTCATCTGTGTTGGGTTCGCTGCGTCGTTTGTATCTGCCGATTCAGTCGTCCGCCGTCGCCGGTTCGGCGCTCGTGACGCCGGGCTGGACCGCGTCCAGGGCGGCCAGCCAGTCGTGCATGTGCTCGCCGACGTAGGCCAGGAAGTCGGCGTTCTCGTAGTCGAACTCGCCCTCGACGAGCGCGTCGGCCATCGCCTCGAACACCTCGGCGTAGGAGTCGGCGTCCCCACCCGCGTCGTCCACGATCTCCCAGACGTGCTCGTTGAGTTCGAGCGCGGGCACCTCGTTCGTCAGGTCGCCGAAGGTCGAGCGCGGCGCTTTGTTGTGCTCACAGAGGGGTGTGCCGTTGTACACCTGCTTGCCCAGCACGTCACAGGCCCGCTTGAGGAAGACGCCGCTCCAGATGTCGTCGAAACGGCCCACGTCCCAGGGGTTGTCGTCCATGGGCAACTGGTAGAACGCGGGGACGACCTCCCGCCGGAAGGCGAGGTTCATCGAACAGACGGTGAGGTACTGCCCCGCCGCCGCCACGAAGTCCTCGCCGTAGTCGTCGGCGTCGAGTCGCGTCTCGGCCTGGCCCTGCAGGTCGCCGTCCATGAGGATCCGGACCGCGTCGAGGTCCGGGACGTTCGTCCAGAGGCCCTGCGAGGCGACGACGTCGTCGACGTACTCCGTGTCGACTTCGACCGTCTCGTCCATCGCGCTGTAGGGGTAGCCCCGCGGATAGAGCTCGTGGTCGTCGACGTTCTGGTAGAGGACGTTCACCCACTGCTCGTCCGAGCGGACGCTCGTGATCTCCCCTTCGTAGGCGAGATTGGCCATGTGACGCCCGAAGAAGTCGTAGTCCGGATGGGGGAGCGTGTCGTCGTCGATGAACACGCCGTACTCGAAGTCGTTGGCCCACAGATAGAGGAGCCCGAAACTCGTCTCGGCGTGACTCGCTGCCGGCACGACGTGTTCGTACTCGGCGATCCCCTGCTCGCGATACCACTGTTCACGCGCCGACCCGTCGAAGACTTCGCCGGAGAGCCCTTCGTCCGCCAGCATCGACTCCATCGCCCCGGTCTCACAGAAGTCTTCGGTGACGAGTACGAACTGCAACCTGTCGAGGTCGAACCCGTGCTCGCGTGCGTTCTCGGCGTAGGCCCTGACGCACTCGTATTCGCGTATCGTCGGCACGATCACGCAGATATCCCGTGTCATGTGCTTCCTGGCGCAGATGTTTTTAGGTCACCCTAAAGAAGCTTGCGTTTAGGCTTGCCTAACAAATCCTGAACGACCTGGGACAGCTGCCGGCCATTGCCTTCGACGGCACCGTGTGACTGGGTGACGGTGAACGTGTAAGGCGTCCAAGGGGAACGCTTAACCCACTTCCACTGGCCAGTACAGGATACGATGAACGATCGATGCGAGCGGGAGGTGAGAGACCCGTGAGACTGGACGGTCAGACCTGCCTGGTGACCGGGAGTTCCCGCGGGATCGGTCGCGGTATCGCGAAGGACCTGGCCGACCGCGGCGCGACGGTGGTCGTCAACTACCGCTCGTCGGCGGCCGAGGCCGAGGCGGTCGTCGAGGAGATCCGCGACGCGGACGGGACCGCTATCGCCGCCCAGGCCGACGTCTCCGACCTCGCGGAAGTCGAGGCGATGCGCGAGGAGATCCACGACAACGTCGGGCCCATCGACGTGTTGGTCAACAACGCGGGGATCACCGTCGACAAGAAGTTCGAGAACATGACTCGCGAGGACTGGGACGCGGTCATCGACGTGAACCTCGGCGGCGTCTACAACTGTACGAAGACGTTCTTCGAGGACATCAAGACGAGCGAACACGGCCGGTTGATAAACATCTCCTCGGTCGTCGGCCAGCAGGGCAACTACGGCCAGGCCAACTACGCGACGACCAAATCCGGCCTGTTCGGCTTTACTCGTACTATCGCCCTGGAGATCGCGTCGACCGGGTCGACTGCCAACTGCATCGCACCGGGGTTCGTCAGGACCGACATGCTGGAGGAAGTCCCCCAGCGCGTCCAGGAGAAGATCCTCCGGGACATTCCGCTGGACCGGTTCGCGACCGTCCAGGATATCTGTGGGATCGTCTCCTTCGTCGCCAGCGAGGAGTCGGCGTACATGACCGGCCAGGTGCTTGGCGTCAACGGCGGCATGGAGTGGTAAGATGACCGGCGTACGCGGTGACCTCGTGGAGAAGCGACTGTCATGAGTCAGGAAGAGAGCGAAGAGAGTGCACAGGCGAGCGACGGTTCGGTCGAGACCGACGACCCGTCCGAGGGCGACACCACAGACGAGGAATCGCCACTCGAAGAACTCCAGCGACGCCGCCAGGAGTCCCGGCGAGGGGGTGGCGAGGAGCGCATCGAGCGCCAGCACGACCGCGGGAAGATGACCGCCCACGAACGCATCGAGTACCTCCTCGACGAGGACACGTTCGTCGAGGTCGACCCCTTCGTCGAGCACCGCTCGACGAACTTCGGGATGGCCGAAAAGGAGTTCCCGGGCGACGCCGTCGTCACGGGCTACGGCGAAGTCGACGGCCGCAAGGTGTTCGTCTTCGCCCACGATTTCACCGTCCTCGGGGGCTCGGTCGGCGAGGTTGTCGCCGACAAGATCTGCAAGGTGATGGACCGGGCCATCGACAACGGCGTCCCCGTCGTCGGCATCAACGATTCCGGGGGTGCACGTATCCAGGAGGGCGTCGACTCCCTGGCGGGCTTCGCCCGGATCTTCGAGCGCAACACGAAAGCCTCCGGACTGGTCCCCCAGATTTCCGCCATCATGGGCCCCTGTGCCGGTGGCGCGACCTACTCGCCGGCGCTGACGGACTTCACGTTCATGGTCGAGGACACCTCGCACATGTTCATCACCGGCCCCGACGTCATCGAGACGGTCACCGGCGAGCAGGTCTCGAAGGAGGAACTGGGCGGTGCAGGCTCTCACTCCTCGAAGTCCGGCGTCGCACACTTCGCCTGCCGCAGCGAGGAGGAGGCCCTGGACCGCATCCGCCGACTGCTCTCGTACCTGCCGGCGAACAACCTCGCCGACCCGCCCAGGGTCCCGTCGTGGGACGACCCGGACAGGGAACTCGACGACGTGACGAACATCGTCCCGGAGGCGCCACGGAAACCCTACGACATGACCGCGGTCATCGAGCGGGTCGTCGACGAGGATTCCTTCTTCGAGACCCACCGCAACTGGGCACGCAACGTGGTGGTCGGGTTCGCCCGGATGGACGGGCGCGTCGTGGGCATCGTGGCCAACCAGCCCCGCGTCAGTGCTGGCACGCTCGACATCGACGCCTCGGAGAAGGCCGCGCGGTTCGTCCGCTTCTGTGACTCGTTCAACGTCCCCATCGTGACGCTGGTAGACGTCCCCGGGTTCATGCCCGGGACCGACCAGGAACACAACGGGATCATCCGGCGTGGCGCGAAACTCATCTACGCCTACGCCGAGGCGACGGTGCCGCTGCTGTCGGTCGTCGTCAGGAAGGCTTACGGCGGGGCGTACATCGTCATGTCCTCGAAGTTCCTCGGGTCGGACGTCAACTACGCCTGGCCCGGCTCGGAGATGGCCGTGCTGGGCCCCCGCGGGGCCGTCAACATCCTGTACCGGAAGGAACTCCAGCAGGCCGACGACACCGACGCCCGCCGGCAGGAACTCATGGACGAGTTCCGCGAGGAGTTCGCCCACCCCTACGGCCCAGCGAGACGCGGGTATCTCGACGACGTCATCGAACCGGCCGAGACGCGCAAACGGCTCGTCCGCGATCTGGAGATGCTCGACGGCAAACGCGAGGACAGCCCGCCGAAAGACCACGGCAACATCCCCCTATAATGGACGCAGAGATCTCAGAGGAGCAGACGGACGACGGCGATGCGGGTGGAGCAGATGCGACCGGGGACGAGACGGTGACGGTCACCGTCGACGGACAGTCCGTTTCGGTCGACCTCCCGGCCGACGCCGACACCGACGAGGCCGCCGCCATCGTGACGGCGGTTGGTGCACACCTGACCGACAGAGCACGTGCGGCGACCGCGGCCGCGAGTGCGAGCGAGTCGACTGCCGACCGCACCGACCAGTGGACGCTGGCGACGCGCATGAAAGCCGTCGGCAAACGCCGCTGGCCCGACGACGTCGAACGCGGCGACGAGTGGAAAGCCGCCGCGCGGTCGTTTTACTGACTCTTCACCCGCCGATCCCTCCCGCGTTACTGATCCTCATGGTTTTAGGTGTGCCTAAAGATAGGAAGGTTTAAATCTTTTAGGCTGGCCAAAACCGGGTATGGACCGACGCAAGTTCCTGGCTTCGACTGCGGGAGTACTCGGAGTCGGGTTCGCGGGCTGTACCGGCAGCGGCGACCAGGCGACGGACGCACCGGACACGGCGGCACCGACTGCGACGCCGACGGAAGAGCCCACGGCCACGCCGACGGACGCGAGCGGGACGCCGACCGCGACTGTCTCGGAGACGAGCACGCCCTCCGACGGGGATTCTGGCGTCGAGACGCCCTACTCCGTTTCGATAGAACCGATCGGGGAGGTCACGTTCGACGAGGTGCCCGAAACCTGGGTCGCGAACAACGGCTCCTGGGCGGATATGGGAATCGCGCTCGGGCTCGAACCGCCGAAGGGCGTCTGGCTGACCAGCCGGTATCACACCCACTACTACGACGAAGTGCCGGGTGTCAGCGTCGACAAGAGCGACATGGTCTCGCTTTACCAGGACGGGGTCTCGAAGGAACTGTTCTACGACCTCTCGGCGGACGTCCACGTCATGGACCCGAACTTCCTGCAGAACCGCTTCAAGGGCTGGGAAGCGAGCGACGTCGAGGAAGTCCGCGAGGAGATCGCACCCTTCTTCGGCAACTGCATCTACGCCCAGCACTACCCCTGGCACGACGACTACCGCTACTACACCCTCTACGAGGGCTTCGAGAAGTTCGCACAGGTGTTCGGCCGGACGGACCGCTACGAGGCCTTCGAGAGCGTCCACGACGAGTTCCAGTCCAACCTCGCACCGCACGTCCCCGGAGTCGGCGAGCGTCCGTCCGTGGCGGTGCTCTGGGGCGTCGGGGAGAACCCCGAGGAGTTCTACCCGTACGTCGTCGGCGAAGGGACTGGCTTCAAGCACCTCACCGACCTTCGGGTCCGCGACGCGCTGGCCGACAGCGACATCAAGGACTTCCACGCGAGTCGCGCGGCCATCGACCTGGAGACGCTGCTGGAGATCGACCCCCCCGTGATCATGCTCCGGGGCTACGAGTCGATGGACCAGTCGGCCTTCCAGAACACAGTGGTGGGCTCCCTCCAGGACCACTCGACGGCGAGCGCGCTGACGGCCGTCGACAACGGCGACGTCTACCGCGCCGGCGGTCTCTACCAGGGACCGATCACGAACATGGTGTTGACCGAGCGAACCGCGAACCAGCTCTACGGCGTCGAGGAGGAACTGTTCGACCGCGAACGCGTCGCCGAAATCGTCACCGAGGGGGCCTGAACGATGGTCGGCGACGACGTCGCCGCGACGGTCGAGCGGGCCCGGGAAGGGGTCGAGCGACTCGCCACTCCCGACGGAGAGTTCGTGGTCGCCTGCCGAGAGACGGGAGTCAGACCCGTACCGGTCACCGGTTCGCGCTTCGCCTCCTACACGGACGCCGAAGAGGCCCGCGATGGGGCCCGCCGGTACCGGACGGCGATGCGTTCGCTCGACCCCGAACTGGCTCAATACGACCTCGCAGTCTGTGAACGCGGTTCCGACGGCGTCGACTTCGCGAGCGTCCGCGAAGGCACGAGTGCAACGCGGACGAACGGGCTCCCACAGTCCCGACAGACCGCCACGCTCACCGGCGACCGGACCGACGAGTGGCTGAAGGTAGAAAACGCGCCGCTGGTCCATCTGCGGGGGCCCGAAAGCCCACTGGACGACGAGATCGTCGAACGCCAGATCGGGGTGCAACTCGACCGATGAGCGAGAACCGTTCGCCCCCCGAGGAGGCCGTTCCCGCCGACGGAGAAGTCGAGCGTCGCGACGTCGTGGTCGTCGGCGGTGGTCCCGCAGGGACGGCTGCAGCCATCTTCAGCGCCCGATACGGCCTCGAGACGGTCGTCTTCGACCGGGGCTCGGGCTCGCTCGACCGCTGTGCCTTCCTCGCGAACTACCCCGGGTTCCCGGCGGGGATCGATGTCGAGAGTTTCACCGAGCTGTGCCAGGAACAGGCCCGCGCTGCCGGGTGCGACGTCGTCACCGACCTGGTCGAACGCGTCGAGCGACCCTCCGGGGACGAGGTGGGATTCCGCGTCGAGACACAGGACGGGCGCACCGTCCTCGGCGAGCAGGTGGTCGCAGCGACGCGCCTGACCGGGGAGTACCTCCGGCCGCTGGGGGGCGACGCGATGTTCGAGGTCCACGAACACGGTGGCGAGGAACACGAACACTTCGATCGTGACTACGCCGACGCCGATGGTCGGACGCCCGTCGACGGCCTCTACGTGGCCTCGCCGAGCGGGGAGCGCGACGTGCAGGCGGTCGTCGCCGCGGGCCAGGGCGCCCACGCGTCGCGCGCGCTCGTCGAGGACCGCCGCAGAGCGCGGGGCTACCCGCCCGAACTCGCGAAACACTACGACTGGCTCCGCCCCGAGAGCGAGTTCGGTGGCGAGTGGGGCGGCCGCGAGCGCTGGCGCGAGTGGTTCGACGAACGCGTTCCCGACGACTGCGACACCGACCCGGACACCCTCGACGAACTCCGGGAGGAGTACATCGACGACGCGTTCGCGACCCGCCGGACAGGCGACCAGATCGAGGCTCGCACCGAGCGCGCACACCGGCGACTCGCCGCGGCGCTCGATACCGAGGCCGTCCTCGACGGCATCGACGACGAAATCATCAGGGAGTACCTCGCCGACACGGAGTAAGGGTCGCCATCGATGCAACAGGACGAACACACGCTGCGTGGCCTCCGGCGAGTCCGACAGGCCGGTCCCGAACCGGAATCACTAAGTCGCTGTTTAGGCTTACCTAAAACCAACGAATGGCCGAAGAGAGGGTAGAGACGACCGGTCGGGCGCGGTCGGGGGCACGCTTCGACTGGCTGGACCGGTCGCTCGTCGGGCTCTGTCTGGGGAGTCTCGTGGTCGTCGTGGCAGGTGGTCTCGCCCAGGCGCGGTTCGGCAGTTTCGACATGACGGTGTCACAGGCATTCTGGGCGGTCTTCAACCCCGACGTGGTGTTGAACGCCCAGACCTGGCGTGCGTTCCTGCTGGGACCGGACTTCCCGGTACTGGGCGCGGAACTCCCGGAAATGAACCGGCGCAGTCTCATCGTCTGGAACATCCGCATCCCGCGGGTCGTCGTCGGTCTCCTCGTCGGCGCGAACCTCGCCGTCTCGGGGGCGATCTTCCAGGCAGTGACGCGCAACGAACTCGCGAGCCCGTTCATCTTGGGCGTCTCCTCCGGTGCGGGGCTGCTCATCCTCCTCACGCTGGTGGTCTTCTCCGGGCTGGCGACGTTCCTGCCGCTGATCGCGGCGGTCGGTGGCGCCCTCGCGTTCCTGCTGGTGTACGCCATCGCCTGGCAGAACGGCACGTCGCCCGTCCGACTCGTGCTCGCGGGCGTCATCATCGGCACCGTCTTCCAGTCGCTCCAGACTGCTCTGTTCTTCTTCGCCGACGACATCGGCGTCGTCCAGACGGCCATCGCCTGGACGACCGGTTCGTTGACCAGCGTCGACTGGGAGCAGGTCCGGATGGCACTCCCCTGGACGGTGCTCGCGACGGGGCTCGCACTGCTCGGAGCGCGACAGTTGAACGTCCTCCTGCTCGGCGAGGAGACCGCACAGTCGCTCGGGATGGACGTCGAGCGGGTTCGCTTCGGCCTCTCGGGGGTCGCCGTCCTCGCGGCGGCCGCGAGCATCGCCGTCGCGGGCATCGTCGGCTTCGTGGGCCTGATCGTCCCCCACGTCGTCCGGAACGTCGTCGGGAGCGATTACCGCGCGCTGATGGTCGGCTGTCTGTTCGCCGGGCCCGCACTGGTGGTGGCCGCAGACGTCGGCGCACGCCTCGGCATGCTCGCGATTACGGGGTCGCTCGGCCAGCTCCCGGTGGGCATCGTCACCGGCCTCCTCGGCGGGCCGTACTTCCTCTATCTGATGCGCAAACAGGGCCAGATCGGTGAGTTCTGATGACCGGAAACACCGACACCGTGACCGACGCACGGCACGAAACCGCCAGCGACGACGCGACCGAGAAACCAGAGGACGACGCGCCGACCTTCCGCGGCGACGACCTCGTGGTCGGGTATCCGGGGACAGACGAACCCGTCATCGACGAGGAATCGGTCGTCGCGGCACCGGGCGAGGTGACGGCGCTGGTCGGCCCCAACGGCAGCGGCAAGAGTACGCTCCTCAAGGGACTGGCCGACCAGGTCGACAGGGACGCCGGGACGGTCCTCCTGGACGGCGAGGACGTAGACGACATCGGCACGAAGGCGCTGGCCCGTAGCGTGGGCCTGCTCTCACAGGAGAACGTCGCGCCCGACAGCCTGACCGTGCGCGAACTCGTCGAACACGGGCGCTACCCGCACCGTGGTTTCTTCGACGGACTCACCGAATCGGACCTGTCGGCCATCGACCGGGCGATCGACCTGGCGGGCGTCGACCACCTCCAGGACCGCGAGATCGGCCAGTTGAGCGGCGGACAGAAGCAACTGGTGTGGATCGCGATGGTCCTCGCCCAGGAGACGGGCGTTCTCTTGCTCGACGAACCGACCACGTTCCTCGACCTGCACCACCAGTTGCAGGTTCTGGACGTGCTGGAGACGCTTCGAGCGGAGGGCGAGACTACGATCGTCGTCGTCCTCCACGACATCCAGCAGGCGGCGCGTTTCGCCGACTACATCGTCGCGCTCGAAGACGGGTCGGTGTACGACTGGGGACCACCCGGCGACGTCCTCACCGAACAGTTGCTCGCCGACGTCTTCAGGGTGGACGCGGTCGTGGAACACGAACCCCTCAGAGTGTCACCGAGGCGTGCGCTCGACGACGGGAGCGACTGACCTCGGACCGTGGGTTTCCCGGGACCGTAACACCCACAACCTGTCCCTGCGAGAGGCCGGATATGACAGTCGCAGTGATCGGTGCCTCGATGACGAAGTTCGGGGACCGCGACGCCTGGATACAGGAGTTGCTCGCACAGGCGGGCGTGGCTGCCCTCGACGACGCGGGCATCGAACCCGACGACGTCGAGCACCTCTACGTCTCGAACATGTCGAGCGGCGAGTTCCAGGGCCAGACCGGGGTCATGAACGCGCTCGCCCACGACCTGGGTGTGATGCCAGCCTACAGCGAACGCGTCGACCAGACCTCGTCGTCCGGTGGCGCAGGCATCTACGAGGCCTGGCAGTCTATCGCCTCGGGCGCCAGCGATCTGACGCTCCTGGTGGGTGGCGAAAAGATGACCCACAAGTCGACCGCCGAAGCGACCGACATCATCGCCTCGATCACCCACCCCGTCGAGTACAAACACGGCCTGACCCTGCCCTCCTTCGCGGGCCTCACCGCGCGCCATTACCTCGAACGGTTCGACGCGCCCCGCGACTCGCTCGCGAAGGTCGCCGTCAAGAACCACCGGAACGGTGTCGACAACCCCCACGCCCAGTTCCAGAAGGAGATCGACGTCGAGACCGCCCTGGAGAGTCCGATGGTGGCGGACCCGCTCCGGCTCTACGACTTCTGTCCCATCACGGACGGGAGCGCGGGCCTCGTGTTCACCACCGAGGAACGGGCCCGAGAGATCACCGACGACTACGCCGTGGTCTCGGGCATCGACGGCGCGACGGATACACACGTCGTCCACGAGCGCGACGATCCCACCGTGATGGGTGGCGTCGTCGAGTCGAGCGAGGGCGCCTACGAGATGGCCGGTATCGGCCCGGACGACATCGACGTCGCCGAACTCCACGACATGTTCACGATCCTCGAGTTCCTCCAGATGGAAGGCTGTGGTTTCGCCGAGCAGGGCGAGGCCTGGAAACAGGTCGAGGAGGGCCGTACGGTGAGAGACGGCGAACTGCCGATAAACACCTCGGGTGGCCTCAAGTCGAAGGGGCATCCCCTCGGAGCGAGCGGCGTCGCACAGGGCTACGAGATATACAAACAACTCGTCGACGAGGCCGGCCCCAGACAGGTCGAGGCCGATACGGGACTGGCGTGTAACGTCGGCGGATTCGGGAACTGCGTCATCACCACCATCATGGAGGCACGATAATGTCGTTCGACGCTCACGTCTGTCAGAACGGACACGCGACCTACCCCGGGCACCCGCTCTGTCCGGAGTGTGGTGAACCACAGGAGGACACGATAGACCTCACCGACCGGACCGGCGAGGTGGTTACCTGGACGAAGAGCACGGCGACGCCGCCGGGCGTTCGCGCACCGAACACGCTCGCGATCGTCGAGTTCGACGTGAGCGACGCCATCGACGGCGAGGAGCACGTCCGCGCTATCGGGCAGGTCACGGTCGAAGATATCGAGACGGGTGAGAGCGTCGAACCGGTCTACGCCGAGGAGTTGCGCGACCCCGAAATCGGGATCAAAGAACCCGAAAGTACCGAGTGGGACGGCTACCGGTTCGACCCGGTCTGATCTCCGTTCTCAACAGTACTCGTCGAGCGCGAGTCTGACGGCTGCGTCCCGGTCGAAATCGTACGACCGCCAGTCCTCGACGGTCAACTGACGGTCGGGTTCGAGCACGTCGTCCGGGCCGTCCGGGAGTGTCTCCACCCGCGACGTGGCCACCATCGCTCGTATCTCCGAATTCGGGAGATCGAACCCCAGGAGGTCGCCGAAGTACGTCGGTGCCTGGACTGGAGGAGTGCCCACCGTCCTCGCGCCGAGTCGGACCAGCGTGCTCAAAAGCGAGAGGCCGGCACTGAACGTCGTCGCAGAACTCACGGCGACGACCTCGGGAGGTGTGTATCGGCCGGCAGTGGGCCACTCCGGCGCTTCGAGTCGTTCGAACGTGGGGAACCTTTCGACGAGGGCCTCCTGGACGTTTTCGACGGTCAGTGAGCCGGTTTCGATAGAATACTCGCCGGTCCGGAGGTCCCAGTCGCGGTCCTCCGACGCTCTCTCGAACGGTTCGGTACCGCGCTCGGCGACGTACTGGTCCGAGTAGCGGATCGCGCCCGGCCGGGACCGCGCGGTCACGACTGCCTCCCAGCCATAGAGGGTGTACGCGAGGAGGTCCGCGAGCACTCGCGACCCACCCCTGTTGTCGCGGAGGTCGACGACCAGCGTCTCCGTCTCTGCGTTCTCCATCTCGGTGGCGAGGTCTCTGAAGACCTCGAACGCGGACGGGATCCCGTCGAGCGTCTCTGCGAAATCTCCGGGTGCCGACTCTCCGTTGGCCGTCTCGTAGAGCTGTCGCGCGTGGTTCCGCCGCCGCTCGTCGATGTCCTCGCCCCGGTATTCGAACTGCTCGCGATAGTCGGTCATCGAGGGGACCCGGAGCCACGCGGCGTTCCGCCCCGGGAGCATGCGGTAGGTCGGCCAGCCCCCCGATTCGGGTCTGTCGAGCGACGACGGCGCCCGCCAGTCGCTGTCCGAGTCTGTCGGCCCGACCGTCTCGCGATGGACGCGACCGTCCGGTCGTTCGAACTCGAACGTCGCCCGGTCCGGCGAGTCGTCCCTGTCCAGTAGCGCCCCCATCGAACGCCAGTTCCGCAGTGAGAGCGCGAGGTTGGCCGTATCGCCGTGTGGCGTCTCGCTGCCGCGGAGACTCGCCTGTCGACGAACGAGTGTCTCCTGCTCGACGTCGTCGACACGCAAAAGCCGCGCACCGACCAATTCGTCGGAGACGTCTCCCCGGACAGCGGTCACTCGAACCCCCCCGTCGAGGAAGTCGAGACGGACCGGGATCGAACCGTCGGCCATCGGCGAGACGACGAACGTGTGCCCGTCCTGAACCCTGGCAGCCAGCGCAGAGAGGGATTCCCTGAGTTCCCGCTCGGAACACCCCTCACCGGCACACTCGTTCAGTCGTGACTGTAGAGACTCGTAGAACGCGAACCGCCCTCCCGCCCTGACGAACGGCGCGGGGTGTGTGGATTCGATCGTCTCCACGAGTGTTCGGACGTCTTCGACTGCTTCCTCACCAGTGTATTGCTCCTGCTGGCTCATCACCGATGGCGAGCAGGCGAACGATAAAAAACCGGAAATTTAGGGCTGGTATACAAACTTTTATATCGTGCCATCGTATCTCCGAGTGAAGCGATCCTGTCGCCGTTACCGCGGGTCCAGAAAGTCGCCGACCGGGTCGGGGTCGGTGGTACCAGGGGTCAGTCGGCAGGTGTGGCCAGCCCGGCGTCGCGGTGGGGAGAGTCGTCCGCTTCCTCCAGTGATTCGATGCCGGTCCACACCGATTCGTAGGTCTCGCCGTCTCTGTGTGGGTAGACGTCGACGAGTTCGTCGTCCTCGTAGACGGAGAGACAGAGTGCCGGGAGGACGATCCAGGTCCCGCGCTCGCCCGTCTCCCAGGAGTAACACTCCCGGGTCGCGAAAAACGGTGTGAGACTGACGTGCTGGTCTTCGGCCCAGCCCTCGAAGGACAGATACGTGTCCCGCAGTTCGGGGTCGCCCGACCCGTCCGCTGGAATCCGTTTGTCCCAGTTCTCGATGGTATAGCCTGCGAGCGTGCCCTCGGCTACGAGTGCCGAGAGAGCGTCCGCCACCCGTTCACGACGGCCGCGAACCGGTTTCGGGAGCCGTTCCCTGACGTGGAGCCGTGCACGCGTCCCGCAATGTGTCTGGGACATACGTGTCTCTCCAAACACCGTGTGGCATAATAAATCATTATGTTTTTTGAACTATCGTTTATGCGCAGATGCTGAGCAGTCTCCCGCGGCGACAGGAGCAGTCAGTTCTCGTCGTCCGTGGGGTCGTCACTCTGGGGGTTCCCGGTGTCTGTGTCGCCGTTCGAATCGTCGGCATCTGTCTCGTCCCCGTCGCTGCCCCCCGTCTCGTCCCCGTCACTGCCCCCTGTCTCGTCACCGGCATCCACATCCTCCGGCGTGCCGTTCTTCTCGTCACCGGCACCGTCGATTTCTCGTTTGATAGATTCGAGTTCGGCGTCTACGTTCACGCCGACGTCGGCGTCGTCGTCGGTACCGCCGTCGTCGTCATCCTCGTCGGCACCGTCGTCGGTCAGGCCTGAACTCTCACTGGCGTCGGCGGAGTCGTCGCTTCCCTCACCGTCGCTCTGGTCTCCGACGTCCTCGACGGCGATGTCGACGGCGCCGTCGTCCGAGTCGCCGCGGTCAGCCGATTTGCGAGCGCGGTTGGCAGCGTCGTCCGCATATTCGCGCAGGCGCGTCTGGACCTCCGAGCGGAGTTCGCGGGCGTCGGCCAGGAGGTCGGCGGCCTCCTCGTCGTTCGGCCGTCCCTCGACGGCGTCCTGGAGGTCGACGAGCGCGTCGTCGAGTCGCTCCAGCGTCGTCTCACTGACGTCGCGGGCCCGCCGGCCGAGTTCCCGACTCTCCCGGCGCGTGCGTTCGGTCCCCTCGGAGAGTCGGAGCGCACGCTGGAGTAGTCGGAGCGCCCGGATGTTGGTCTCTAACACCAGAATGAGTCCCGGGATGGCGACGTCGCTGGCGAACAGTCGCAACTCGCTGGGTTTCGGGGGCCGGAGCGGGCGGTCTTCCGGCGGATCCAGTTCCGATTCGAGGTCCTCCAGGGTCGTCACCAGCTCGGCGACGAGCCTCGACAGGTCCTCACCGGAGTCGCGGTCGGACATATCCTGCCCTTCGCGGGGCGACGGGATAAATGTCCCACTACGGGTCGGGATAGCACGGGGTGAAACGGGACGCGACTCGTCGTCACTCGGTCCGCTCGGGGAACGAGTCCGGGAGCGGCGCGGGCCGGTCCAGCTCCGTCTCCAGACCCGCGTACGCGCTCTCTTCCGAGGACGACCGGATACCGAGCAGGATATCGAGGACGTGTCGCGCGAGTTCCCCGCTGGCGCGCTGGTCCCAGTCGCTCCGGACCGCGTAGGCCAGATCGACGAGTCCCGCACCGCGACCGGTCGTGTAGTCGTGGGTCAGCGGGACCTCCCCCCAGTCGTCGTCGGTGCGAGAACGCACCCGGACGGGCCCCTCGAAGTGGTTCGGGTCCGGCAACGCGAGCGTGCCCTCCGTGCCGTAGATCTCGAAGGCCGGCATCGGGAACGTCGAACCGGCGACGTCGAAACTGAAGAGGAGATTCGCGGTGACGCCCTCGCCGAAGTCCACCACGGCGGACTCATGGGTCGGGACCTCGACGTCGACGGACTCGCCCTGCCGGTAGCCGCTCGTGATCTCGCGTTCGGCGTGGGGCTGGCCGACCGTTCCGGCGACGCGATTGGCCGGGCCGAGCAACGCCACGAGCGCGGTGACGTAGTACGGCCCCATGTCGAGACCGGGGCCGCCGCCCTCTGCGTAGAACAGGTCCGGGTCCGGGTGCCAGTGTTCGTGTCCGGGGGAGGTCCAGATCGCCGTCGCGCCCACGGGCTCGCCGATACGACCCGCTTCGATGACGGAACGTGCCGTCTGGAGGCCGGCACCCATGAATGTGTCCGGCGCCGCGCCCACGAGCAGCCCTCGTTCGGCGGCCGTCTCGACGATCTCGGCAGCGTCGTCGGTGTCGGTCGCCAGCGGTTTCTCCGTGTAGACGTGCTTGCCAGCCTCCAGCGCCTGCATCAGGACGTCGTGGTGAGCGAACGGCGGCGTCAGGTTGAGCACCGCCTCGACGTCGTCGCTCTCCATCAACTCCTCGACGCCAAGCGCCTCGACGCCGAACGATTCGGACTTCTCCTCGGCGCGTTCGGTGTCGAGGTCCGCACAGGCCACGATATCGAACGCGTCCAGGTGTGCGTCGTGGTCCAGGTATCGCTCGCTGATGTTGCCACAGCCGACGAGTCCGACAGAGAGTGGGTCCATACTCGTCACAGCGGAGTCACAGATATCAGTGTGTGGAAACCGGAAGCCGGTGTTAGGTGACCGGAACGAACCCGTCACGTTCCCCTGGCGGAAGTAGAGCCAGGCTACGGTCGTGTGAGAACGATCGCTTCGTACCCGTCCAGCCGGTCGACGTCCGCGCCGACGCCGTCCGCGTCGTGGCGGGTCTGGCGGTCGTGAACCGCCGCGAGCGCGTCGCATTCGGCGTCGGTCGCGTCCATCGAGTCGGCGAACTCGTCCCAGACGTGGTCGGGGAGTGCCAGATAGTACGTCTCTGTCGTCCGGGCGAGCAGCGGGTCCCAGTGGAACTGACTGCGCCACTCGTAGACGATGTCCTCGACGCCTGGCAGGTCGCGGACGTTGGCCTGGTGGGTGCGGACGAGCGTCGTCAGTCGGTCGACGTCGAGGTCGTGGTCCTCGGCGACTGCCGCGATGCAGTCCGCGTCGAAAGCGTCGAGTTCGTCACGGTCGGGCATGCCCCGGACTCGGGGCTGACGGAACAAAAACCGACAGGTCGTAGTACACCCGTGACGAGCGCCCAGGCATGCATCCACGAACGGAGACCTTCGTCGAGCGAGCGGCCGAACTGGGGGTCGACGCCGACGTCGAGGAGTTCCCCGAGGGGACCAGGACCGCCGCCGACGCAGCCGCGGCCATCGGCTGTGACGTCGCACAGATCGCCAGTTCGCTCGCGTTCGCGGCCGACGACCTCGTCGTCGTGGTCACGAGTGGCGCCAATCGCGTCGACGAAGCGAAACTCGCCGCCCTGCGGGGGGTTCCGGCGTCCGACGTCGAGATGGCCGACCCCGACGACATCGCCGAGACACTGGGCTGGTCGATCGGCGGCGTTCCACCGTTCTGTCACGACACCGCGGTCCCAGTGTATCTCGACGAAACGCTACTGGACTTCGAGACCGTCTGGGCAGCCGCCGGCACCCCCGAGGCTGTATTCCCGATAGCGCCCGAACGGATCCGCGAACTAGCCGACGCGACGCCCGCCGACGTCGCAATCGAGTGAAAAGATCCGGGGCCCAGAGTGGACCCTAATCGCCTGACAGTTCTCGAAAGTCGGGAATACCGCCCACCTATTTCACCGGTCCCCGTTTACGGTCGAACGAATGGGCGAACTCGCGAGACTGTTCGGACCGGAACGGGTCGCGGTCGTCGGCGCGACCGAGAGCGACGGCTCGGTCGGTCGGGCAGTGACTGAGAACCTGCTGGCCGGGTTCGACGGTGAGGTCGTCGCCGTCAACCCGACGACCGACGAAGTGTTCGGATTGCGCTGTCACGACGCGCTCGGGGACGTCGACCCTCCGCCGGACATGGTCGTCGTCGTCGTCCCGCCGTCTATCGCCCTGGACGTAGTCCGCGAAGCGGGCGAAATCGGCGTCGAGAACGTCGTCGTCATCACGGCAGGGTTCGGCGAGACCGGCAGCGAGGGGGCCGCCCGCGAACGGGAACTCCGCGAGATCGCCGCGGAGTACGACCTCAATCTCGTCGGTCCCAATAGTCTGGGGATCATCAACACCACTCGCGGGCTCAACGCGACGTTCGGCCCCGAAAGTCCCCAGGAAGGGTCGATATCCTTCATGAGCCAGTCGGGTGCGTTCGTCACGGCCGTCGTCGACTGGGCCAACGACCGCGACCTGGGGTTCAAAGACGTCGTTTCGCTGGGGAACAAGGCAGTCCTGGACGAGAGTGACTTCGTCGCCGAGTGGGGCGAGGACCCCGATACCGACGTCATCCTGGGGTATCTGGAAGACGTCGTCGACGGGCGGTCGTTTCTCGAGGCCGCCCGGGAGGTGACCAACGAGACACCGATGGTGGTCGTCAAGTCCGGCCGCACCGAGGCCGGTGCTTCGGCCGCGGCCTCCCACACCGGCGCGATGGCCGGCAGCGAGCAGGCATACGAGGCCGCCTTCGAACAGGCTGGCGTCCTGCGTGTCGACACCGTCCAGGAACTGTTCGACTACGCGAGCATCCTCGCGGGCCAGCCACTTCCCGAATCTGACGGCGTCGCCATCGTCACGAACGCGGGCGGCCCGGGCGTGATGACCACGGACGCGGTCGGCGACGCGGGACTCTCGCTGGCGTCGTTCACCGACGACTCGCTGTCGGCGTTCCGGGAGTCGCTCCCGGACGGCGCGAACGTCTACAACCCGGTCGACATAATCGGCGACGCCCCAGTCGAACGGTTCGAAGCGGCACTGGACGTCGCACTGGCAGACCCGAACGTCGGCGCGACGGTCGTCGTGGCCTGTCCGACCGCGACCTTCGAGTTCGAAGCCCTCGCCGAGACTGTTGCCGAGTTGCAGGCCGAGTACGGCAAACCGGTCGCAGTCTCGCTCATGGGCGGGTCTTCGACGCGGGCAGCGAGCGAGCGACTCTCCGAGTCCGGCATCCCGACGTACTTCGACCCCGCCCGGGCCGTCGAGAGTCTCGACGCCCTGCGCGAGCACCGCGATGTCCAGCGCCGAGAGACGGTCGAACCCGAAACGTTCGACGTCGACCGCCAGCGGGCGCAGTCGATACTCGAAGACGCCGCCGAGCGAGGAACCACGAGACTGGGCGTCGAGGCGATGGGCCTCCTGGACGCCTACGGTATCCCGACGCCCGCTGGAGAAGTCGTCTCGGGCCGCAGGGACGCTGCCGAGGCTGCCCGGCGGATCGGGGGCGGCGACGAGGTCGTCATGAAGATCGTCAGCCCGGACATCCTGCACAAATCAGACATCGGTGGCGTGGCGGTGGGCGTCCCACCCGAGGAAGCCGAGGACACCTACGAGGACCTCGTGACACGCGCCAGGAACTACCAGCCCGACGCGACGATACTCGGCGTGCAGGTCCAGGAGTTGCGCGACGTCGACGCGGGCGTCGAGACGATCGCCGGCGTCAACCGGGACCCGAGTTTCGGTCCCCTCGTGTTGTTCGGACTGGGCGGTATCTTCGTGGAAGTGCTGGAGGACGCGACGTTGCGAGTCGCGCCCGTCGCCGAACCCGACGCGCGAGAGATGCTCGACGACATCGAGGCCGCGCCGCTGTTGCGGGGGGCGCGGGGCCGCGACCCGGTCGACGAGGACAGCGTCGTCGAGGTGATCCAGCGCCTCTCGCAACTCGCGACGGACTTCCCCGCCATCGTGGAACTGGACGTCAACCCGCTGGTCGCGACGGCCGACGGCGCCACGGCCGTCGACCTGCGACTCACCATCGACCCGGAGCAAGTATGAACCCCATTTTCGTCACTTCGACCCAGGAAGGTACAGGCAAGACGGCCATCGCTGTCGCCGTCGCGAAACTCGCGAGCGAGACCGGCCGCGACGTCGGCTACTTCAAACCGAAGGGCACGCGGCTGCGCAGTCCGGTCGGCAAAACTCGCGACGAGGACCCGCTGCTCGCCAAGGAGGTGCTGGGCATCGACACGGACCTGGCAGAGCTCGAACCGGTCGTCTACTCGCCTGCATTCATCGAGGAGGCGATCCGCGGCGGCGTCGACCCAGCGGAGATCCGCCAGCGTGTCCAGGACAGTTACGACGCGATCGCCGCCGAGCGCGACCTCGTCGTCGTCGAGGGCGGGGGCCGTCCGACGACGGGCGGGATCGTGAATCTCACTGACCCCGACGTCGCGGCGTTGCTCGACGCACGCGTCGTCGTCGTTGCCGGGTACGGCAAACCCGGTGACGCCGACGAAGTGCTCGCGGCGGCCGAGCGTTTCGGCGACCGGCTCGCGGGCGTCGTGTTCAACGCCGTCGCCGACGCCGACCGCGACTCGCTGACGACCGACGTCGTCCCCTTCCTCGAAGGTCGCGGCGTGCCGGTGCTCGGGATCGTCCCCCGTGTGACGGAACTCGCGGGCGTCACCGTGGCCGACCTCGCATCCGAACTCGGCGCGGAGAACCTGACGCCCGACGTCCCGGCCGAGGGCTTCGTCGAACGGTTCACCGTCGGAGCGATGGGCAGCGATACGGCACTCCGACACTTCCGACGGCTCCAGAACGCGGCCATGGTCACGGGCGGGGACCGCTCGGACATCCAGGCCGCCGCGCTCCAGGCACCGGGCATCGAGTGTCTCGTCCTCACCGGCGGGCTCAGACCCTCCGGGGCCATCCTCGGGAAGGCGACCGACGCCGGAGTCCCCGTGTTGCTGGTCCAGTCAGACACCAGAGCGGTGCTGGACCGCGTCGACGACGTCCTCGATACCGGCCGGACACAGGACGTCGCGACCGTCGAACACATGGTCGAACTACTCGGTGCACACGCCGACCTCGGCGGACTCTACGAAGAACCCGCGACCGGCGAAGCCACCGAAGAGAATCAGGGCGAGGCGGTCGATGACGAGACCGCCGGAACTGAGAGTGAACGTGACGCCGTAGACGACATCGACACGGCCGACGACGAGAGTGACACATCCGACGACAGCGATACGACCGACGACGACGAGTGACCCACTAGAAACGGTGGTCTGACTGGTCGGCCGGGACCGACGCCGGTGGCTCCGGTACGGAGCGGGATGAACGATGCTACACGCTTATTGCACTCGAAACCCACCTTTCAGGTGGAGCCACACGGCTCCGTAGTGTCACACGCCGGGGCCTCGCCCCGCGCGTTTCCAGGTGGTTGCTGGAATGGCACGTCTCGGTATCCTACCCGATTTCGTATTTCCGCGCGAGACCTCGAAGGGTTACTCTCCCCGTGAGTCAGAACTGTCAGAGCCGCTCAGTCGTCGGTGTTGCTCGTTGCCGTCCCCGCAGCGGTGTCGACCGAGGAATCGGTACTGTTTCGTGACTTCACTGTTTCGGGGTCGAAGTCGTTCGTGGCAGTGTTCGGTTCCAGACCCGCCCGCTCTATCACTTCGATGTCGTCGCCCGGTGACTGCCCCGCCGTGGTCAGGTAGTCGCCGGTGAGGATGCCGTCGGCGCCGGCCTCGAAGGGGAAGTGTTGTTCCTCGGGCGCGAGGTTCGCTTCGCGCCCGCCCGTCAGTCTCACCCGGGCTTCGGGGTGGAGCAGCCGGTAGACTGCGATCGTCCGGACGATCTCCCTCGTGGAGATGTCGGCGCCGTCGTCGAGGCGCTCGCCCAGCGGCGTCCCCGCCACCGGGTTCAACACGTTGACCGGGAGCGAGGAGACACCGACGTCCTGCAACGCCATCGCGGCGTCGACGCGGTCGGTCGGTGTCTCTCCCATGCCGAGGATGACACCGGCACACAGGTCCATGCCCGCCGCCTTCGCAGTTTCCAGCGTCTCGACGCGGTCGTCGAAGGAGTGGGAGTCGACGATCTCGGGGAAAAAGCGCGGCGACGTCTCGATGTTGTGATTGTAGTGGTTGATCCCCTCGTCGGCGAGGATGTCGGCTTCTTCTTCCGTGAGGATACCGAGACTCGCGTCGACTTCCACGTCGGTCTCGTCGCGGACGAGTCTGATCGCGCGAAGCACCTCCGTCCACTCCCCGGGGCGGCGTTCTTTGGAGACGCCTTTCTCCGCGAGCACGATGCCGAACCGCTGTGCGCCGTCGCGTTCGGCGCGTTTCGCGGCGTCGAGTATCTCCTCGGGGTCGAGGAACCCGTAGGTGTCGATGCCGGTGTCGAAGTGGACCGACTGCGCGCAAAAGCCACAGTCCTCCGCGCAATCGCCCGCTTTCGCGTTGACGATCGAACAGGCGTCGACGGTGCCGTCGCCGAAGTGGGCACGGACGGCGTCGGCCGCCGCGGCGAGTTCGTCGACCGGCTGGGCTATCAGGGCAAGCCCGTCCCGTCTGTCGAGACGCTCGCCGTCGAGTACCCGCGACACCGCCTCGTCGATCGTCCGGTTGCCAGTCTCGTAAACCACAGTCGATCGGGCAGTTGACCGGCTGCGAGATAATTCTGGTGGTGGTTCGATACCTCGGCCAGCCGGGTCCCACTAGTGGTTGCCGAAAGTTTTGTATGTTTTCGATGAGAGGGAACGGTAATGCCGGGACCGTCGAAGCAGGTGAAAAAA
>ENA-ORDC01000516-ORDC01000516.1-marine-metagenome-genome-assembly--contig:-NODE-516-length-37357-cov-3.076153_pt1 | contig 37357 bp, 41 predicted proteins | sample MGYA00237783_ERZ508515 | MGnify/ENA primary metagenome ERZ508515 (study PRJEB26186, sample SAMN06268792) | marine metagenome | isolation source: Eden Landing Ponds, San Francisco, CA, USA | place... | reverse complement strand
GACGGCGGCGCCGTCGTCGGCCGGCCGTTCCTGGATCTGATCGCGTCCGAGCGGCGAGCCGCGACGGCCGAGGTGCTCGACACCGTTCGGCGCGACGGCGGCCACGCGCCGCACGACACCCGGATCGCCGCCACACCCAGGGGCGCGCGGGACTACGAGCTGATGGCCACTGATCTGAGCGACGATCCGGCGGTCCAGGGCATCGTGGTCACGCTGCACGACGTGACCGCGCGCAAGCGCACGGCGGACGAGCTGCGCCGCGCCATGGAGCTGGCCGACCAAGCCAGCCGGGCCAAGTCACAGTTCATTGCCACGATGAGCCACGAACTGCGCACGCCGCTGAACGCGATCATCGGCTTCTCGGACATCATGACGACGGGCGCCTTCGGCCCGCTCGGCAACGAGAGGTACGCGACCTACGCCGCCGACATCCGCAGCAGCGGCCAGCACTTGCTGGGCGTGGTCAACAACATCCTCGACGTCAGCAAGATCGAGGCCGACGAGGTGACCCTGGACGAGGGGCAACTGGACCTGCCCGAGCTGCTGTCGCAGTGCGTCAGCCTGCTGCAGCCGGAGGCGTCCGCCCGCGGTGTCGCCATCGAGGTCGATCCGCCGGCGTTCGCCGCGGTGCTCGGCGACGAGCAGAAGCTGCGGCAGATCGTCGTCAACCTGTTGTCGAACGCGGTGAAGTTCTCGCCGGAGGGCGGCACCGTTCAGGTCGACGTGGGCCGCGGGGCCGGCGGACAGCTCGCGCTCACCGTGCGCGATCGCGGCGAGGGCATCCAGCCGGAGGATCTGGAACGGGTGATCGAGCCGTTCGTGCAGGCCGACGGCTCGCTAAGCCGCCGGCATCAGGGCGCCGGGCTCGGCCTCGCGATCGCCAGCGGCCTGGCCAAGCTGCACGGCGGCCGCGTCGCGCTGAGCAGCCGGGTGGGCGAGGGCACCGCAGCGACCCTGTATCTGCCGGCCTGGCGGGCGCAGCCGGCACCCACGGCCGAGGCGGTCTAGCCGGCGACCCGGTCTGAGAATAACGCGTCCGACCGAGCCGACTGAGTAGACGGACGCGCCCGCAGGTTACCCGAGCCGCGCCAGGGACCGCGACCTCACGGCCACGCCGCCATCGGCGGCAGCGACATCAGGATCGCCTCGGGGTTGCCGCCGGTCTTCAGGCCGAACTGGGTGCCGCGGTCGTAGACCAGGTTGAACTCGGCGTAGCGGCCGCGGTGCACCAGCTGGGCCTGCCGGTCGGCGTCGGTCCAGGGCTGGTGCATGCGCCGGCGCAGCAGTTGCGGGTAGATCTCCAGGAAGGTGCGGCCGACGTCCTGGGTGAAGGCGAAATCCGCCGCCCAGTCGCCGCTCTCCAGGTAGTCGTAGAAGATGCCGCCGACGCCGCGCGCCTCGCCGCGGTGCTTGTTGAAGAAGTACTCGTCCGCCCACTCCTTGTAGCGCTTGTGGTTGGCCACCGCGTGGCGCTCGCAGCAGGCCTGCAGGGCGGCGTGGAAGTCGCGGGTGTCGTCGCCCTTCGGCAGCGCCGGGTTGAGGTCGCTGCCGCCGCCGAACCAGCGCTTCGAGGTGACGATATGGCGGGTGTTCATGTGCACCGCCGGCGCGTGCGGGTTCCACAGGTGCGCCACCAGCGAGATGCCGGAGGCCCAGAAGCCGCGGTTCTCGCTGGCGCCGGGGATCTGCTTGGCGAACTCCTCGGAGAAGTTGCCGGCCACCGTCGAGATGTTGACGCCGACCTTTTCGAACACCCGGCCCTTCATCAGGCCGATGGTGCCGCCGCCGGCGTCGTCGACGCTGTTGTCGTCGCGCTGCCAGGGCGTGTACTCGAAGCGGCCGGCCGGGTTGTCGGCGAAGCGCTCGGCCAGCTCGCCGCCCAGCAGATGCGGATCGAGCTCGGCCTCGATGCGCTCGAATTCGGCACAGATGCGGTCGCGCAGCTCGGCGAACCAAGCGCGTGCGCGGTCCTGGCCGGCGCGGGTGTCGGTCTGCGGGTCTGCGTCGCTCACGGCGTCTCCTTATTGCGCGGACGGCGGTTGCGGCAGGCCGCCGGTCTGGCGCAGCGCCTCGCCGGTCACCATCGCCGCCGCGAGCGCGACGTTCAAGCTGCGCATGCCCGGCGCCATCGGGATCAGCAGGCGCGCGTCGGCTGCGGCGTGCACGCGCTCCGGCACGCCGGCGCTCTCCCGGCCCAGCAGCAGCACGTCGGCCGGCTGGAACGCGGCCTCGGTGTAGATCGTGTCGCCGCCCGTCGTCAGCAGCAGCAGGCGCCCGGCGCGCTCCGTCCGGAAGGAGTCCCACGAGCGGTGCCGGCGCAGGTCCATGTCGCGGACGTAGTCCATGCCGGCGCGTTTCAGGCGCTTGTCGTCGAGCTGGAATCCGATCGGCTCGATCAGGTCGACGCCGAGGCCCAGACAGGCTGCCAAGCGCAGGATCGTGCCGGTGTTCTGCGGAATGTCGGGCTCGAAAAGGGCGAGGCGCATGGCGCTCCGGCGGGGTCGGCTCGGGCGTGCCGGGCAGCGGGTGCGGGGGGCGGCCCGAAGCCTTTCGTTCTTCGGCAATTTCCTCTATACCCGACCGGCGACGCAAGGCTGCCGGCGGGCGCAACTGCGATAGCTTGTCGCATCGCTTGGCGTTTTTAAGACTTTAGTTTGCGCCTTGTGGGCCTGAGCGGTCGGCGGAGCAGCGGGTGCCGCCGCGACCCGGCCCACGGGACAACGAAGGAAGTTGAGCGAACATGGCGAACACGGCGAATTCGGGTCAGAAGGGCGGCGGCGAGGAGACCTCCCGGCGCGACTTTCTGTATCTCGCCACGGGTGCGATGGGGGCGGTCGGCGTCGGCGCCGTGGCCTGGCCCTTCATCGATCAGATGAATCCGTCCGCGGCCGTCCTGGCGCTGGCCACCACCGAGGTCGACCTGTCGCCCATCGAGGCCGGCATGGGCATCACCGCGATGTGGCGCAGCAAGCCGGTCTTCGTGCGCAAGCGCACGCAGGAGGAGATCGAACAGGCGCGCGCCGTCGAGCTCGACGCGCTGCCCGACCCTCAGCCGGACGAGGCGCGCGTCGAGCAGCCCGAGTGGCTGATCGTGGTGGGCATCTGCACGCACCTGGGCTGCATCCCGCTGGGCAATAAGCCGAGCGAACCGCGCGGCGACTACGGCGGCTGGTTCTGTCCCTGCCATGGCTCGCACTACGACCCCTCGGGCCGGATCCGCCGGGGCCCGGCGCCGGCCAATCTGCCGGTGCCGACCTACAGCTTCGTCGACGACACCACGGTCCAACTCGGCTAGGGGCGCGCCATGGCAAGCGACTACAAGACGCCGTACTCGGGCGTTCTCGGCTGGCTGGACGACCGTCTGCCGGTCATCAACTTCGCCGACCAGCACCTGCGGTTCTACCCGACGCCGAAGAACCTGACCTACGCCTGGAACTTCGGCTCACTGGCGGGCATCGCGCTGGTGATCATGATCGTCACCGGCATCGTGCTGGCGATGCATTACACGCCGCACGAGGCGCACGCCTTCGGGTCGGTCGAGAAGATCATGCGCGACGTCAACTACGGTTGGCTGCTGCGCTACCTGCACATGAACGGCGCCTCGTTCTTCTTCATCGTGGTCTACATCCACATCTTCCGCGGCCTGTACTACGGCTCGTACAAGGAACCGCGCGAGGTGCTGTGGGGCCTGGGTGTCATCATCCTGCTGCTGATGATGGGCACCGCCTTCATGGGCTACACGCTGCCCTGGGGCCAGATGAGCTTCTGGGGCGCCACCGTGATCACCAACCTGTTCTCCGCCATTCCGGTGGTCGGCGAGGAGATCACGCGCTGGCTGTGGGGCGGCTTCGCCGTCGGCAACCCGACGCTGCAGCGCTTCTTCGCGCTGCACTACCTGCTGCCGTTCGTGATCGCCGCGGTGGTGGTGCTGCACCTGGTGGCGCTGCACCGCTACGGCTCGAACAACCCGCTGGGCATCAATCCGAAGGGCAAGCAGGACCAGATCCCGTTCCACCCCTACTACACGATCAAGGACCTGTTCGGTCTGGGCGTGTTCCTGATCGCGCTCAGCGTGTTCGTGTTCTTCGCGCCGAACTACATGGGCCACGCCGACAACTACATCCCGGCGGACCCGCTGGTGACGCCGCCGCACATCGTGCCGGAATGGTACTTCCTGCCGTTCTACGCGATCCTGCGCGCGATTCCGGACAAGCTGCTGGGCGTCGTCGCGATGTTCGGCTCGATCGCCGTCCTGTTCGTGCTGCCGTGGCTCGACCGCAGCCCGGTGCGCTCGGGCAAATTCCGGCCGATCTTCAAGCAGTTCTACTGGCTGCTGGTGGCGGACGTGATCCTGCTGGGCTACGTCGGCGCGATGCCGCCGGAGGGCATTTGGATCCCGCTGGGCCGGCTCGCGACCGCGTACTACTTCGCCTACTTCCTGGTGATCCTGCCGCTGCTGGGCATCTTCGAACGGCCGAAGCCGCTGCCCAACAGCATCTCCGAGCCGGTTCTCAAGGGCGGCGGACAGCCCGCGGGCGCCACCGCGAAGCCGATGGACAAGGCGTGAGAGACATGAAGACGCATCTGATCGCGGCCCTGGTCGCCGCAACCCTCGGCCTGGGCACCGGCGCGGCGCACGCCGCCGAGGGCGCCGCCACGGTCCCGGATCACGACTTCTCCTTCGAGGGCGTGTTCGGCACCTTCGACCGGGCCGCCGCGCAGCGTGGCCTGCAGGTCTACAACCAGGTGTGCTCGAGCTGCCACGGCATGGAGTACGTCCCCTTCCGCACGCTGAAGGACCTGGGCTACAGCGAGGACCAGGTGGAGGCGATCGCGGCGCAGTACACGGTCACCGCCGGGCCCAACGACCAGGGCGAGATGTACGAGAAGCCGGCGGAGCCGACCGATACCTTCCCGATGCCGTACGACAACCGGCAGGCGGCGATGAACGCCAACGGCGGCGCCTACCCGGTGGACCTGTCGGTGATCACGCAGGCCCGGCCGGGCGGCCCGGAGTACATCCGCGCGCTGCTGATCGGCTACGAGGACCCGCCGGCGGACACCAACCTGGCGCCGGGCCAGTACTGGAACAAGTACTTCCCCGGCCACGCCATCGGCATGCCGCAGATGCTGACCGACGGCGCTGTCGAGTACGCGGACGGCACCGAGGCCACCGCCGAGCAGATGGCGGCCGACGTGGCCACCTTCCTGCACTGGGCGGCCGAGCCGCACATGGAAGAGCGCAAGCGGATGGGCATCAAGGTGATCCTGTTTTTGCTGGTCTTCACCGGCCTGCTCTACGCCGTCAAGCGCAAGATCTGGTCGGACGTGCACTGAGGCGTCCCGCGCCAAACGCGCGATCGCTGAGGGCCGCTCTGGCAGCAGGGCGGCCCTTCCTTTGTGTGGTGCCGGGCTTGTGTCGGGCGGCAGCTCGTAGGGCGGGCTCGCGTGCAGCCCGCCAACCGACGGCCCCCCCGGCACCGCCGGCCGGCCGGCTGTCGCTGCGCTCCGAGCCCGCCCTACGGCGCGCTGCCGGCTTGCGTCGCGGCGCTGTGCGGGGTTAGGTCAACGTCGGTGCAACCGCAGGGCACATGGGGCAGCGAAGCGCATGACCGAGCCCGGCACGCCGCCGGCGATCGGGGTGATCGGCGGCAGCGGCGTCTACGACATCGAGGGGCTGCAGGACGCCGAGTGGGTGACGGTGGAGAGCCCGTTCGGCCGGCCGTCCGACCAGCTTCTGAAAGGCACGCTGGACGGCCAGCCGGTGGTCTTCCTGCCGCGCCACGGCCGCGGCCATCCGCTGCCGCCCTCGCGCCTGAACTTCCGCGCCAACATCGACGCGATGAAGCGCCTGGGCGTCACCGAGATCCTGTCGATGTCCGCGGTGGGCTCGCTGAAGGAGCACCTGAGCCCGGGCAGCTTCGTGCTCTGCGACCAGTTCGTCGACCGCACCTTCGCGCGCGAAAAGTCGTTCTTCGACGCCGGCCTGGTGGCGCACGTGTCGATGGCCGATCCCACCTGCGGCCGCTTGGCGGACGCGCTGCAGCGGTCCTGTGAGGCCGAGGGCATTCCCTTCGCCCGCGGCGGCACCTACCTGTGCATGGAAGGGCCGCAGTTCTCCACCCGGGCGGAAAGCGAGCTGTACCGCCAGTGGGGTTGCGACGTGATCGGCATGACCAACATGCCAGAGGCCAAGCTCGCGCGCGAAGCCGAGCTCTGCTACACCACGGTGGCGATGGTCACCGACTACGACTGCTGGCACGACGACCACGACGCGGTGTCGGTGGAGCAGGTGGTCAAGGTGCTGCTGGCCAACGCCGACACGGCGCGCGCCCTGGTGCGCCGCACGGTGCCGGCGCTGGGCGGCCGCACCGCGGCGTGTCCGCAGGGCTGCCACACCGCGCTGGACAACGCGGTGATCACGCAGCCCGACGCGCGCGATCCCGGGCTGGCGGCGAAGCTCGACACGGTCGCCGGCCGCGTGCTTTGAGTCGGCGCGGCGCGAACGCAGCCGGGCGGCGGCCCGGCGGGAGGCGACGATGAAGGTCGACGGCATCCACTACCGCACGATCTGGCCCAGCGCCGACGGGCGCGGCGTGGAGATCATCGATCAGACCCAGTTGCCGCACCGCTTCGCGACCGTGCGGCTGGACAGCGCGGCGGATGCGGCGCACGCGATCCGCGCCATGCTGGTGCGCGGGGCGCCCTTGATCGGCGCCACCGCGGCCTACGGGCTGTGGCTGGCGCTGCGCGACGACCCGTCCGACGCGGCGCTGAGCCGGGCCGCCGAGATGCTGGTCGCCACCCGGCCGACGGCGATCAACCTGAAATGGGCGGTCGAGCGGGTCGGCGAGGCGGTGCGCCAGCGTCCCCTCGAGGCGCGCGCCGCCGCGGCGTTCGCGGCCGCCGGCGCGCTGTGCGACGAGGACGTCGAGATCAACCACGCCATCGGCACGCACGGCCTGGAGCTGATCCGCCAGGCCCACGCCGCCAAGTCGGACGGCGCGCCGGTGAACGTCCTGACGCACTGCAACGCCGGCTGGCTGGCCACGGTCGACTGGGGCACCGCGCTGGCGCCGATCTATCTGGCGCACGACGCCGGCATCCCGGTGCACGTCTGGGTCGACGAGACCCGCCCGCGCAACCAGGGCGCCGGCCTGACCGCCTGGGAGCTGGGCCGGCACGGCGTGCCCCACACGGTGATCGTCGACAACGCCGGCGGCCTGCTGATGCGCCGCGGCCAGGTCGATCTCTGCATCACCGGCACCGACCGCACCACCGCGGCCGGCGACGTCTGCAACAAGATCGGCACCTACCTGAAGGCGCTGGCCGCGCACGACGCCGGCGTGCCGTTCCACGTCGCCCTGCCGGGACCGACCATCGACTGGAGCCTGGAGGACGGCGAGCGCATCCCGATCGAGGAGCGCGACGCCCGCGAGGTCACGCACCTGACCGGGCAGACCGACGACGGGCGGATCGAGACGGTGCGCGTGACCCCGCCGGACAGCCCGGCGGCGAATTACGGCTTCGACGTCACCCCGGCGCGCCTGGTGACCGGCCTGATCACCGAACGCGGCGTCTGCGCCGCCAGCCGCGCGGGACTGGCCGGGCTCTACCCGGAGCGCGCGGCGCAGGCGGCGGAATAGCGGGTGCCGATGCGGTTTCCCGACCTGCGGCAGGCGCTGGTGGACGCCGCCCGGCGGGCCGACGACCTGGGCCTGAACCGCGGCACCTCCGGCAATTTCTCGGTGCGCCTGCCGGACGGCGCGGATGGCGCGGGCCTGCTGCTGACGCCCTCGGCGGTGCCGCCGGTGGCGCTGGGGCCGCAGGACGTGATCGAGATGGACTGGGACGGCGGCTGGCAGGCGGTCGCCCCGGGACGCAAGCCGACCACCGAGTGGCGCTTCCACCGCGACATCCTGCGCGCCCGGCCCGAGGTCGGCGCCATCGTGCACACGCACGCGCCGTTCTGCATGGCGCTGTCGTGCCACCGCATCGGCATTCCGGCGTTCCACTACATGGTGGCGTTGGCAGGCGGCAAGGAGATCCGCTGCGGCGGCTACGCGACCTTCGGCACGCAGGCGCTGTCGGACGCCGCGCTGGCGGCGCTGGAGGGACGCAAGGCCTGCCTGCTGGCGAACCACGGCATGCTGGCGCTGGGGCCGAACCTGGACAAGGCGGTGGCGCTGGCGGTCGAGGTGGAGTCGCTGGCGGAGGGCTACTGGCGGGCGCGCCAGCTCGGCGAGCCGGTGCTGCTGAGCGAGGCCGAAATGGCGGACGTGCACGCACAGATGCAGGATTACGGCAGCGCCGCCGGGGCGGACGCGCCAAACGGGGGACACGGGGCCCGATGACACAGGCTGAGGAGCGCCCGGTCACGGGCATGGACCACCTGCTGGTCGCGACGGCCGACCTGGAGGCGGGGCGGCAGGCCTACGAGCGGCTGGGCTTCCGGGCGACGCCGCGCGGCCGCCACATCGGCTGGGGCACGGCGAACTACTGCCTGATGTTCCCGGACGACTACCTGGAGCTGCTCGGCATCGTCGACCCGGACCAGTTCGTCAACGGCCTGGACACGGTGCTGGAGGACCGCGGCGAGGGGCTGCTCGGCGCCGCCCTGGCCGGTGTCGACCTGGATCGGGCCGCCGAGCTGCTGCGCGCGGCCGACGTCGACGTGGGCGCGCCGCAGGACCTGAAGCGCACGCTGGAGCTGGAGTCCGGCGACGCGCTGCCGGCCTTTCAGCTGCTGCATCTGCCGAGCGAGGCGACGCCGGCGCTGCGGGCCTTCATCTGCCGCCATCTGACGCCGGAGCTGGTCTGGCAGGCGTCCTGGACGGAGCATCCCAACGGCGCGCGCCGGGTCGCCGGGCTGACGGTGGTGGTGCAGGACCCGGGCGCGGTGGCGGTGCCGTACGCCGACATCTTCGGCTTCCGCGCGGTCACCAACACCGACAACCTGGTCACCGTCGACTGCGGCGGCTGCCAGCTTCGCTTTACCGATGCGGACGGCCTGCTGGCGCTGCACCCGCAGGCGAGCGCGCTGACCAGCCCGCCGCCCGAGGGCCCGATCGGCATGCAGATCGAGGTCGCCGACAAGGCGACGACGGCGCGGCTCCTGAGCGACCGCGGCGTCCCGTTCGAGCGCGACCGCGATGGCCCACTGCACGTGCCGAGCGCCCAGGCCTGCGGTGTGATCCTCGACTTCGTGTAGGTCGGCGGGACCGTCCTAGCCGGCCCACTCCAGCCAGGCGCCGTGCGGGTCGCAGCGGGCCAGGCGACGCGCCGGCTGCGGCGGCTCCGCGATCTCCAGGACCGCCGCACGCTCGCGCCCGGACCATTCGAGGCCGACGCGCCGCAGCGGCCGCTTCTCGGCGATCCGGGCCAGCTGGCTCTCGAGCCGCGCGCGGGCGTTCTCCGGGAACTGGTTCAGCGTGAACTGGTGGTGCACCACCAACGCGGCGCCGTCTGGCAGCGCCGCGGCCAGGTCCGGCAACAGCTCCAGCGCGTCGCCGCGGTGGACCCGCGGTGGATCGGCGCCGGCCAGGGCCAGGGCGCGTTCGAGCCGGGGCGCGCGGTGGGTCTGTTCCGGCCAGACCAGCGCCTGCAGCCAGACCGCGTCGGACGGATCGTTCGGATCCAGCGGCTCGCGTTCGACGCCCTGCAGCCCGGCGATGCGCGCCGGCTCGATCTCCAGCGGCGCGGCGCCGTCGAGCTGGCATGGCAGCGTCAGCGGCGCATCCGGCGGCCCGACCGTGCGGCCGCCGCCGTAGTCCATCCGCAGCCGCGGCCACAGCAGCACCAAGCCGGCGCTGCAGCCGATCTCCAGGAAGTGCACCGGCCCGTCGAGTTCGGCCGTCGCCAGCGCGAAGGCCGGGCGCAGCAGCGCCGCCCGGGCCGGCTCGTTGGTGCTCACGGCCCGACGCGGCAACAGCCCGGCGATCTCCGCGGCGTGCCGCCGGCAGAACGACCGGAACGCCGGCACCGCGTCGCCCGGCCCGCCCGGCGCCGCGCTCAGCCGCGGATAGAAGGCCGCCAGCGGATCGTCGCGCTCGGAGGTCAGCAGCAGCGACTGGACCGCCGCGAACAGCATGTTCGCCGGCGGCTGGCCCGGCCGCGCGTGCGCCGCGAGGTCGAGCAGCTCGGCGTCCTCGGCGACGGCCGCGGACAGGGCCTGGTACAGCGGCGATGCTCCGGCCTCGCGCTCCGCAAACGCGCGGAAGCGCCGGATCAGCTCGTCGCGCTCCGGCGACGCGTCCGCGCGACCGCTCACGCGTGCACGGCGCTCAGGCGCCCAGGTTGTCGATCAGGAACGCGATCGTGCGGGAGCGCGCGAGGCGGGCGCTGCCCTCCTCGTAGTCCTCGCTGTGGTCGTTATTGAAGCCGTGCCCGGCCGGGTAGATGTGGTCGATCACGTTTGGATGCTCGGCCCGGATCGCCTCGATCTGGTCGAAGTCGACGATCGGGTCCTCCTCGCCGAAGTGCAGCAGCGTCGGGCACTGCGGCTCCTCGTCGTTGAGCTCGAAAATCTGCCCGCTGTAGTAGCATACCGCCGCGTCGACCTTGAGCCGGCAGGCGGCGAGCCAGGCCACCGCGCCGCCCCAGGCAAAGCCGATCACACCGACCTTAGCGTTTTCGCCGAGCTCCTTGCGCAGCATCGTTACCGCCGCGTCGACGTCCAGGGCGATGTCGTCCCAGTCCATCTGGCTGCGCAGCGAGCGGCCGCGGTCCAGGCCGTCCGGACCGTCGTCGAGCTCGACCCCCCGCTCGACACGGTCGAATAGGCAGGGTGCGACGACCAGATAGCCGTCGCCGGCATAGTCGTCGGCGACCTCGCGGATGTGGTCGTTGACGCCGAAAACCTCTTGGCAAATGACCAGGCCGGTTTTCGCTGCTCCGTCCGGTCTGGCCAGGTAGGCGTCCAGCTCGTGTCCATCGGACGCCGTCAGGCGAATTCGTTCGCCCCCGGTCTGCTGTGCCATCAGTGCGCTGCGGTCCCCCTTGCTCGGGCTCCTGTCTGGACCGGTAGTCTCTCACACGTTGAAGCGGAAGTGGAAGACGTCGCCGTCCTGCACGGTGTAGTCCCGGCCTTCGACGCGCATCTTGCCGGCCTCCTTGGCCTGGGCTTCGCCGCCGCATTCGACGAAATCGGTCCAGTGAATGGTCTCCGCCCGGATGAAGCCGCGCTCCATGTCGGAGTGGATGACGCCGGCGGCCTCCGGCGCGTTGGCGCCGCGGCGCACGGTCCAGGCGCGGGCCTCCTTGGGCCCGACGGTGAAGAAGGTCAGCAGGTCGAGCAGCCGGTTGCCTTCCTTGATCACCCGCGACAGACCGCTTTCCTGCAGCCCCAGGTCGTGCAGGAACGCGGCCTTTTCCTGCGGATCGCCGAGCGCCGCGACCTCGGCCTCAATCGCCGCCGAGATCACGACGTGGCCGGCGCCTTCCGCGTCGGCGCGCTGCTGCACCGTCTCGGACAGCGCGTTGCCGGTCGCCACCGACTCCTCCTCGACGTTGGAGACGTACAGCACCGGCTTCGAGGTCAGCAGGTGCAGCGACTTCAGCACCGGCCGCTGCTCCTTGGTCAGGCTGACGTTGCGGGCCGGGATGCCCGCGCGCAGCGCTTCCGCCACCGGTTGCAGCACGTCGCGCTTCTGGATCGCCTCCTTGTCGCCCTGCTTGGCCTTCTTGCCGGCCTGGTCGAGCTGGCGCTCGACGCTCTCCAGGTCAGCGAGCATCAGCTCGGTGTCCACCGTGTCGGCGTCGCGGACCGGATCGACCGAGCCGTCGACGTGCGTGGTCTCGCCCTCGAAGCAGCGCAGCAGATGCAGCACCGCGTCGACCTGACGGATGTTGGCCAGGAACTGGTTGCCCAGGCCCTCGCCGCGGCTGGCGCCGCGCACCAGGCCGGCGATGTCGACGAACTCGAGCTGGGTCGGGATCACCTTGGCCGACTTGGCGATCCTGGCGAGCTGGTCCAGGCGCGGGTCCGGCACCGGCACCCGGCCGACGTTTGGCTCGATGGTGCAGAAGGGATAGTTCGCCGCCTCGGCCAGCGCCGCCTCGGTCAGCGCGTTGAACAGCGTCGACTTGCCGACGTTCGGCAACCCGACGATCCCGCAATTGAAGCCCATGGGTCAGATCGCGTTCCGGCTGGAGGGGTGGTGTTGGTCGGCTATCGGAGGTTACGGACCATTGGCGATGTCGACGGCTGCCTCCTCTCCCTGTCCCTCTCCGCCAGTGGGCGGAGAGGGACAGGGAGAGGTGGGACCCTCGGTCCATCGGCATAGAGTCCCGCATACGCACTTAAGGGGCGGCGTCCTTCGCCGCGCCGGTCTTGTCGTCCTTCGGCGGCTGCACCCGCCAGGCCACCCGGCTCATAAAGCCTTCCGGGTCGCTCTGGACCAGGCGCGGGATTTCCTCCCCGACGGCTTCGCAGACCCGCGCGGCGTCCTCGGCCTCGGCCTTGGAGAACTCGCCGAGCACGTAGCTGGTGACCTTGTTCTTGTCGCCCGGGTGACCGATGCCGAGCCGGACCCGCTGGAAGTCGCCGCCCAGGTGTTTGGTGATCGAGCGGATGCCGTTGTGGCCGGCGGCGCCGCCGCCCTGGCGCACCTTCACCTTGCCGGGGGCGAGGTCGAGCTCGTCGTACAGCACGATCACCTGCTCCGGCGCCAGCTTGAAGAAGCGCGCCGCCTCGCCGACGGCCCGGCCGGACTCATTCATGTAGGTCTGCGGCTTCAGCGCCAGCACCTTGTCGGTGCCCATCAGGCCCTCCGCCGTCTGCGACTGGAAGCGCGCCCGCCAGGCGCCCAGGTTCTGCCGCCGGACCACCTCGTCCAGCGCCATGAAGCCGATGTTGTGGCGCGTCTTGGTGTACTTCGGCCCGGGGTTGCCGAGCCCGACCAGCAGCAGCACGGGCGGCTCCGTCGTTTCCGTGTCAGGCTCGGCGCGGGCGAGACCGAGGTGTCGGAGCAGGGCCTTGAGCGGCACGGGCGGGGTCCTCGGGTTGGCCGGTCCGGCGGGCGTCCTTCGACACGGGCGGCTGCGCCGCCCTACTCAGGATGAAGTCGATCTGGGGCGATCTTCATCCTGAGCCGCGCCCTGAGCCTAGCGCAGGGCGCGAGTCGAAGGACGCGCCGCCGTCAACGGCCCATAGCCGGGAGCAAGCGGCGTCGCCGCTACTCCGACTTGCTCTCGTCCTCGCCGGACTCGTCGCCGCTCTCGGACGTCTCCTCGCCCTCGGCCGGCGCCTCTTCGCCCTCGGCGCCCTCCTCGGCTTCGGCCTCGGCGGCCTCCTGGGCCTCGTGCTCCTCGGCCTTGACCGCGCTCGGCGCGGCGATCGTGGCGATGGTGAAGTCGCGGTCGTCGATCGTCGGGCGCGCGCCGTCCGGCAGCTCGACCATCGAGATGTGCGCGGAGTCGTTGATCTCAAGGCCCTTCAGCGAGATCTCGATGTAGTTCGGCAGGTTATCCGCGCGGGCCACCATCTCGATCTCGTGGCGCACGATGTTGAGCACGCCGCCGCGCTCCAGGCCGGGGCTCTCCTCCTCGTCGATAAAGTGCACCGGCACGCTTACCGTCACCTCGGTGGTGGCGGAGACGCGCAGCATGTCCAGGTGGATCGGCCGGTCGGTGACGGGGTCGAGCTGCAGGTCGCGGCAGATCGCCAGCTGCTTGCCCTTCTGGCCCTCGAGCTGGATCTCGAACAGGCGGGTGAAGAAGCCCTGCTTGCCGAGCTCGCGGTCCAGCACGCCGGGCTGGATGGTGAACAGGCTGGGCTCCTTGCCGGCGCCGTAGATCACGCCGGGCACGCGGCCCTCGCGGCGATCGCGGCGGGCTGCCCCCTTGCCGGCCCGCTCCCGCGGCTGCGCCTTCAAACTCTGGGTGTCGGCCATCGTGTGTCTCGTGCTCCTGAATAAACGGATTGGTGCGTGTGCAAACGCAAAAGCCGGCGCTCCATGAGAACGCCGGGCGTCGGCCGCGAGCCTCCAGGGGTGCCGCGGCGAACGCGTGGGTTCTAGCCCGAACGGCTGGGCGGTGTCCAGAGCCGTGCACTGTCCGTAGGGGGCGGGCGGCTACAGCTCGATCGCCCGGTTGTCCCGGGCGCGCTGCCAGACGCGCTCGGGCTGCTCGGCGAACACCAGGCCCGGATCGGCGGCCACCGTGAACCAGTCGCCGCGGCGCAGCTCGGATCGCAGCTGGCCGGGGCCCCAGCCGGCGTAGCCCAGCAGCGCGCGCCAGCGCTCCGGTCCGTCGCCGCGGGCCAGGCGCTGCACGATCTCGCCGCGGCCGGTCAGGGCGATGCCGGGGCCGACCTCGCGGCTGCCGGCGCCCGCGTCCAGGTCGTCGTGCAGCAGGAAGAAGCTGCGCCGCTGTACCGGTCCGCCGGAGAACAGCGTGACCCGCCCGTCGGCGGCCTCGCCGTCGATTCCGAGGCGGTCCAGCAGCGCCGCCCAGGTCACTTCGTCGGCGGGCCGGTTCACCATCAACCCGAACGCGCCCTGGGCGTTGTGCTCGACCAGCAGGATCACGCTCTGCCGGAAGCGCGGGTCGGCCATCGACGGCTCCGCCACCAGCAGCTCGCCGGCATGGCTGTCCACCGGGTCCGACTGTGCCTGGCCGAGCGGCGCCGGCGCCAGCAGCGCGGCCAGCGCCGCCGCGAGGGCGATCGCGCTCAGGAAGAGGCGATTGGTGAGGCGGCCCGACATGGGGCCAGCATGGGAGCGCAGGCGCGTGCGGGCAAGCGGTCCTGCGACCGCCGCGTGCCCGTCAGCTCGGCGGCAGGTCGAACAGGCTGGAGACCGAGCGCTCGTCGGAGATCCGGGCCATCGCCTCGCCCAGCAGCGGGGCGATTGACAGTTGGCGGATGTTCTGCGCCACCCGCACCGCCTCGGTCGCCGGGATCGAGTCGGTGATCACCAGCTCCTCCAGCGGCGAGGACGAGACGCGGGCGACCGCGCCGCCCGAGAGCACGCCGTGGGTGACGTAGGCGGCGACCGACTTGGCGCCGGCGTCGTGCAGCGCCTGGGCGGCGTTGCACAGCGTGCCGGCGCTGTCGACGATGTCGTCGACCAGGATGCAGCTCTTGCCCTTCACGTCGCCGATGATGTGCATGACCTCGCTGACGCCGGCGCGCTCGCGGCGCTTGTCGATGATCGCCAGGTCGCCGTCCAGGCGCTTGGCGATCGCGCGGGCGCGCACCACGCCGCCGACGTCGGGCGACACCACGGTCAGGCTGTCGCCGTCGTACTTGGCCTCGATGTCGTTGGTGAACACCGGCGCGGCGAACAGGTTGTCGGTGGGAATGTCGAAGAAGCCCTGGATCTGGCCGGCGTGCAGGTCGAGGGTCAGCACCCGGTCGGCGCCGGCGCTGGTGATCAGGTTGGCCACCAGCTTGGCCGAGATCGGCGTGCGCGGGCCCGACTTCCGGTCCTGCCGGGCGTAGCCGTAGTACGGGATAACCGCGGTGACGCGCCGCGCCGAGGCGCGCTTCAGGGCGTCCAGCGCGACCAGCAGCTCCATCAGGTTGTCGTTCGCCGGGTAGCAGGTCGACTGAATCAGGAACACGTCCTCGCCGCGCATGTTCTCGTTGATCTCGACGAACACCTCCATGTCGGAGAAGCGGCGGACGCTCGCCTTGGTGAGCGGCAGGTTGAGGAACGCCGAAATGGCTTCGGCCAGCGGCCGATTGCTGTTCCCGGTGAGGATTTTCATGAGCGAGTGTCCGATCGGCGCGCGATGGCTAGCGAGGACGACGACGCCGGCGCGCAGGGGCACCGACGCTGGCGAACGACATGCCCAGCCCGCGGCCGCCGCCGGACCGGGCCGAAAGCGGGCGGAATGTACCAACGGGCCATGACCCCGTAAAGACTGCCTTCGCGGGTGCGGAACGGCGGCGCTGCACCGGGGATTTGCGGGGCGTGCGTCCTGCGACTCGGCCGGCTGCCGGCGGTTGGCTCAGGATCAAGGGCACCACCGCGGGACCGCTTCATCCTGAGCCTCGGCCGCAGGCCGCGTGTCGAAGGACGCGCTACGATCCCGCGCCGCCGCTTTGCAGCACCTGCATCACCCCCGGCAGGGCCGCGCGCACGATGGTGTCGGCGAGCGGGTCTTCCGCGTCGCTCAGGCGCTGCGCGCCGACCGGGTTGGCCTGGCGCAGGTCGCCCAGCGGCTCGCTGCGGCCGCGGCGGTTCAGCGTCCAGATCAGCTCGAGCGGCCGCTGGCCGGCCTGCTCCGCGCCCACCGCGAGGTCGCCGGTGACGACGATGTCGCCGGGCTGGGCGCGGTCGGCGACCGGCAGGCCGCGCTGGCGCAGCCGCGACGTCATCGCCTGGGTCAGGGCGCGGGCGAAGTCGGCCGGCGTGCCGGACACCGGCTCGACCACGATGCGGGTGCCTGCGGGATAGCCCGGCAGGTCGGTCTCCACCGCCGCCGGCTCCTGCACCAGCTCGGCAACTCCCGGCGCGGCGTCGGCGGCGACCCGGGCCAGCAGCTCGGGGTCGCCGGCGCGCCAGGCGTCGGCCGGCACGGTGACGGTGCGCGTCACCTCGCCCACCGGGGCGCCGTTGGCGTCGTACAGCTCCCAGACGATGCGCCGGCGCAGTTCGCCCGGCGCCGCCGGCTGCTCCGGCGGCGCCTCCGCCCGGCCCAGCAGCCAGCGCGTCTCGCGGTTGCCGAGGGCGACGCTGCTGGGGACGTTCTGCCGGCGCAGCGCCTCTGCCATCGCTTCCGCCAGGGCCTCGCCGTTCGGCGCGGCGCCGGTGACCGTGCCGACGGCGACGCCCGCCCGGTCGGGGAGCAGCAGCAGTGCGTTGTCGCCCTTGCGTTCGGGCTGGAACGGCCGGGGCAGGTCGCCGCAGCCGGCCAGCAGGGCAGCCAGCACGGCGACCGCCAGGACGGCCAGGCGAGGGGCGGCCCGCGGGTGCAGGCTCATGGCTCGGCGTGCCCTCGCTCCGGCTGCGCCGTCATGCGACCAGCGCGCAGGTGGCGAGCAGGCCCAGCAGGCAGATGCAGAAGAAGATGATCAGGTGCGGCATGGCGTCCAGCGCATGGTGGCGGTCTCGCTACAGCACCGTGAACTCGAGCGGCAGGCGCGACAGCGGCTCGGCGCCGCGCTCGCCGATCAGGCTGGTGCGCCCCGGACACATGGCGATGCCGCGGGCGCTGTCCATCAGGATGATGTGCACGAAGATGACCATTCCCGGGCGCAGCTCGACCGGGTTGCCGCGGTACAGCATCGGCCAGTCCATCCAGTTCGGCGCGAAGGTCGTGCCGAGCGAATAGCCGCATGCGTTCAGCCGCGCGTCCGCGAGGCCGTGTGCGTCCAGCGTCTCGGCGTGCGCCTGGAACGCCTCGCCGAACGTATTGCCGGGCCTGAGCTTGTCCTCGACGGCCCGGATCGCGTCGTGCGCCGCCTCGGCCAGCTCGGCCTGCGCCGGCGGCGGCGTGCCCACGGCGACGGTGCGCATCAGGGCGGCGTGGTAGCGCTTGTAGACGCCGGCCCATTCCAGGGTCAGCTGGTCGCGCGGGTCCAGGTGACGCCGGCCGGTCTGGTAACGGCACAGCAGCGCGTGCTGGCCCGAGCCGATCACGAACTCGTTGCCGGAATAGTCGCCGCCGCCGCGGAACACCGCGCCCTGCATCGCCGCCAGCAGGTCGCCCTCGAAGGCGCCCGGGCCTATCAGCGGCAGCGCGGCGTCCCAGGCCGCGTCGGCCAGCTCGGCGGCCTTGCGGACGTAGGCGATCTCGGCGTCCGACTTCACCAGCCGCAGTTCGCTGACCAGCGTGCTGGCGTCGGTCAGCGTGCAGAAGCCGTCCAGCGCGGCGTCCAGCCGTTTGCCGTTGCGCGCGGTCAGGGCGTAGGCCTCGTACTCCACGCCCAGCGCCGCGTTGGCGCAGCCCAGTTGGCGCAGGATCTCGCGCAGCTCCGCGGCCGGGTCGGCGCCCTCGCGGTCCTCCCAGATCCGCACGTCCTCGACGTCGCTGGTCAGCCACGCCTGCCGCAGGTCGGCGGAGCGGGACAGCAGCATGGTGCGGCCGTCGGCGCCCAGGTAGAGGCACTGGAAGTAGACGTAGCCGAAGGTGTCGTAGCCGGTCAGCCAGTACTGGCTCTCCGGGCGGAAGCACAGCAGGCCGTCCAGCCCGGCCGCCGCCAGCCGGTCGCAGGCGCGCGCCCGGCGCTCGGCGAACTCCTCGCGGGTGAAGTGCAGCACGCGCGCTCAGCCTTCCAGGTAGATCGCCGACAACAGCCGGCCGTAGTCGCCCTCGCCGCGGTGGCAGGCCCGGCGGTAGGAGAAGAAGCGGTCTTCTTCCGTGTAGGTGTCGCAGGGCAGGGCGCGCGCGTCGCCGACGCCCAGGCGGGTCATCTGGCGGGCGATGTAGCCGCGCAGGTCGAACAGGAAATGCCCGTCGCGCGCGGCCGGGACGAAGAAGTCGCGGTTGTCCTGCGCCTGCTCCAGGAACGGCGCCGGAAACTCGGGGCCGACCTCGTAGGCCGCCTTGCCGATGCAGGGGCCGACGGCGGCGACGATCGCCGCGCGGTCGGCGCCCAGCGCCTCCATCGCCTCCACCGTCGCCGGCAGCACGCCGGTGAGCGCGCCGCGCCAGCCGGCGTGCGCCGCCCCGACGACGCCGGCGCGGCGGTCGGCGAACAGCACCGGCGCGCAGTCCGCCGTCAGCACCCCTAGTGCGATGCCGGGCCGGTCGGTGACCATGGCGTCCGCCTTCGGCCCCTCGCCGGGGGCCCACGGCTCGGTCACGGTGACGGCGGTCGGCGAATGCACCTGGTACACCGTGCACAGCGGCGCGTCCTCGGCGTCCAGCGCGGCCAGCCCGCGCCGGCGGTTCTCGACCACCCTGGCGCGGTCGTCCCCGGAGCCCTGGCCGCAGTTCAGCGAGCCGTAGATGCCCTCGCTGACCCCGCCACGGCGGGTCAGGAAGCCGTGGCGCACGCCGGCCAGCGCGTTGAACGCGCCGACCGTCACCATTTCCGGGGCGGAGCAGCTCATGGCCGCCGTTTTAGAGCATCCGCGGGAGGAGAGGGAAGCGGCGTCGTGGGGTGGCCGCGTCCTGGTGCGTCGACCCGGCCGGCGGGGGCGGGCCGGCTGAGGCTGACGTTTGGTCAGACCTCCGCGACGATGGCCCGGCCAGACCCTTCGCCTAGCCGTCGTCCGGAAACCCGGCCGGCACGCCATAGCCGGGCGCGACGATCGCCAGTGCCTTGAACAGCTCGCCCATCTGCTCGGGATCGGCCAGACGCGCGCGGGCCGTTTCGACGGCGGCGCGCCGGTCCGGCGCGGCCTGTCCCTGCAGGATCTCGGCGCGCTGATCCAGGCCCAGGCCGCGCAGGAAGCGGCCCTGGGGCACCGGGCCGTGCGTCTCCGCGCCTGCCTCCCGCGCCGCCTGGGCGAGCAGGGCGAAGTCGACGTGGGCGGTGAGGTCGGCCTCGCCGGGCGCGCTCAGCACGTCCGCGCGCCGGTGCCGGCGCACCGCCTGCAGCGTCGGCTCGCAGGCGCTCTCGGCGCGGCCGTAGTCGACCAGCAGCGCGGCGCCGCCGTGCGCGGCAACGCGGCGGCCCAGCTCGCCGGCGATGGTCAGCGCGGGCGGCGACAGCTCGAACACCGCGCCGGCGTGGGCGTCGCGCAGCGGTTCGGGGACGTAGGACTGCGCCCGCGCCGTCGGCCGGGTCAGGGCCCAGGTCAGGCGCTCCGTCTCGGGGTCGTAGCCGACCAGGCGCTCGCACCAGCCGTCGGGCGTCTTCTCGAACTGGCGGATCGGCAGCGCGTCGAAGAACTCGTTGGCGACCAGGAGCAGCGGCCCCTCCGGCAGCTCCGCCACCTCGCCGTGCCAGACCGGCGACCCGGCTGGGATCCGGCCGTCGAGGGTCTCCGCCTGACGCGCCCACAGGGCCGGCGAAACCTCGACCAGGTGCACCCGGATCGCTTCGGCGAAGCCGGGCACCATGCGGGCGGCGCGCAGCGCGTCGGCCATCAGCGTGCCGCGGCCGGGGCCCAGCTCGGCCAGCGTCACCGGATCGGGCCGGCCGATGCGCTGCCAGGCTTCCGCCAGCCACAGGCCGATCAGCTCGCCGAACATCTGGGTGATCTCCGGCGCGGTGACGAAGTCGCCGGCGGCGCCCAGCGGATCCTGGCGCGTGTAGTAGCCGCCGACCGGCGCGGTCAGCACCTCGGCCATGTAGTCCGCCACCGGGATCGGCCCTTCGGCGCGAATGCGGCGGATCAGGCGGGCTTCCAGCGTGTCGCCGGTCATGCCAGCGACCGCCCGCCTTCATCCTGAGCCGCCGCGAAGCGGCGAGTCGAAGGACGCCCGCCCTCGGCGCTGCAGGCCTTGCAGATGAACCACAGAGGCACGGAGGCACAGAGATGGCTTGCCCCGTTGCCGGCGCCGCGGCCTCTCTGTGCCTCTGTGTCTCCGCGGTGGACCTTGGGGCGTTTGCGCGCGGCGCGGCTGGAGCGTGTGCCCTTCGACTCGGCCCTGCCGACTGGCTCGGGATGAAGGGGGGTGGGGTGAGCCATCACGCCCCGGCGGCGCGGCGGCGGGCCCAGGCGACGATGGCGATGCCGGCCAGGATCATCGGGATCGACAGGATCTGTCCCATGGTCGTGCCGAACGCCAGGAAGCCGAGGAAGGGATCGGGCGCGCGGAAGAACTCGGCGATCAAGCGGGCCGAGCCGTAGCCGATCAGGAACACCCCCGAGCACAGGCCGATGCGCTGCAGGCCACCGCGCCGCTGCACCACGAACAGCACCGCGAACAGCACCACGCCTTCCAGCAGCGCCTCGTAAAGCTGGCTGGGATGGCGCGGCAGCGGGCCGCCGCCGGGGAACACCATCGCCCAAGGCACGTCCTGGGCGATGCGGCCGTACAGCTCGCCGTTGATGAAGTTGGCGATGCGCCCCAGCAGCAGGCCGATCGGGGTGGCGCAAGCGACGATGTCGGCGAGCGCGAAGAAATGCGCGCCGCGCTTCCGGGCGAACAGCAGCATCGCCACGATCACGCCGAGCAACCCGCCGTGGAACGCCATGCCGCCCTGCCAGACGAACGGGATCTGCAGCGGGTTCGCCAGATAGTAGCCGGGCTGGTAGAACAGCACGTAGCCGAGCCGGCCGCCCAGCACCACGCCGAGCGTCGCCCACAGCAGGAAGTCGTCGATCGCCAGCGGGGTGAGCTGCGCGCTCTGCGGCGAGCGCTGGGACAGGCGCTTGCAGTACTGCCAGCCCAGCACCAGCCCGACGATGTAGGCGAGCGCGTACCAGCGCACGACCAGCGGGCCGAGCTCGACCGCCACGGGGTCGATCTGCGGGTAGGGCAGGGTCAGAAGCGGCGGAAGGGCGGACGGGTCCATCGCGGCGGACACTCGCTGTTGCAAGGGGGGTTGCACGGGGCGTGGAAAGCGCGGGCTAGCGGTACGGATCGTCCTGCATCAGGTGGTCGCGAACGTAGGCGCGCACGCCGTCCTCCAGCTCGGTGAAGTCGGCGTTGTAGCCGTGCGCGCGCAGCCGCGCCGTGCTGGCCTGCGTGAAGTACTGGTACCTGGGGCGGATCGACTCCGGGGTGGGGACGAACTCGATGTGCTCGCGCTCGCCCATCGCCGCGAAGATCGCCCGCGCCAGATCCAGAAATGTGCGCGCCCGGCCGGTGCCGACGTTGAACAGGCCGTTGGCCTCCGGCGTCTGCAGCAGCCAGCGCATCACCGCCACGCAGTCGTCGATCCAGACGAAGTCGCGCAGTTGCTGGCCGTCGGCGTAGTCCGGGTGGTGCGACTTGAACAGCCGCGCCGGGCCGCCGGCGGCGATCTGCTCGAACAGGTGCCAGACCACGCTGGCCTGGCCACGCTTGTGGTACTCGTTCGGGCCGTAGACGTTGAAGAACTTCAGGCCCGCCCACTGCGGCGGCGCCGGCTCGTCCATCTCCAGCCGGCGCGCCACCCAGCGGTCGAACAGGTGCTTCGACCAGCCGTAGCCGTTCAGCGGCCGGAACTTCGCCAGTTCGTCGCGGTCCAGGGTGTCGTCGAAGCCGGCCGAGCCGTCGCCGTAGGTCGCCGCCGAGGAGGCGTAGATCAGCGGCGTGCCCTGCTTGGCGCACCAGCGCCAGATCTCCCGCGACAGCCGGAAGTTGGTCTCCAGCAGCCGGTCGCCGTCGCTCTCGGTGGTCGAGGAGATCGCGCCCAGATGCACCACCGCCTGCAGCTTCGGCGCGTAGCCGCGCAGCGAGTCGAACAGCCGGTCGGGCGGGATCACGTCTTCCAGCTCGCGCTTGGCCAGGTTGCGCCACTTGTCGCCCTCGCCGAGGCTGTCGCAGACGATCACCCGTTCGCCGCGGTCGGCCAGGTCGGCGACCAGGTTGGATCCGATGAAGCCGGCGCCGCCGGTGACCAGGTACATGGTGAAGCCGTGTTCTCGCGCGCTGCTGGGCTCGCGCGTCTTATAGGAGGCCCGCCCCGGCCGCGGCAAGCCAAGCGCCGGCGCGGCTTGATGGCTGCCGTGCGGCCACCCATACTCGATTGAGGGAATGCCGCCAGACCAAGGAGCGTCGGCCGCCATGCAAAGCCAGAACCGCCTGCTCGACGATCTCGCCCGCGTGGCCAGCGGCGCGCTGGGCGTCGCCACCGGCGTGCGCAGCGAGGTGGAAGCCCGGTTGCGCGAACAGTTCGAGCGCATCCTGCACCAGATGGACCTGGTCACCCGCGAGGAGCACGAGGTGGCGCTGGCGATGGCGCAGAAGGCGCGCGAGGAGCAGGAGACGATGGCCGAGCGCTTGGCCGCGCTGGAGAGCCGGCTGGCGAAGCTGGAGAGCGGCGGCAGCAAGGCCTCCGGCGCGGGCAAGGCGTTCGGCGCGGGCAAGGCGTCCGGCGCGGGCACCGCGAAGGGCAAGAGCGGCGGCTCCGCGTCCGGCAAGTCCTCCGGCGGTGGCAAGAGCAGCTAGGGTCGCCGCAGCCCCGGTCGTTGATGCCTCGACCCGGCGCTCCGCGCCGGCTCATCATGAGCCACTGCCGAGGCGCGCCAATACGCTCATCCTGAGCCTCGGCCGCCAGGCTGCGAGTCGAAGGGCTGTGCCGCGGCCGTCGGGCCGCAAGTCGAAGGATCGACGCGCCGCCCGTTACGACCTACGCGAGCTCTCCGCCCACAAGATCTAGATCGGTCGCCGGACACCGTGTGAGAAGGCGGCCCGGAATCCGCGAATTCTCCGGTGGACTGGACGTTTATCCACAAGAGGTGTCATCAAAGTGTTGTTGCAGCACTGAATCGATCCTGGCACCTTCTAGATATGGTAGTTGGGTCGGGGGTCGCCTCGATATCTCGATCTCCGGACCCGCCACCGCCGGCGGCACCGGGTCGCCGGGGGCCGTTCTAACCGGGGAGCGTCCGCATCGCCATGATCTCACTCGCCAGCTTCGAAGAAGTCCGGCCGGGCAATCCGATCGACCTGTTGGAGGAGCTGGTCTCCGCCAACGACTGGGCGTTCGACCGGCCCAGCGACGTCGAACTCGCGATCCAGGTGAAGGGCCGATGGGTGGACTACCACCTCTGGACCGTCTGGGACGAGGCCACCAAGGGCATGTCGTTCGCCTGCCACTTCGACTTCCGGGTCCCCGACACCAAGCGCCGGCAGGCGCAGGAGCTGGTGGCGCTGTTCAACGAACGGCTCTGGCTCGGCCACTTCGACCATTCGGCCGAGGACGGCTCGGTGCTGTTCCGCCACACCACCCCGCTGCGCGGCACCGCCGGGGTCAGCGTCGAGCAGCTCGAGGACCTGGTGGACACCGCGGTGAGCGAGTGCGAGCGCTTCTATCCGGCGCTGCAGCTCGTCGTCTGGGGCGGCCAGTCCAGCGCCGAAGCGCTCGCCGCCGCGCTGATGGAGACGGTCGGCGAGGCCTGAGCCCGGCTTGATGCGCCACCGGCGCTGACGCATTCTTCCCTCGGCAGAGCGCACATCCGCGTCATCCTGAGCCGGCGAGCGGCAGCCCGTTGGGCGCTCAGGTTGAAGGCGGCTGGTCAAGGCGCGGGTCCACGCAACGGCACGGAGACTGCGATGAGCACGACGGGTCCGCTGCTGCTGGCCGGCGGCGGCAAGATGGGCGGGGCGCTGCTGGACGGCTGGCTGGCCCGCGGGGTCGAGGCCGGCCAAGTGCACGTCGTCGAGCCCGACGCCGGGCTGCGCGAAACCCTGGCGGCGAAGGGCGTGCACGCCGTGGAGGCGGCGGAGCAGCTGCCCGCCGACCTCGATCCGGCCGTCGTCATCCTCGCGGTGAAGCCGCAAATGATGGACGAGGTCGCGCCGGACTACCGCCGCTTCGTCGCGCCGGACACGGTGTTCCTGTCGATCGCGGCGGGCAAGACGATCGCGGCCTTCGAGCGGCTGCTGGGCGACCGGGCGGCGGTGGTGCGCTCGATCCCCAACACGCCGTCGGCGGTCGGCCGCGGCATGACCGTGCTGTGCGCCAATGCCAACGTGACCGCGGCGCAGCAGCGGGCGTGCGACGAGCTGCTGAAGGGCGTCGGCGAGACCGGCTGGGTCGAGGACGAGAGCCTGATCGACGCCGTCACCGCGGTCTCCGGCAGCGGTCCGGCCTACGTCTTCCACCTGATCGAGTGCATGGCCAACGCCGGCATCGAGGCCGGCCTGCCGGAAGCCCTGGCGCGGCAGATCGCCGGGCAGACCGTCGCCGGCGCCGGCGAGCTGTATCGCCAGTCCGGCGAGAGCGCCGAGCAGCTGCGCCGCAACGTGACCAGCCCCAAGGGCACCACCGAGGCGGCGCTCAACGTGTTGATGGCCGCGGACGGGCTGCAGCCGCTGGTCACCCGCGCCGTCGCGGCCGCCCGCGACCGCAGCCGCGAGCTCGCCGGATGAGCGGCGACGCGGCGCCCGCGGCCAAGCTCAAGGGCAGCGTCAAGCGCGTGCACGACGCGCTGCTGGCCGGCGGCTGGCCGGCCGAGATCCGCCGCGTCGACGCCCGCGCCAAGACCAGCGAGGGCGCCGCCGCTGAGGTCGGCTGCAGCGTCGGCCAGATCGCCAAGTCGCTGGTGTTCAGGGGCGCGTCCAGCGGCAAGGCGGTGCTGGTGGTGACCAGCGGCGCCAACCGCGCCGACAGCGCCCGCGTCGAGGCGCTGATCGGCGAGGCCACCGAGCGTGCCGACGCCGCCTTCGTGCGCCAGGCGATCGGCTTCGCCATCGGCGGCGTTGCGCCGCTGGGCCACAGCCAGCCGGTGGTCTGCGCCATCGACGAGGACTTGCTCGCATTCGACGAGATCTGGGCCGCGGCCGGCGCGCCCGACGCCGTGTTCCGCCTCGACCCGCGCGAGCTGCCGGCGATGACCGGCGGCATCGTGGGGCGGGTGAAGGAAGGCTGAGGCCTTGCGGGGCGGTGCGTCCCGATCGAAGCCGGGAACCCCGAGCGATGACCGCAGGCGAGATCTTCGTGCTCGGCAAGGGGCTGCTCACCTTCGGGCTGCCGCTGGCGTTCTGCGCGCTGGAGCTGTGGCGGCTCAAGCGCGACGGCTATTGAGCGCGGCGCCGCGCCGGGGTGGCAGTCCGGCGCCGAGGGCTTATCTTTAAGGCAGCAGGCTTCGTCGCGCCGCAGCCAGGGAGACAGGTCCAATGGCCGAGACCGCCAGCTCCGACGCCGCATCCGCCGCCACTGCCGCGCCGCGCCCGATCGACCTCACCGAGATCGGCGAGACGGCGATGGCGCTGGCCGACCAGCGCGGTTGGGCCGAGGTGTCGCTGTTCGACGTCGCCCGCGCTGCCGGCGTCCCGCTGGCCGAGCTGTACCGGCACTGCCGCTCCAAGCGGGCGCTGCTGGAGGCTTACGCCCGCCGGATCGACGAGCGCGTGCTCGCCAACGTCGATCCGGAAGATCTGGAGGAACCGGCGAAGGACCGGCTGTTCGAGCTGCTGATGGAGCGCTTCGACGCGCTCAAGCCGCATCGCCGCGGCCTCCGCTCGGTGCTCGCCAGCGTGCGCCGGGACCCGGCGAACGCGCTGGGCGGGCTGACGCAACTGCGGCGCTCGATGCGGGCGATGCTGGAGGGCGCCGGCCTGTCGACCAGCGGGCTGCGCGGCGAGCTGCGGCTGGACGGGCTGTGCGGCGTCTACCTGAACGCGCTGCGCGCCTTCGTCGACGACGACACCGAGGATCTTTCGCGCACCATGGCGGCGCTCGACCGCACGCTGCAGCGGGTCGAGCGGCCGGCCCAGGTGCTGGAAGGCGAGGAACGCCCGGACCGGGTGCTGCGCGAGCGCGTCGGCGAACGCGTGCGCGACGGGCTGCAGCGCAGCGGCCTGGGCAGCCGCGGCGGCTCCGACCATGCGGGGCCGACGCTGGAGGGCGAGGCTGTCGAGGTGGCCGAGCCGTTCGACGGGACCGGCCCCGAGGGCGATCCGATGGCGCCGGAGCGCCCCTGAGGCCGCGCGGCACCGGGGGCCGCGCCTCGCGCGGCGGTATCCCCGGCCGGCCTGCGGAAATTTTTGTGCAGTGCACAAAACGCGGCTTGACATTGCCGCCGGCCTGCCTCACATACCTGTCCACACGCAATGGTGCGGCGCAGCATAGTCGCACGCCGAGCTTTCGAGAGGAGGGCACAACCCATGGCCAACAAGACCGGCAATCCGTTCCTGGATCAGGATTTCTCCGACTTTTTCGACTTCAAGAAGTACGCCGATCAGTTCCAGATGCCCGGCATGAACAACCAGGCCCTGGTCGAGGCGCAGCGCAAGAACATGGAAGCGCTGGCGCAGGCCAACCGGATCGCCTTCGAGGGCGCGCAGGCCGTGGTGCAGCGCCAGCAGGACATCGTCCGTCAGGCGATGGACGAGGCCACCAAGGCGATGCAGCAGGTGCAGAACGCCGGCTCCAATGAGGAGCGCGTCGCGAAGCAGGCCGAGATCATGAAGAAGGCCTTCGAGACCGCGCACAAGAACGTGCGCGAGCTGACCGAGATGAGCACCAAGTCGAACAGCGAGGCGATCGAGCTGATCAACAAGCGCGTCGCCGAGAGCTTCGACGAGATGCGCGGCCAGCTGCAAGACGTGGCCAAGCAGACCGACAAGGCGGCGAGCACCGTCACCAGCGCGGCCAAGTCGGCCGGCGGCGGCGCCAGCTCCGGCGCCAGCCAGGCTGCCAAGAAGTAGCTGCCGTTGTGGCAGCCGGTGCCGCGCCTCGCGCGCACCGGCCGCCCGCCGGTCTTGCGCCGCGGGTTCGAACGACGAAGAGGGCCGGGTCCGACGTGGGCCTGGCCCTTTTTACGTCCGCGCCGCGGCGTCCGGCGGCCGATCGTCTGGACCCGCGCTGCCGGCGGTGCTAGAGGGCCGCTCCAGCCAGACGGCAATCCGGGACACCGCGAACGGGGAGCGGCCATGGACGAACCAGCGCCGGAGATCGGCTTCGACGACTTCCGCAAGGTCGACGTGCGGGTCGGCACCATCGTCGACGTGCAGGACTTTCCCGAGGCGCGGCGGCCGGCGTTCAAGCTCTGGGTCGACTTCGGCGCGCCGATCGGCGTGCGCAAGACCAGCGCGCAGCTCACCAAGCACTACACCGCGGACGACCTGATCGGCCGGCAGGTCGCCGCCGTCGTCAACTTTCCGCCCAAGCAGGTCGGCAAGTTCATGTCGGAGATCCTGGTGCTGGGCTTTCCCGACGCCGAGGGCGAGGTGGTGCTGATCAGCCCCGACGTGCCGGTGCCGAACGGCGGCCGGCTGTACTGACCAGCGTCCCCGCTTGAATCCACGGCCACGTCCGCCAAGATAGCGGTGTGAAGCGGGTTCCGGTGCCGGCACCGCGGGCCCGCCAATCCGAACGGCCGGGCAGAAACCCCGGCCGACAACCGGACCCGGGAGGGATGACGCGATGCAGGACCCGATCGAAAAGCTCCAGAGCACCGACACGTTCAAGCGGGTAGACGCGCGGGTGAACTGGGCGTCCATCGTGGTGTTCGGCACGGCCGCCCTGCTGGTCGTTGTGGCGATCGTGAAGAACACGCTGCTGGCCTGACGGCGATCTTCCGCCGCCGCAGCGCCGGCGCTGAACCGGCCGCCGCGCCCGGCACGCTGGAGCGCATCTACCTCGCCGATGGCGCCGGCGCCGACATGCGCCGGGTCGCGCGCGTGCCGGCGCTGGAGGGCCGCGGGCTGGCCGGCGACCGCTACTGCACCGGCCGCGGCAAGTGGGCGCCGTCCGACGTCTGCCAGGTGACGATGATCGCCGCCGAGCACCTGGAGGCGGCGGAGGCGGCGCTCGGCATCCCGCTGGGTGACGGCCAGCACCGGCGCAATCTGGTGGTGCGCGGCCTGGACCCGCATCGGCTGGGCGGCATGATCGTGCGGATCGGCGAGGTGCGCTTGGCCTACGACCGGCCGCGGCCGCCCTGCGGCTACATCTGCAGCCTGACCGACAAGCGCATGTACAAGGCGCTGTTCAAGCACGGCTCCGGCGTCTGCCTGACGGTCGCCACCGGCGGCGAGATCGCCGAGGGCATGACGGTCGAGGTCGAGGGCCCGAACCGCGACCTGTTCTCTGCCGACTTCCAGCGCTTCCTGCGGGCGTTCCGCTAGCGCCGGCGCCGCGGTACTCCATCCGGCCGGCTTCACGCCGGCCGGGCCGCGGGCGCATACTGCGTCGGCACTGTGAAGAGCCCGCTGAACGACGGGAGGGCGCGGATCATGTCGGCAAGGGGCGACCCGGCCTGGAGCGAGGGCGCGGGCGAGCGGCCCGCGGACCAGGGCGCTGTGCCCGACGCGGCGCAGGAGCGGGCGCTGGACTTCGTGCACCAAGCGGCGCTGCAGCACGTCGTCATGGCCGACCGCAAGGCGGGGATCCTGTTCACGCTGCTGTCGGCGGCGCTGCTGTTCCTGTTTACCCGGATGCCGGACTGGGGTGGGCCGGTGACGGCCGCGACGGCGCTCTGGCTGGCCGCCACCGCGCTGTTGATCGCGGCGGCGACGCTGGCGTTCCTGGTGGTGCTGCCGCGGGTGCGCTCGGACGGTGCGCCGGGCGTGCTGTTCTGGGGCGCGATCGCGCGCCACGCCGGCCCGGACGCCTATCTGCGCAGCGTCTGCGGGCAGACGCCGGCCGAGATCGGCCGCGGCAAGGCGCGCTACTGCTACGAGCTGTCCTGCATCTGCGCCCGCAAGTTCCGGCTGCTGCGGGTGGCGCTGCTGCTGGGCGCCGCGGGCATGGTGCTGTTCCTGGTCATGCTCGCGGCGGCGGGCGCCGGCCGGGCGAGCCTGCCGCCGCTGGGCTGATCCGCCGGGGCTACAGCGTCAGAAACAGGCTGACGGCCCAGAGCACGCCGAACAGGTACAGGCAGGTGCGCAGCGCCATCGTCTCCCTCCTGAAGACGCGTCGAACGGACACGTCGAGAATACGGCGCGAGTTTTAACGGAAGCTTGCCGCAACGCGTGTGACGGGGACCACACGGCATCGTCGGTACCGCGCCCGGATAGCCGGCCGCGGCGCGCGGGCCACTTGGCCGGGGCGGGCGCGCGACACATATCGAGCGGCAGCGGTTCAACGCGCCCACGCGCTAGGGCAAGATCGACAAAGGTGTCATCACCTTTGTCGTGAATCTTGCCCTACTCGCAACAAGATAGGGCGAAATTCACGCCGAAGGTCGATTCGACCTTCGACGATTTCGCCCTAGCAGCAGGAGATCCACGCCATGGCCGACGCCGGCGAGAAGGTGCAGAAGTCCGACGCCGAGTGGCGCCAGCAGCTCGACGCCGAGTCCTACCGGGTCGCCCGCAAGGGCGGCACCGAGCGGCCGTTCCAGAACGCCTACCACGACAGCAAGACGCCCGGGACCTACGCCTGCATCTGCTGCGGCCAGGCGCTGTTCGACTCCGACGCCAAGTTCGACAGCGGCACCGGCTGGCCCAGCTTCACCCAGCCGGTCGCCCCCGAGGCGGTGGCGACCAAGAGCGACCGCAGCCTGTTCCTGCAGACCCGGACGGAGGTGCTGTGCAGCCGCTGCGACGCCCACCTGGGCCACGTGTTCGACGACGGTCCGGCGCCGACCGGCAAGCGCTACTGCATGAACTCCGCCGCCCTCGACCTGCAGACGCGCTCCTGAGGCGTCGGGCGTGAGCGCACCCGAGGCACAGGCGCCGGCGGCGCTGGTCACCGGCGCGGCGAAGCGCGTCGGCCGGGTGGTCGCGGCCGACCTCGCCGCGGCCGGCTGGGCGGTCGCGGTGCACTACAACGCCTCCGCCGACGCCGCCGAGACGCTGGTGGCGGAGATCGAGCGCGCCGGCGGCCGCGCCGCGGCGCTCGCCGCCGATCTGCGCGACGAGGCGGCGCTGACCGATCTGGTCGAGCGCGCCGGGGCGGCGCTGGGCCCGCTGGGGCTCTTGGTGAACAACGCGGCGGTGTTCCAGTGGGACGACGCGGCCACGGCGACGCGCGAGAGCTGGGAGGTACACCTGCAGACCAACCTGCGGGCGCCGTTCGTGCTGACCCAGGCGTTCGCGGCGCAGTTGCCGGCCGGGGCGCTCGGCCAGGTGGTCAACCTGCTGGACGGTTACGTCACCGCGCCGGCCCGCGGCTTCGCCAGCTACCATCTGTCGAAGACCGGGCTGTGGAGCCTGACCCAGTCGCTGGCGCTGCAACTGGCGCCGCGGATTCGGGTCAACGGCATCGGGCCCGGCGCGCTGCTGCCCGACCACTACCGCGACCAGGCGGAAATCGACCGAGTCAACGCGGCCACGCCGCTGCGTCGCGGCACCGATCCGCAGGAAATCTGCCGCACCATCCGGTTCCTGCTTGATGCGCCGTCGGTGACCGGGCAGATGATCGCCCTCGACGGCGGCCGCCATCTCGGCGACTCGCGCCAGGGCGACGAGCTGTAGCCGCAGCGCGGTCGGCAGCACGCAAGGCGCCTGCGGCCGCCAGGGGCAGCGCGGGAGGACCTCATGACCGACAGCACGCGCACCAAGGGCGCGGCGAAGCGCAAGCGCACGGCGAGCGACTCGACGACGGACAGTGGCGGCGGCGGAGCCACCGCCACCCGGCAGAAGGTGTTCGTGCGCGACCTGACGGTGAGCGCCCACCTCGGCGTCACCGCCCGCGAGCGCGCCCGCGCCCAGCGCATCCGCGTCAACGTGGAGGCGGAGGTCGACCCGGTGCGCCCGCTCGACGACGATCCCAGGCGGATCGTCGACTATCGCCACATCGTCCCCAACATTCGCCGGCTGATCGACGAGGATCAGCCGCAGCTGCTGGAGACGCTGGCCGATCGCATCGCCGCATCGACCTTCGCCGACGACGCGGCCGTGGCCTGCGTGCGGGTGCGGATCGAGAAGCTGGACCGCTATTCCGACGCCGCGGGAATCGGCGTCGAGGTCGAGCACCGACGCGACCGCGGCTGAGGGGGCGTCTTCAGCATGTGTCGGCAAGTCGTTGAATCGCCGCGACTTAGCCACAGCGGTTCGGACCTCGAAAGTTGTGCACAGGCGCTTGGCGATGCCGAAGGCGCGGCAGGAGTCAAGGCTTAAGTCGAGGCCATGACACTTGTTTTACAACGGCCTCCGGAAAAATATTTATTTTTCAACTATTTAAATCGAATGCCCAAAAAATGTGCAAGACGCAGCGGCGTCAGGATTCTCTAGGCGCCGCATTTTTGCCCCAAGCGCGGCCCACAGGGTTATCCACAGATTCCGTGGACGACTGCGCGGCGCGAATGGATCTGCGAGGCGGCGCCGGGGCTTGGCTGCCGTCCGGTCGGCGCGGCGGACCGCTGCGGCCGCGCGCGTTGACCGCGGCACGCGAACGCGACATCTAGACGACGATGGCACAGGCGCGCGGCAAACGACGAGTGAAGGACCCCTCCGCCGGCGGCAAGCGCTCGGCGATGCGCCCGGAGGACGACCCCGGCGACAGCTTCACCCAGGTGGCGGCGATCGACGGGGCGGACGCGGCGGTGGACGGCGCGCCGGTCGACGCCGACGACGCGGTCGCCCTGTCGATGGAGCGCGGGCTCGGCGTGCTCAAGCGTGCGGTCAAGACGCTGCCGGACGGGCCCGGCGTCTACCGCATGCTGAACCGCAAGGGCGAGGCGCTGTACGTCGGCAAGGCGCGCAACCTGAAGCGCCGCGTAACCAACTACACGCAGCTGTCCAAGCAGCCCTACCGGCTGCAGCGCATGGTCGCGGAGACCGCCAGCCTGGAGATCGTCACCACCCGCACCGACGTCGAGGCGCTGCTGCTGGAGAGCAACCTCGTGAAGCGGCTGATGCCGCGCTACAACGTCCAGCTGCGCGACGACAAGTCGTTCCCCTACATCCTGCTCAGCGGCGACCACGCCTACCCGCGGATCAAGAAGCACCGCGGCCAGCACAGCCGGGCCGGCGACTACTTCGGCCCGTTCGCCTCGGCGGGCGCGGTCAACCGCACGATCACCGCGCTGGAGAAAGCCTTCCTGTTGCGCTCCTGCTCGGACAGCGTGTTCCATCAGCGCACCCGGCCGTGCCTGATGTACCACATCAAGCGCTGCTCGGCGCCGTGCGTCGGCTACATCTCCGAGGAGGACTACGGCCAGCTGGTGAAGCAGGCGCGCGACTTCCTGTCCGGCCGTTCGCACAACATCCAGGACGAGCTGGCGAAGGAGATGCAGGCGGCCTCCGAGCGCACCGACTTCGAGACCGCTGCGCTGTACCGCGACCGCATCCGCGCGCTGGCGCACATCCAGTCGCACCAGGACATCAACGTCGAGGGCGTGCACGACGCCGACGTGTTCGCGCTGCACGCCGAGGGCGGCCAGTCCTGCATCCAGGTGTTCTTCTTCCGCTCCGGCCGCAACTACGGCAACCGCGCCTACTTCCCGGCGCACGACCAACAGCTTTCCGAGGGCGAGGTGCTGGCCTCCTTCATCGCCCAGTTCTACGACAACAAGCCGGTGCCCAAGCTGGTTCTGGCCAGTCAGGTGCCGGACGACCGCGGCCTGCTGCAGCAGGCCTTGAGCGAGCGCGCCGGCGCCAAGGTGCAGATCCACGTGCCCCAGCGCGGCGACAAGCGCAACCTGCTGGACCACGCGCTCACCAACGCCCGCGAGGCGCTGGCCCGGCACCTGTCGGAAAGCCGCAACCAGCGCCGGCTGCTGGAGGGGCTGGCGGACAAGCTGGACCTGGAGGCGGTGCCCGAGCGCATCGAGGTCTACGACAACAGCCACATCCGCGGCAGCGAGCCCTACGGCGCGATGATCGTCGCCGGGCCGGAGGGGCTGCGCAAGACCCAGTACCGCAAGTTCAAGATCCGCTCGACCCGCAAGGCCGGGCAGCCGGCGGACGCGGCCGAGGAGGGCCAGACCGCCGAGGCCGGCGACGACTACGCGATGATGCGCGAGGTCCTGACCCGGCGCTTCCAGCGCTTGCAGAAGGAGGACCCGGACAACGAGCAGGGGAGCTGGCCCGACCTGGTGCTGGTCGACGGCGGCCGGGGCCAGCTCAACGTCGCGCTGGAGGTGTTCGCCGAGCTCGGCATCCAGGAGGTGGCGCTGGCCAGCGTGGCCAAGGGGCCGGACCGCGACGCCGGGCGCGAGCGCATCTTCCTGGCCGAGCGGGAGCCGATCCTGCTGCCCAAGGACGACAAGGTGCTGTACTTCATCCAGCGCCTGCGCGACGAGGCGCACCGCTTCGCCATCGGCAGCCACCGCAAGGGCCGCGGCCAGGCGCGCCTGCGCTCGTCGCTGGACGACGTCCCGGGCGTCGGCCCGAGCCGCAAGAAGGCGCTGCTGCTGCACTTCGGCTCGGCCAAGGCGGTGGCGAACGCGCACCTGGCCGATCTGGAGGCGGTCGACGGCATCTCCAAGGCCGTCGCCCGCAAGGTCTACGACCACTTCCACACGGCGGCATGATCGGGCAAAAAGGGGCGCGCATCCGGCTCTACGCCCACCGCCGCTCCGCCCGACGCGAAAGACGGTCATGCTGCTGACCCTGCCGAACCTGCTGACGGCCTCGCGCATCCTGGTCGTGCCGTTGCTGGTGGCGCTGCTGTACCACCAGGCGGCGTGGGCCAGTTGGGCGGCGCTGGCGCTGTTCGTCGGCGCCTCACTCACCGACTGGGCGGACGGCTACTTCGCCCGCCGGCGCCAGGCGGTGACGCCGCTGGGCCGCTTCCTGGATCCGATCGCCGACAAGTTCCTGGTCGCCGCGGTGCTGGTGATGCTGGTGGCGAGCGACCGGGTCACGGGGCTGCCGGTGGTGGCGGTGCTGCTGATCCTGTGCCGCGAGCTGCTGGTCTCCGGCCTGCGCGAGTACCTCGCCGGGATGGGCGCACAGATGCCGGTGTCGCGGCTGGCCAAGTGGAAGACCGCCGTGCAGATGGTCGCGCTCGGCGTGCTGATCGTCGGCGAGGCCGGCCCCGACCCGCTGCCGGTGCGGCTGATCGGCGAGGGTCTCCTGTGGCTTGCCCTGGTGCTGACGATTGTCACCGGCTGGGACTACATGAAGAAGGGCTTCGTCCACATGCAGGCGCCGATGCAGCGCTGACTTGGCGCGAGCGGCGGGCTGGGCGTAGGGTTCTGCACGGACACCGCGCGCAGCCCAAGAGCACAGCGACGCAAGACACGGCACCGATGACCACCATGTCCCCCCAGATTCTCGGCCTCGCCGGCTGGAGCGGCAGCGGCAAGACGACGCTGGTGCGCGCGCTGATCCCGGCACTGGTCGCGCGCGGCGTGCGGGTGTCGACGGTCAAGCACGCGCACCACGCCTTCGACGTCGACACCCCGGGCAAGGATTCCTACGAGCACCGCGCCGCCGGCGCCGGCGAGGTGCTGGTGTCGAGCGCCCACCGCTGGGCGCTGATGCACGAGAACCGCGGCGCCCCGGAGGCGACGCTGGACCAGCTGGTGGCCAAGCTGGCGCCCTGCGACCTGGTGCTGGTCGAGGGCTTCAAGGCGGGCGCGCACGACAAGCTGGAGATCCACCGGCCCTCCGTCGGCAAGCCGCTGCTGGCCGCCGAGGATCCGCACGTGGTGGCGGTCGCCAGCGACGAGCCGCTGCCGGAGCTGCGGCTGCCGCGGCTGGACCTGAACGACGTCGAGGGGATCGCCGCCTTCGTGCTGGCGCACACCGGCCTGGACCGGCACGGCAAGAGCGGAGCCGCCTGATGGCCCAGCTGAGCGACGACTGCTTCGCCCACGGCGGCGAGCTGATGCGCCTCGACGCGGCGCTGGCGGAGATCGCCGCGCGGGTCGAGCGCGTCTGCGAGCCCGAGACGCTGCGGCTGCACGACGCGCTGGGCCGGGTGCTGCTGGAGGACGTCGCGGCCGCCGCCGACGTGCCGCCGCACGCCAATTCGGCGGTCGACGGCTACGCCGTGTTCTTCGACGACCTGAGCGCGGAGGCCGAGACCGCGCTGCCGATCGGCGGCCGGGGCACCGCCGGCCACCCCCTCCACCGCCCGGCGCGACGCGGCGAGGCGATCCGCATCTTCACCGGCGCCCGCATGCCGGACGGCCCGGACACGGTGATGATGCAGGAGGACTGCCGCGAGGCCGACGGGCAGGTCACGATCCGGCCCGGCATCGCCCGCGGCGCCAACCTGCGCGGCGCCGGCGAGGACATCCGCGCCGGGTCCACCGTGCTGCACGCCGGCCAGCGGCTGCGCCCGCAGGACCTGGGGCAGGCGGCGGCGGTGGGCCGGACCGAGCTGCCGGTGGCGCGGCGTCTGCGCGTCGGCGTGTTCTCCACCGGCGACGAGCTGCGCGAGCCCGGCGCGCCGCTGGATACCGGCAGCATCTACGATTCCAACCGCTACACGGTGTGCGGCCTGCTGCGCCAGTTGGGCTGCGAAGTCGCCGATCTGGGCATCCTGGCCGACCGCTACGAGACGGTGGAGGGTGCGCTGGCGGACGCGCAGGCGCGCTTCGACCTGGTGGTCACCTCCGGCGGCGTGTCGGTCGGCGAGGAGGACCACGTCAAGCAGGCGGTGGACGCGCTGGGCCGGATCCACACCTGGCGCCTGGCGATCAAGCCCGGCCGGCCGATCGCGCTGGGCCAGGTCGGCCGGGTGCCGTTCGTCGGCCTGCCGGGCAACCCGGTGGCGGTGATGGTGACCTTCATGACGGTGGTGCGGCCGCTGGTGCTGCGGCTGATGGGCGGGCGCGCCGAGCGGCCGCAGCTGTTCAAGGTGCGCGCCGGCTTCGACCACAAGAAGAAGCGGGCGCGGCGCGAGTGGGTGCGCGCCCGCCTGGTGGCGGAGAACGGCGAGCTGCGGGTCGACAAGTTTCCGCGCCAGGGCGCCGGTATCCTGTCCTCGATGGTGGAAAGCGACGGGCTGGTGGAGCTGCCGGAGGAGATGACCTACCTTGAGGCCGGGTCGCTTGTGGACTTCCTGCCGTTCAGCGAGGTCGCGGGATGAAGCTGCTGTATTTCGCTTGGCTGAAGACCGAGACCGGCTGCAGCGAGGAGGATGTCGAGCTGCCCGAGGGCGTGGGCACGGTGGCCGAGCTGCTGGACTGGCTCGACGGGCGCTCGGAGGGGCACCGCGCGGCGCTGGCCGACCACGACCGCGACCTGCCCCAGGGCACCTCGGGGAACATGTACCACCTCCCCGACGGGCGTGTCGTGGACGCGGACACGCCGCTGTACGACCCCTCCGTCGTCGGGGACCCGGAGGACCTGTTCGGCGGGTAGGCGCCGTCGGACCGCGTCCGACCGCACCCGACCTCGCCGCACTGACTCGGTCCGAGCGACACGAATTCTAGAGAGAGTTTCGTGAGACCCGGGAGCGAGTTCGGGCAATCCGTATCAGTCGGTGACCCCAGCGTTCCACAGAGATGTCACTCGACGTGTCACCTTCCGGAGGTGGACTGGCACGATGAGCGTTCCGCCACTCCGCGACGCCGCCGACCGCCTTCCCGCTGGGGCGCTGGCCGTGGCGCTCCTGGCGGGCGTCGCCGGCGTCGCCGGCTCCTACGCCGTCGCCGGCTTCACGCCGTCGTTCGTCGCCGGTCCGATCGCGGGGTTCGCGGCCCGACGGCTCCCCGGCGCGGTCATCACGTTCGCCATCGTCGTCCTGGGTGACCTCGGCAAGCAGTTGAACGTGCTGGGCGCGCTCGCCGCGTCGGTGGGCCTGCTCGGCGGGAGTGCGGCGACGGCCATCGCCGTCGGTCGCCGGACCGAAACGCGTCTCGCCGCTCCGCTGGCGGCGGGTATCGGTGCGCTGCTCGCCGGGCTGGTGACGCGGGCACCCCTGGCGTCGCTCGGTGCCGGCGCGGGCGTCGGCGCGGTGGTGCTCGTCGCCGAGGCGCTCACCCTCGCCGACGCCGGAACCGACGGCCGCAGACGCGTTCTCGGGAGTGCCGCGGGCGCCCTCGCCGTCGCCCCCGGTGGCTACCTGCTT
>ENA-ORDC01000514-ORDC01000514.1-marine-metagenome-genome-assembly--contig:-NODE-514-length-37490-cov-4.032395_pt1 | contig 37490 bp, 39 predicted proteins | sample MGYA00237783_ERZ508515 | MGnify/ENA primary metagenome ERZ508515 (study PRJEB26186, sample SAMN06268792) | marine metagenome | isolation source: Eden Landing Ponds, San Francisco, CA, USA | place... | reverse complement strand
ACGCGGTGCGCCTCGCGGTCGACGCCGACGACCTCGCGCTCATCCACGGGCCGCCGGGGACGGGCAAGACCTACACCATCGCCCGGACCATCCGCGCGCTCGTCGAGGACGGCAACCGCGTCCTGCTTTCGGCCTTTACGAACCGCGCGGTCGACAACGCGCTCGAAGCCCTGCGCGACCAGGGGTTCGAGGACAGCGCGGAGCAAAGCTCCGCTGGCGGTCGGCGATTCGCCGACAACGTCGTCCGCGTCGGCACCGAATCGGGCGTCCGCGAGGACATGCAGGACGTGCGCCTCTCGCGGAGCGGCGACCCGAACGCGCTCGCCGCCGCCCTCCGCGACGCGCCGGTCGTCGCCGCGACCACCGCCTCCTGCGGGTCGCGCGTGATGCGCGAGCAGTCGTTCGACGCGGCGCTCGTCGACGAGGCGTCGCAGATAACCGAACCGGGGACGCTCGCCGCCGTCAACCTCGCCGACCGGTTCGTCCTCGTCGGCGACCACAAACAGCTTCCGCCGGTCGTCCGCGCCGAAAACGACCTCCAGACATCGCTGTTCCAGCGGCTCATCGAGACCTACCCCGACGCCTCGGTCATGCTCGACCGCCAGTACCGCATGTCCCAGCGGATTCAGGCGTTCGCCTCAAAGGAGTTCTACGACGGCGCGCTCCGGCCGGCCACGGGTGCGGTCGCCGCCCAGCACCTCCGCGACCTCGGCGTCGACACCGCGGACCTCCCCGCCGAACTCGCGGACCAAGTCGCCTTCGTCGACCCCGACGGCCGGCGCGTCGGCAACACCAACCCCACCGAGGCGGACCGCGTCGCAGAGGTCGTCGCCGCCTACGAGGCCGCCGGCGTCGACGCTGATGACATCGGCGTCATCGCCCCGTTTCGGGCACAGGTCGCCGAGATTTCCCGCCGAACCGACGCCACCGTCGACACGGTCGACCGGTTCCAGGGCTCCTCGAAGGAGGTCATCGTCGTCTCCTTCGTCGCCACCGGCGAGTTGGACGGCCCGCTGTTCGAGGACCACCGCCGCATCAACGTCGCCCTCACGCGGGCGAAGAAGGCGCTGTGTCTCGTCGGCGACGCCGACGCACTCGAATCCGACCCGTTCTACGACCGGATGCTCGCGTGGGCGCGGCGGTAGGCGTCTCCTCGGCTGTCCGACTGGAGGGCGTCTCACTCCACGTCGATGCCGAGGTCCGTTTCGTCGTCGCCGATTTCGGCCTTGACGCGCTCGTGAAACTCTCTGAGCGCCGCGCTCTCGTCTTCGGCGAGGACCACGTCGCTCGCCGTCAGCGTGGCGAGGCCGAACGCCCGCGGCGTCGGCGACGAGACCTGATGGCCGACCACGGCCACGTCGCCCGCCTGAATCGCCGCAATCGCGTCCTCGATGGCGGCGAGGTTCAGTTTGTCTTCGAGAATCTCGCGGTAGGTCTCTTCCATCACGGCGAACTCGTCGAGGTCCTGGGCGAACGACAGCAACATCTCGGAGGAGACCTGCTGTTGGGCGGCGGACTTCTCGTAGCCCTTGTAGCGCTTGAGAATCATGAGCGAGCGCGTCGCGTTGATGCGGAAGTAGCGCTTCAGGAGGTCGGTCCCGTCGAGGGCGGCCCGCAGGTCGTCCTCGACTTCCTCGGGGTTGAGGTCGCGGAGGACGCCCGCGAGGTCGACTTTGCGGTTGAGCGGCATCGACAGCGAAAAGCCGTTGTCGGCGACGGCGACCTGCACGTTCGCGTTCGTCCGGCGGGACGCGTGGTACGCGAGGAGCCGCGAGAGGCCGTCGTTGAACCGCCGGCCGTCGGTGCAGTGGACGTAGAACTGTCGGCGGTAGGCCTCGCGGTCGAGTTCGGTCTCGACGACGAGTCTGTCGGGGGTCGCCACGCTCTCGGGGCCGGCGTACCTGACCTGCTCGTCGAACAGTCGCGTGACGGCGCGGACGCTGTTCTCGTCGAGCGGGAACTCCCGGAGCCACGACCTGACGGCGGGCGCGCCGCCGGCGTCGAGTCGGTCCACGAGGTCGGCCTGAAACGCCGCGAGTTCGCGGCCGAGGTCGTACGAAAGCGGCAGGCGCTCGGAGAACCACGAGGGGACCGTCGGGCGCTGTGCGGTGCGGTCGACGTACACCTTCGACCCGCGGCGGTAGCGGTAGGCGAAGTGGTCGCCGCCGAGGACGAACACGTCGCCTTTCTCCAGCGTGTCGAGGTAGCCCTCGTCGAGCGTGCCGACCCACTGGTCGGCCCCGCGGACCAGCACGTCGCAGGTGAACGAATCGGGAATCGTGCCGATGTTGGTCATGTAGATGACGCGGGCCATCCGGCCGCGTTTGCCGATGAGCGGCTCGCCCACGGGGTACTCCTCGTAGTGGTGTTCGCCGTCCGGCGAGTCGTTGGTGTCCCGCCAGATTTTCGCGTAGACGTTCTTGTCTTCGAGGCCGTCGTAGTCGGCGGTGAGATAGCGAAACAGGCGCTCGAAGTCGTCGTCGGAGAAGTTCCGATACGGGTAGGCCCGCCGGAGCGTCTCGCGGAGCTCCGACTCGGGGCGAATCGCGTTGATTGCCATCCCGTACACCTGCTGGGCGGCCACGTCGAAGGCGTTCTCGGGGATGAACACCCGGTCGACGAAGCCCGACTCGGCCTTCGAGAGCATCACCGCACACTCGACGAGTTCGTCCCTGTCGAGGGCGATGACGCGCCCCTCGACCGTCTGGCCGAGCTGGTGGCCCGCGCGGCCGACCCGCTGGAGGAGCGCGGCGACGGACTTGGGCGAGCCGACCTGTACGACGAGGTCGATGTGGGGCATGTCGATGCCGAGTTCGAGGCTCGTAGAGGTGGTGACGACCCGCAACTCGCCGGCTTTCAGCTTCGACTCTATCTCCTGTCTGCGCTCTTTCGAGAGGCTCCCGTGGTGACAGCCGGAGTTCGATTCGTCGATGTCGTCGAACCCCTCGCGGAGGTTGTGGAGGACGCGCTCTGCGCCCGACCGCGTGTTGGTGAACACGAGCGTGTTCGTGTGCGAGGCGACGAGGTCGTACAGGCGGTCGTAAAACCGGCTCTGGACCTCGCTTCGGGGCGTCCGAATCAGGTCGTCGGTCGGACACTCCAGTCGGACGTCGAAGTCGCGGACGAACCGCGTGTCCACGAGTTCGTAATCGCGGGGTTCGCTGTCCTCGCAACCGACGAGGAACTCCGCGACCGTGTCGAGCGGTTCGACGGTGGCCGAACAGCCGATGCGCGTCGGCGACGACTCGGCGAGGTCCTCCAGTCGCTCCAGCGACACCGACAGGTGCGTGCCGCGTTTGTTCTCCGCGAGGCTGTGAATCTCGTCGACGACGACGTACTCGACGGTTCGGAGCTTCTCTTTGAACTTCGGCGAGTTGAGCAGAATCGCCAGCGTCTCGGGCGTCGTGTTGAGGATGTGCGGCGTCTCCGAGAGCATCTTCTGGCGGTCCGCCGAGGAGGTGTCGCCGTGGCGGATGGCGTGTCTGATGTCCACCGTCTCGCCGCGGCTCTCGGCGATGTCGGCGATGCCGGAAAGCGGCTCGGCGAGGTTCCGATGGATGTCGTTGGCGAGCGACTTCAGCGGCGAGACGTAGAGACAGTACACCGAGTTGTCGAGGCCGTCTGGCGACTCCCGGTCGCGGCGGAACAGCTCGTTGATGATGGCGGTGAAGGAGGCGAGCGTCTTGCCCGACCCCGTCGGCGCACAGATGAGGGCGTTGTCGCCGTCGTGGATGTGCGGGATGGCCCCGCGCTGTGGCGGGGTGAAAAAGCCGTCGTTGCCGGGGACGAACTCGCCGAATCGGTCGACCCACCACTCCTGAACGGCCGGTTCCAACAGGTCGAGGACGTCCTCGTCGGCGACCGACACCGACTCGGGGTCGAACTCGTAGTCGTCGCCTCTCGACGCGAGAAGCGAGCGGCCGCGCCGGGTCATTATCTCCGGGTTAGCCTGCGCGGGTATGAGGGTTGTGCCTGTGTCCGCGGCGGCCGCCCCGGCGAGCACAAGGACTAACGCCGCCGCCGTGGTAGCTCTGGCCATGCGCGTCACGTTCCTCGGCACCGGCAGTGCGATGCCCGTCACCGGCCGCGCCCAGACCGGTCTCCTCCTCGAATCGGACGGTAACGCCCTCCTCGTGGACTGCGGGTCGGGTGTCCTCGCTCGCCTCGCCGAGACGGAAGTCGGCTACGAGGGCGTCTCGTCGGTCCTCCTCACGCATCACCACCTCGACCACGTGTCGGACCTCATGGCGCTCGTGAAAGCCCGGTGGCTCGCCGGCGCTGACAGCCTCGAAATCGTCGGCCCGGAGGGAACAGAAGACCTCGTCGAGGGGCTGTTCGACGTCCACGACTACCTGCGGGGCCGCCTCGACGTGCAGATTCGGGAAGTCGGCCCGACCGAGTTCGGCATCGCCGGCTTCGACGTGATGGGATTCGAGGTCCGCCACTCGATGCCGACGCTCGCCTACCGCTTCAGCAACGAGCGGGGCGAGGCCGACTTCGTTTTCTCCGGGGACACCGAGGCGTTCTCCGCCCTCGGCGACTTCGCCGACGGCGCGAGCGTCCTCGCGCACGACTGCTCGTTCCCGGACGACGTGGACGTGTCGAACCACCCGACGCCGTCGCAGGTGGGCGAGGCGCTCGCCGGCCGGGACATCGAGTCGGTCTATCTGACGCACCTCTACCCGCACGCCGACCGCGTCGCCGACGACCTCCGCGCGAGCGTGAGCGAACAGTTCGAGGGCGAGGTCAGAGTCGCAAAAGACGGGCTGGTCGTCGAACTCTGAGTCCGCGTTCGGGGCCGCTCACTCCCCGCGGATGACGGTCCCCGGCGACTCGCCGGCGACGAACGCCGACAACCCCTCGGGGCCGAAGACGTGCGCCGGCGCGCCGAGCGCGAGCAGTTTTCTGACCTTCGCGGCCATCCCGCCGGTCACGTCGGTCGACTCCGACCCGCCGAGCGCGTCGGCCGCGTCCGCGAACGCCGTAATCTCGGGAATCACGTCGCCGTCGGCGTCGAGCACACCGGGCACGGTCGAGCAGAGTCCGACGCGGTCCGCGCCGAGCCCGGACGCGAGCGACACCACGAGGTCGTCGCCGCTGACGATGGTCGCGCCCTTCCCTGCGTGCGCGATGACGTCTCCGTGGAGGACCGGGACGAAGCCCTCGTCGAGCATCGTCTCGGTCGCCGCGAGGGGAAGCGACAGCGAGCCGTCGGCCTCGCGCGCGCCGGCCGAAAGCGGGTGGACCGGCAGGGCCGAGACGCCGCGGTCGGCGAGGGCGTCGAGGACGGCGTCGTTGAGGCGCTTCATCGCGTCGTGGATGGCGCGCACGCCGCGGGCGTCGTGACTGCCGACCTCCGAGGAGACGCCGTGTTCGGCGGCGTGGTGGTGGCCGAAGCTCCCGCCGCCGTGGACGACGACGACGCGGCCCGACTCGGCGAGGGTCGCGACCGCGTCCGCCGCGGCCGCCAGCCCCGCCTCGTCGACGGTCTCCGGTTGGTCCTTGTCGGTGACGACGCTCCCGCCGAGTTTGAGGACGACGAGGCTCACGCCGAGTCCGCCCCCTTCTCCACCCCGTCTCCGGGGTCGCGCTCGGCGTCCGGTTCCGCTTCCGCTTCCGGTTCCGCGTCCGGCGGCACCTCGACGCTGACGCCCTCGGTGGCGAGTTCGGCGCGGAAGGCGTCCTCGCAACCGGGGGTGAACCGGAGCGCGGTCTGAGTCTCGGGCGTCGGGTCGAGAGAGACGATACAGCCGCCGCCGCCCGCGCCGGTCAGTTTCGCGCCGTACGCGCCGGCCTCGCGGGCGGCCCACACCATCGAATCGAGCGAGCGCGAGGAGACGCCGAGGGCCTCCAGCAGGCCGTGGTTGAAGTTCATGAAGCCGCCGAGTTCCGAGAGGAGTTCCTCGGGCGGGTCGTCGGCGTCGGGGTCTGCCTCGGCCAGCAGTTCCTCGCCCCGGCGCACGATGTCGCCGACGGTCGAGACGGTGTCGGCGGCGAAGTCGTACTCCTCGCGGAGCGCGCGGACGCCGGAGACGAGCGCGCCGGTGTCGCCCGCGCCGCCGTCGAAGCCGATGACGAACGGAAGTGGCGGCGCGTCGATGGTCCGGCAGTCGTCGCCCTCGACGCGGACGGCCCCGCCCATCGCCGAACAGAAGGTGTCGGCGCGAGACGCCTGTCCGTCCTGGACCTCGTGTTCGGCTTGGTAGGCGCGTTCCGCGATTTCGCGCGGCGCGAGTTCGACGCCGAGCTCGCGGGTCGCGGCGTCGATGCCGGCGACGACGACCGCCGCGGAGGAGCCGAGGCCGGCCCCCAGCGGGATGTCGCTTTCGACGGTGATGTCGAAGCCGGCGTCGGGCGCGCCGGCGGCGTCGCGGGCCTGGTCGACCGCGGCGTCGATGTAGCCCATCGCGGCCTCCACGAGCGGTGCCGGAACGTCCACGTCGGGGCGGTCGCCGGTCGACCCGCGGTACTCGACGGTGAAGCCGTTGAGACTCAGGTCCTCGGCGCGGACGCGGACGTGGTCGTCGTCGCGGGCGGAGACGGTGACGGTCGCCCGGCGCTCGACCGCGCAGGGGACCGCCGGCTCGCCGTAGACGACTGCGTGCTCCCCGAACAGATACACCTTGCCGGGAGCGCTCGAAACGGTCATACCCCGGAGTTGCTACGGGATTCGCTTAAGGGTATCCGACTGCGGTCGAACCCGGTGGCGGGCGTCGAGGAGAGCGGTCGGTAGAAACGGTCGAGGAGAGCGGTCAGTAGAAACGGTCGGTGGAAGCGGTCGCGGAAAACGGTGTTCGGTGCCGTCGGCTCAGGCGTCGATTTCGACTTCGTCGCGCTCCTCGTCGCCGGCGTCGTCGAGGTCGGTCAGCTCGTCGAACTCGTCGCCGTCGCCGCGGATGTAGCGGACTACCGCCGCGATGCCGACGAGCAGAACCAACCCGACGAGAAGCGCCACGCCGGGGCGGCCGCCCGACTCGTCTGATTCGGATTCGTCGAACGCGTCGTCCTCGTCGGCGTCGAACTCGACGTCGTAGTCGTCGTGCGATTCGCCGTCAGATTCGAGGGCCGTCCCACCGCGCTTGGAGAGAAGCGGCGCGCTGTTGGTCGGGCTGAACTCGAAGCCGTCGTGCAGGTGGACCTCGAAGAGAGTGAAGTCGGCCATACCCATCAGTACGCTCACAAGATGGATATGCCTTGTGGCGACGGGTCGATTCGGGTCGTCGCGTCCTCCGACGACCCCGCCCCGCGGCGATTCCCGGTGGAGTGTGCTGGAGTCGCTGTGTTCTTGTTTCGCCGCTCCGGAACGTCCCGTATGGACGACGACCGACGCGCCTTCCTCGAAGACCTGCTCACCACACCCAGCCCGTCCGGCTACGAGGCCGCCGGCCAGCGCGTGTGGGTGGACTACGTCTCGCAGTTCGCCGACGACGTGACGGTCGACGACTACGGCAACGCCGTCGCGGTCCACGAGGGCACCGGCGAGGGGCCCGAAATCGCCTTCACCGGCCACGCGGACCAAATCGGCTACATCGTCCGCGACATCGACGACGACGGGTTCGTCCGCATCGGCCCCATCGGCGGCGCGGACCGCACCGTCTCGAAGGGCCAGCACGTCACGGTCCACGGCGACGACGGCGACGTGGCGGGCGTCATCGGCCAGACCGCCATCCACCTCCGCGACGTGGGGAGCGAGGAGTACGACGACCTCGAAGAGCAGTTCGTCGACATCGGCGCGACGAGCAAGGGCGACGCGAGAGACCGCGTCGAAGTGGGCGACCCCGTGACGGTCGAAGCGCGGGTCCGCGACCTCGCGGGCGACCGCGTCGCGGCCAACGGGATGGACAACCGCGTCGGCACGTGGTCGGCCGCGGAGGGGCTCCGCGCCGCCGTCGAGGCCGACGTGGACGCGACGGTGTACGCCGTCAGCACCGTCCAAGAAGAAGTCGGCGTGCAGGGCGCGAAGATGGTCGGCTACGACCTCGACCCAGACGCGATGGTCGCCGTCGACGTGACCCACGCGACGGACAACCCCGACGTGCCCGGTAAGCGCAAAGGGCCGGTCGAACTCGGCGAGGGTCCGGTCGTCTCCCGCGGGAGCGCGAACCACCCGAACGTCGTCGCACTCGCCCGCGACGCGGCCGCGGACGCCGACATCGGCGTGCAGTTGCAGGCCGCCGGCGTCCGCACGGGCACCGACGCGGACGCCTTCTACACGAGTCGCTCCGGCATTCCCTCGCTCAACATCGGCATCCCGAACCGCTACATGCACACGCCCGTGGAGGTCGTCTCTACGAACGACCTCGACGACGTGGCCGAACTCCTCGGGTCGATGGCCGCGCTCGCGGGTGACGTGGACTCGTTCGGCGTCGAACTGTAAGCGGGCGGACGGCGGCTCCGCGCGCTGTGCGTAGTTGTCGCATACGACTCCGGGCGAAAGAAAACCGTTAAAAGTCGCCACACGGTGTTTCCACGTATGGCTGGAACTATCGAAGTACTCGTTCCCGGCGGGAAGGCGAACCCCGGTCCGCCGCTCGGCCCGGAACTCGGCCCGACCCCTGTCGACGTGCAGGACGTCGTCAACGACATCAACGACCAGACGGCGGCCTTCGACGGCATGGAAGTCCCCGTCACCGTCGAGTACGACGACGACGGCTCGTTCAGCATCGAGGTGGGCGTCCCGCCGACGGCCGCCCTCATCAAGGACGAAGTCGGATTCGACACCGGAAGCGGCGAACCCCAGGAGAACTTCGTCGCCGACATGTCCATCGAACAGCTGAAGAAGGTCGCAGAGCAGAAGTCCTCTGACCTGCTCTCGTACGACCTCAAGAACGCCTCGAAGGAAGTCGCCGGGACGTGTGCGTCCCTCGGCGTCACCATCGAGGGCGAAGACGCCCGCACGTTCAAACAGCGCATCGACGGCGGCGACTTCGACGACGACTTCGACGACGAGTAATCGTCTCGGAACCGTCTCGGCGGTTCGAACCGCCCTTTCCGTCGGGCCGAGCCGACTCGGCCCGCTTTCTTCTCTCCACCGACCCGACCGCTCCGGAGCGGCTCCCATATCGCTCGCGTGCTCGCCAGCCCGCATGTGTGGCTGTGGCACGCGAAACCCCCGAATTCGGGGGTTTCGGCACCCGTAGTTCGACGGACTTAAGTTGAGCCTACTCGTCCTGCCGGACGAGGCAGGCAGTAGCCTGTTTCACTGACCCGTAGGAGCAATCCTGCGTACTACGGAGGTGAATAATGGCAGACACAATAGTTGACGCAGTCTCTCGCGCACTCGACGAGGCACCTGGGCGGAACTTCCGCGAAACGGTTGACCTCGCCGTGAACTTGCGAGACTTAGATCTTAACGACCCGTCGAAGCGTGTCGACGAGAGCATCGTGCTCCCGTCTGGCACCGGCCAGGACACCCAGATTGTGGTGTTCGCGACCGGTGAAACCGCGCTCCGCGCAGAGGATGTCGCCGACGAAGTTCTCGGGCCCGACGAGCTCGAAGACTTCGGCGACGACACCGATGCGGCGAAAGACCTTGCCGACGAGACCGACTTCTTCGTTGCCGAGGCTGGACTGATGCAGGACATCGGTCGCTACCTCGGTACCGTGCTCGGTCCCCGTGGTAAGATGCCGACCCCGCTTCAGCCCGACGACGACGTCGTCGAGACGGTGAACCGGATGAAGAACACGGTGCAACTCCGCTCGCGTGACCGTCGTACGTTCCACACGCGCGTCGGCGCAGACGACATGACGCCCGACGAGATCGCGGAGAACATCGACGTCATCGTCCGTCGTCTCGAAGCGACGCTCGAAAAGGGCCCGCTCAACATCGACTCCGTCTACGTGAAGACGACGATGGGGCCGTCCGTGGAGGTGCCCGAATGAGCGAATCCGAGGTTCGACAGACCGAGGTTATCCCGCAGTGGAAGCGTGACGAGGTCGACGAACTCGTCGACTTCATCGAATCCTACGAATCCGTCGGCGTCGTCGGCGTCGCGGGCATCCCGAGCCGCCAGCTCCAGGCCATGCGCCGCGAGCTTCACGGCTCGGCCGCGGTGCGCATGAGCCGGAACACGCTCGCGAACCGCGCGCTCGACGAAGTCAACGACGGCTTCGAGGAACTCAAGGAGTACATCGCCGGACAGGTCGCCCTCATCGGCACGAACGACAACCCGTTCGCCCTGTTCAAGGAGCTCGAGGCGTCGAAGACGCCCGCGCCCATCAACGCCGGTGAAGTCGCCCCGAACGACATCGTCATCCCCGAGGGTGACACCGGTGTCGACCCGGGTCCGTTCGTCGGCGAACTCCAGCAGGTCGGGGCGTCCGCCCGCATCATGGACGGCTCGATCAAGGTGACGGAAGACTCCAACGTCCTTTCGGCGGGCGAGGAAGTCTCCGAGGAACTCGCGAACGTCCTGGCGGAACTCGGCATCGAGCCCAAGGAGGTCGGTCTCGACCTCCGCGGCGTCTTCTCCGAAGGCGTCCTGTTCGAGCCCGACGAACTCGCCATCGACATCGACGAGTACCGCGCCGACATCCAGTCGGCCGTCTCCGCCGCGACGAACCTGTCGGTCAACGCGGTCTACCCGACCGCCCAGACCGCGCCGACGCTCATCGCCAAGGCGACGAGCGAGGCCAAGGCCGTCGGTCTGTTCGCCAACATCGAGAGCCCGGACTTCATGCCCGAGCTCATCTCGAAGGCGGACGCCCAGCTTCGGGCGCTCGCGGCGAACATCGACGACGAAGAGGCGCTTCCCGAGGAACTCCGCGGCGTGTCCGCGGCTGACACGGGTGCCGCCGAGGAAGAAGCATCGACTGACGAAGAAGCAGTGGACGCCGACGAGGCAGACGCCGACGCCGACGACGAAGCCGCCGACGACGACGGCGACGACGAAGACGCTGGCGACGCCCTCGGCTCCCTGTTCTAACAACACACAAGGTACACAACAATGGAATACGTCTACGCTGCGCTCATCCTGAACGAGTCGGACGAAGAGGTCAACGAAGAGAACATCACCGCGGTCCTCGAGGCCGCCGGTGTCGATGTCGAGGAGTCCCGTGTCAAGGCGCTCGTCGCCGCGCTCGAGGACGTCGACATCGAAGAGGCCATCGAGACGGCCGCCGCGGCCCCCGCGCCCGCCGCGGGCGGTTCCGCCGGTGGCGAGGTCGAGGCCGCTGACGACGACGACGAGGAAGACGCCGAAGAAGAGGCCGCTGACGAAGGCGGCGACGAAGGCGACGACGACGACGACGAAGAAGCCGACGGCGAGGGCCTCGGCGCGCTCTTCGGTTAAACTTCCGCGAGACCTCGCCGCGTCCGCGGCGACGCTCGCTTCGAAACCCCGCTTTCTTTCGACGCAACCCGCCAGCGGCGGCGGCGGCCGCACATCCCCCGTCGTGGATGCGAACCCCGCCGCCGTTAGCGTCGGTGCCGTGCCCGTAGTTTCATAGCCGAGGCCGCGGCCACTCCGGCGCGATGTTCCTCACCGGCGGCGCGGTCGTCTCCCACCTCGGCCGAGTGGCGACGCTCGCGGCTCCCGCCGCGGCCGACCCGACAGTCGCCGCCCTCCTCGGCGTGGCCGTCGGCGTCCTCCTCGGGACCTGCTCGGGGCTGGTCCCCGGCCTCCACGCAAATGCCTTTGCCCTGCTTCTCGCCGGCGTCGCGTCCGACGCGCCCGGGCCGCCGGTCGCCGTCGCGGCCGCCGTGCTCGCCGCGTCGACGGTTCACACGTTCCTCGACGTGGTGCCGGCGCTGACGCTCGGCGTGCCCGACGCCGCGCTCGCGCCGGGTGCGTTGCCGGCGCACGAACTCGTCCTCGGCGGGCGAGGGCGGGAGGCGCTTCGGCTGTCGGCGCTCGGAAGCGGCGCGGCGCTCTGTCTGGCCGTTCCGCTCGCGGTGCCGCTCACCGACGTGCTGGTCGAGGGCTACCCCGTCGTCCGCGACCACCTGTGGCTGGTGCTCGCGGCCGTCGTCGTCGCGCTCGTCTGGACCGAACCGAGCCGTCGGGCGACGCTGGCGGCCTGCGTGACCATCGCCGCCTCGACGGGGCTGGGGCTCGCGGTCCTCGACCGGCCGTTCGGGGGGCCGCTCCCCGTCGGCGGCGTGTTGGCCCCGCTGTTGGCCGGCCTGTTCGGCGTGCCGGTCCTCTTGGCGGCGCGGCGGGGGTCCGGCGTGCCGCCACAGGGCGATGCCGCGCTCGCGACGTCGCCGGAGTCGGTCGCCCGGAGCGTCGCCGCGGGGACCGGCGGGGGCGCGTTCGTCGGCTACCTCCCGGGCGTCTCAGCCGGCGTCGCCGGGACGCTGGCACTGGCCGTCCTCCCCGGCCGCGACCCCGACGAATCGACGCGGACCTACGTCATCGCGACCAGCGCGGCCACGACGGCGACGACGGTGTTCGCGCTGTTCGCGCTCGCCGGCTTGGGAACGCCCAGAACGGGGGCGCTCGTCGCGCTCACCGAGGCGGAACTCCCGACCGGTCTCGGCCTCGCGGTGCCGGTCACGGTCGTCGCGGGGGTCTGCGGGGCGGCGTTGGTGCCGGTCGTCGGCGACCGGGCGCTCGCGGTCGTCGGGAGGTTCGACCAGCGCCGGCTCGTCGCCGCCGTCTGCGTCCTTCTCGTCGTTCTCTCGTGGGCGTTCGCTGGCGTCGGCGGTGTCGTCGTCCTCGCGGTCGCCGGCGTCGTCGGTCACATCCCCGTCCGATTCGGCTGTCGGCGCGTCCACCTGATGTGCGTCCTCATGGGGCCGCTGATACTCGGGTGAGCCGTGTCCACGCGGGACACGGATTTCCCCCGCGGGAACCCGGAAAGACAACGGTTAAAAGTCGCGCGCCGGTTTATGAGCGTATGAGCGAGTCCGAACAGCGACACGCGCACCAGTGTGTGTCCTGTGGCATCAACATCGCCGGCATGAGCGCGGCGACGTTCAAGTGCCCCGACTGTGGCCAGGAGATTTCGCGTTGTTCCAAGTGCCGCAAGCAGAGCAACCTCTACGAGTGCCCCGACTGCGGATTCATGGGTCCATAATCATGGGAAAGGTAGCCGCCAAAATCAAGGTCATGCCGAACAGCCCCGAGCTGGACCTCGACAGCCTCGAGGACGCGCTCGAAGACTCCCTGCCCGAGGGTGCGAAAATCAAGGGCTTCGAACGCGACGACGTCGCGTTCGGTCTCGTCGCCCTCCTGCCGACCGTCATCGTCCCCGACGACGCCGGTGGCACCGAGGCCGTCGAGGAAGCGTTCATCGAAGTCGAAGGCGTCGAGAGCGTCTCCGTCGAGAACGTCGGCCGTATCTGAACTGACGACCGACCTTTTTCGCGGTTCCGCCCCCATCCCCGGCCCCGGAGCGACCGCGCTCGCCCGCCGTTAGCGGCGCTCCATGAAGTAGACGCCGAGGACGACGCCGACCGTGAGCCCGAGCATCACGCCGATGGGCAGGGAGTTGCCGATGACCCCCGCGATGCCGCCGAGGAGGAAGCCGAGTGCCAGCCCGATACCGAACTGCTCGGCGCTGTGGCTCGACCCCTCGTGGTCGTCGGAATCGACCGTCACGGAGTCTGTGGGTTCGGCGTGGCTCTGTCGCTGTACGGACTCCGCACTCAGAGAGACTGACTCCTGGGACATACCACACTATTCAACGTGCTATTCAATAACCCTTACTCGCGTTCCCAACTCGCGGCAACGACGGGTTCGTGCGGGCGCGGTCGGACGAGTCGACCGGAGTCGACGCCTCAGAACGCCGCGTCGAACGCCCGCTGAAGGTCGGCTTTCATATCGTCGATATGCTCGATGCCGACGGAGACGCGAATGAGACCGTCGGTGAGACCGGCTTCGAGGCGCTCCTCGCGGGGGATGGCCGCGTGGGTCATCGCCGCGGGCTGTTCGATGAGGCTCTCGACGCCGCCGAGGCTCTCGGCGAGCGTGAACACCTCGGTCTCCTCGACGACGGTCGATGCCTGTTCGAGCGAGCCGTCGAGTTCGAACGAGAGCATCCCGCCGAAGTCGTCCATCTGCTCGGCCGCGAGGTCGTGTTGCGGGTGGGAGTCGAGGCCGGGGTAGAACACCTCGGCGACCGCCTCGTGGTCGTTGAGCCACGCGGCGAGTTCGCGGGCGTTGTCGCAGTGGCGGTCCATCCGGACCGGGAGCGTCTTCGTCCCGCGGAGGACGAGGAAGCAGTCGAACGGGGAGGGCGTCGCGCCGACGGAGTTCTGGTAGAACGCGAGTTCTTCGTCTAACTCCGCGTCGTCGGTGACGAGCGCGCCGCCGACGACGTCGGAGTGGCCGCCGAGGTACTTCGTCAGCGAGTGCGAGACGATGTCCGCGCCGTGGTCGAGCGGGCGCTGGAGGTACGGCGTGGCGAAGGTGTTGTCGACGGCGCAGAGCGCGCCCACCTCGTGGGCGATGTCGGCGAGCGCGCCGATGTCGTTGACGCGCATGAGAGGGTTCGTCGGCGTCTCGACCCACACGAGTTCGGTCCCCTCGCGGACGGCGTCGCGGACCGCGTCGTGGTCGGTGGTGTCGACGAAGTCGAACTCGAGGTCGTACTTCTCGTACACCTGCGTGAAGATGCGGTGGGTGCCGCCGTAGACGTCGTTGCCGGCGACGACGTGGTCACCCGCTTCGAGGAGGTTGAGCACGGTGTTTATCGACCCCATCCCCGAGGAGAAGGCGCGGCCGTGCGAGCCGTGTTCGAGCGCCGCGAGGTTCGATTCGAGGTCGGTCCGCGTCGGGTTCCCAGTGCGGGAGTACTCGTAGCCGCGGTGGTCGCCCGGCCCGTCTTGGGCGTACGTCGAGTTCGCGTAGATGGGCGTCATGAGCGCGCCCGTCTCCTCGTCGGGCTCCTGTCCCGCGTGGATGGCGCGCGTCTCGATGCGCCGTTCGTCTTCGGACATACGAGAAGCGCCGCACCGACTCGGGTTAAGTCCGTCCCTCCCGCGCGACCACGCGGGAGACACACACGCGCGGTTCGTAACGTGCAATTTATAATGGCGACGCAAGTATTCGTTCTCACGACTATGCCGAGCTCCAACGGTCCGATGAAGGGGACGCGAGGAAAGCTCTCGAACAAGCCGCGCGAGCGCGGCACTTCGCCGCCGCAACGCGCTATCGCGGAATTTGAGGAGGGCCAGAAGGTCCACCTCAACATCGACCCGAGCGTTCGCGAGGGTCGCTTCCACCCGCGCTTCAACGGTCTCACCGGTGAAGTCTCCGGGAAGCAGGGCCGCGCGTTCAAGGTCCAGATCAACGACGGCGGCAAAGAGAAGACGGTCATCGTCCGTCCCGCTCACCTGCGCGCCCAGCAGTAAGCGATGACCATCTTCAAAGAAAAGCTCGACGAGGAGTATCTGACGACCTCCGAGGTCAAGGAACTGCTCGCCGAGGTTGAGGCGGAACGCGCCGCCGACGAAGAGCGCGAGATGCGCTACGAACTGGCCCGTGCGATAGAACACGTCAACCGGTTCGCCCACCTCGACCCCGAGGAGTCTCGCGAACTCGTCGAGGAGCTCGCCGACCTCGAGAAGGTCGACGGTCCGACCGCCATCAAAATCGCGGACCTCCTCCCGCAGTCGCGCGACGAACTCCGCGCGGTGTTCGCCCAACAGCGGTACGCGCTCTCGGGCGACGAACTCGACGAAATCCTCAACGTCGTCGCGAAGTACGTCTGACTGCGTGACAGCGCGGCCAACTCTTTAAATATCGGCTCGCCGTAACTACTGACATGACACGTACCGAGAGCGGTGACGCCGACGCCACGACCGAGTACGTCGTCGTACTCGACGTACTCCGCCACGGGCGTCAGGGAGACGACCGACGGCGCTTCGACGCGGCACCCATCGCGTACGCGCTCGGAGAGTCGGACTTCCGTCTCCTCGAGTTGACCCTCGTCGAAGACGCCGACGTGAGCATCGGCGACCAGCTCGTCGTCTCGCCGGTCGCCGACCGCGAACTGATTCAGTCCGTCGAAGACCGCTCGTACGGCGACCTCTCGAACACGGCGACGGCCGAAGTCGACTACGTCGTCGAGGACATCGTCGAGGCCGACGAAAAGCGGTTCGTCGACTTCTACAACGACGCACAGCCCATCACTCTGCGGCTCCACCAGCTCAACCTGCTCCCCGGAATCGGCAAGAAACTCCGCGACAAGATTCTCGAATCGCGAAAGCGACAGGGACCGTTCGAGTCCTTCGAAGACCTCGAAGAACGCGTCTCCGGGCTCCACCGCCCGAAGGAAGTCATCGTCGAGCGCATCCTGGAGGAACTCCGCGATAACGACGTGAAATACAAGACGTTCGTCGGACGCGACGGGCAGTAGCGGAACGGGACTTTTACCCCCTCCCGCACGATACCTCTCCCAATGACGAGCGACCGCAACGAACAGGTCCGCGGGGCCGCCGCGCGCGACCCGGACGCCCTCATCCGGCGGGCGGGCGCTCGCGGGAACCCGGACCACGACCAGCACTTCCTCGTCGACGACCGCGTCGTCGACCGAATCCCGACGTATCTCCCCGAGGAGGCAGACCGCTCGCACGTCCTCGAAATCGGCGGCGGGCCGGGCGTCCTCACGGACCGACTGCTCGGCGTCGCCGACCGCGTGACCGTCGTCGAACAGGACCGGACGTTCGCCGAGCACCTGCGCCGCGAGTTCGCCGACGAGGTCGAATCGGGGCGGCTCACCGTCGTCGAGGGCGACGCGCTCGACGTCGACCTGCCCGAGTTCACGGCGTGCGTCTCGAACCTCCCGTACGGCATCTCCTCGGAAATCTCGTTCCGCCTGCTCCCCCGCGGGAAGCCGCTCGTGTTGATGTTCCAGACGGAGTTCGGCGAGCGGATGGCCGCCGAGGCGGGAACCTCGGAGTACGGTCGCCTCTCGGTGAGCACCCAACACTACGGCGAGGTCGAACTCTGCGAGCACGTCCCCCGCGAGGCGTTCGACCCCAAGCCGGCGGTCCAGAGCGTCATCGTCCGCATCACGCCGCGCGAACCGGACTACGAGGTCGCCGACGAGGCGTTCTTCCTCGACTTCGTGAAGGCGCTGTTTACCCAGCGGCGCAAGACCATCAGAAACGGCATCCGCAACACGGCGCACATCTCCGGGCTGTCGGACCCCGAAGCGGTCGTCGAGGCCGCTGACGAAGACGTCCTCCGAAAGCGCGCCGGCAACATGGCTCCCGCAGAGTTCGCCGAACTCGCCGAACTCGCCGCGTCGGTCGGCCGGTAACCTAACTCCATGATACGTCCCGCGCTCGCCGTGGCCCTCTCCCGTCTCGCCTCCGCCGGCACGCCCCTCCAGAGCGAGGCCCTCCTCGACATCGCGTCGCTGTTTCCGACGTTCGAACTCCGCGTCGCCGCGAGCGTCCTCGTGACCGTCGCCGTCGTCGCCATCTGGCGGGTCGGCGCGCGACTCCACGACACGGAGGTCGACGCCGTCTCGATGCCGGTGTGGCATCTCTCGGTGACGATGCTTCGTCTCGTCGTCGTCGTCGCCGGCGGGGCGTTCGTCTTCGCGCTCTGGTCGCTGTCGGGCGACATCGGCACGATTTCCGCGCAGTACGACCTCAACAGACGGACGTTCGTCCGCATCGGGCTGTCGGCGGCGTCCGTCGTCGGCGCGTACGTCCTCACGAGCGTCCTCGGCCGGTTCATCAAGGAAATCGCGAGCACGCGCCCGGAGATTTCGGACCACCAGCGCGAAATCATCTACCGCATCGCGCAGGTGACGACCTACCTCGCGACGCTCGCGGTCATTCTCGGCATCTGGCGGGCCGACCTCGGCGGCTTCCTCGTCGGGGCTGGCTTCCTCGGCATCGTGGTCGGGATGGCCGCGAGACAGACCCTCGGCGCGCTCATTGCGGGCTTCGTCATCATGTTCTCCCGGCCGTTCGAAATCGGTGACTGGGTCGAGGTCGGCGACCACGAGGGCATCGTCACCGAAATCACGGTCGTGAACACGCGCATCCAGACGTTCGACGGCGAGTTCGTGATGATTCCGAACGACGTGGTGAGCTCGGAGAGCCTCGTCAACCGGAGCCGAAAGGGGCGGCTCCGCCTCGACGTCGAGGTCGGCGTCGACTACGACACCGACGTCGACCGCGCCGCCGAGGTGGCACAGGCGACCGTCGAAGACCTCGACGAGGTGCTTTCGGTGCCGAAGCCGCAGGTCGTCGCCAAGCGGTTCGGTGACTCGGCGGTCGTTCTCGGGGTGCGCCCGTGGATAGACCGCCCGAGCGCCCGCCGGTGGTGGCGCGCGCGGACGGCGACTATCTCGGCCGTCAGCGAGGCGTTCGACGAGGCGGACATCACCATCCCGTTCCCCCAGCGCGCGCTGTCCGAGCGCGACCCCTCGGGTCCGATTCCGCTCACGGACGCGCGGCCCGAAGCGAGTCCCGAAACCGACGGCGGCGTCGAGAGCGGGGAGGTCGGTAACGACGCCCCGTCCGGCTCCGAGGAGGCAGACCGATGACCGACCTCGCCGAGCGACGCGGGATGAACACCTCGGTTTACCAGCCCGCGGAGGACTCCGGCCTGCTCGCGCAGGCCGCGGTCGGCCGCGTCTCGGGGCGCGTCCTCGAAGTCGGGACCGGCTCGGGCTGGGTCGCAGAACGGCTCGCGAGGAAGACCGACGCCGACGTGGTCGCGAGCGACCTCAACCCCCACGCCTGCCGGCAGGCCGCCGAGCGCGCCGCCGCCCTCCGCGGCGACGGGCACCGCGGGTTCGAGGTCGTCCGCGGGAGCCTCGTCGAACCGTTCCGCGACGACGCCTTCGACGCGGTGGCGTTCAACCCGCCGTACCTCCCCGAGGACCTCGAAGCCGCGCGCGACGACTGGATGGAAGTCGCGCTCACCGGCGGCGAGGACGGCCGCGAAATCATCGACCCCTTCCTCGACACGGTCGGGCGCGTCCTCAAACCGGGCGGCACGGTCTTCCTCCTCGTGAGTAGCTTCACCGGCTACGACGAGGTCCTCGCCCGCGCCGAGGCGAACGGCTTCGGCCACGAGGTCGTCGTTCGGGAGTCGTACCCCTACGAGACGCTCACGGTGCTCGCGTTGGGATAACCAATGCGCATATGTTGATACAGGAAATATTATACACCGTCATTTCTTAGCCAGGAGTGATGACTGAACTCGTCTCGACGACACCGGGGCTGTATCCCCTCCCGGATTGGGCGAAACAGGAGCTTTCGGACCTCAAGGGCCACCAGAAACACGACCTCATCTCCGGTACCGAGGGCGCAGACATCGTGGGCGCGTACGACCGCGCCCGCGAGGAAGTCGTCTCCGAGCAGGGCGACGCCGGTCTCGACCGCGTCGTCGAGGGGCAACTCCGCTGGGACGACATGCTCGCGCACCCGCTGACGGTCCACGAGAACGTCGAGACGGGCGGCATCGTCCGCTACTACGACAACAACAACTTCTACCGCGACCCGCAGGTCCGCGGCGAACTCAGCTTCTCCGGCGACGTCGCGGCCGAACTCGACGCCACCGCCGACCTCCTCGGCGACGAGTCGCTGCAGGCTGTCCTCCCCGGCCCGTACTCGCTTTCGGACCTCGCCACCGACGAGCACTACGGCGACGAGGCCGACTTCCTCGACGCCGTGAGCGAGTTCCTCGCGGGCGAGGTCGACGCCTTCCCCGACCACGAGACGCTGTTCCTCCTCGAGCCCTCGCTCGTGTTCTCGCCGCCGGGCGAGGACGTCGACGAGCGCGTCGCCGAGGCCATCTCCGCCGTCTCCGACGCGACCGACGCCGACGTGGTCGTCCACACCTACTGGGGTGCGCTCGACGAGAAGGTCTACGCGCACCTCATGGACGCCGACGTCGACGCCATCGGCTTCGACTTCGTCGCCGGCGACCGCGACCAGACGCTTTACAACATCAACGAGTACGGCACGAAAGACGACATCGCCCTGGGCCTCGTCGACGGCCAGAACACGCTGGTCGAAGACCCCGAGACGGTCCGCGAGCGCGTCGAGTGGACCCTCGACAACGTCCAGACCCAGACGTTCGACACCGCCTACGTGACCTCCAACACCGAACTGTTCTACCTGCCGGAGAACCGCGCGACGGAGAAACTGGCCGCGCTCGCGGCCGCCACCGAGGACGAACTGGAGGTGGAAGCATGAGCCGCGACGCCGAGAACCGCGAGCAGTTCCGCCCCGAGGGCCACGACACCGAGCACTTCCTGCTCACGACCGTCGTCGGCTCTTACCCCAAGCCCAAGTGGCTCAACCGCGCCAACGACCTCGCGGAGGACCCCGACTCCAAGTTCACCCAAGAGCACCTCCACGAGGCCCACGACGACGCCTGTCGCGTCATCACCAACGAGCACGAGCGCTCCGGTCTCGACACCGTCGTCGACGGCGAGATGCGCCGCGAGGAGATGGTCGAGTACTTCGCTCACCGCATCCCCGGCTACGAGTTCAACGGCCCGGTGAAGGTGTGGGGTCACAACTACTTCGACAAACCCTCCGTCGTCGGCGAGGTGGAGTACGACGAGCCGTGGCTGGTCGACGAGTTCGAGTTCACGAGCGAGGTGGCCTCCAAGCCAGTCAAGGTGCCCATCACGGGCCCGTACACGCTGGCGAGCTGGTCGTTCAACGAGCGCTACGACTCCGAGGCGGACCTCGCGTACGCGCTGGCCGACCTCGTCAACGAGGAGATCGAACAGCTCGTCGAGGCGGGCGCGACCTACATCCAAATCGACGAGCCCGCGCTGGCGACGACGCCGGACGACCACGCCATCGTCGGCGAGTGTCTCGAACGCATCGTCGCGGGCATCCCCGACGAGGTGCGCATCGGTCTCCACGTCTGTTACGGCGACTACTCCCGCATCTACCCCGAACTCAACGACTACCCCATCGACGAGTTCGACGTGGAACTCTGCAACGGCGGCTACGAGCAGATCGACGTGTTCACCGACCCCGAGTTCGAGCCGGACCTCGCGCTCGGCGTCGTCGACGTCCACACGGCCGACGTCGAGAGCGTCGAGGAAATAAAGGAGAACATCAAGCAGGGCCTGAAGGTCGTCCCGCCGGAGAAGCTCACCGTCTCGCCCGACTGCGGCGTGAAGCTCCTCCCCCGCGAGGTCGCCTACCAGAAGATGGAGAACATGGTCACAGCCGCCCGCGAGGTCGAAGCCGAACTCGACGCCGGCGAGATCGACCTCGACGCGCCCGTCCCGCAGGCCGACTGAGCCGCCGACGCCGCGTTCGCGTTCGCTCTTTTTCGTCCGTCGCGACCCGCGACCCCGGAGCCGCGGGATTCCGCCGCGGTCGGTCGCGGCTCGGTCGGTGGTGGCGACGCGACGACTTGGCGGCGTGACGGCGCGACTCAGGCGCGCTCGGTCTCGAACGCGCGACCGAGTGCGGCATCGTCGTCGCCCCGGCGGTGGCGGGAGGCGTCGCCGCTTTCGACGCGCCAGCCGCCGTCGGAACCGCGCACCAGCGGAAGCTCCGCGCCGACGGCGTCCGAAATCTCCTCGGGAACCACGTCGCACGCCGCGGCGACGCGCTCGAATCGCGACCCGCCAGTCAGCGCCTCTGGCACCGGCACCCAGACGGTCGCGGTCCGGTCGTCGGGCGTCGCGAGCGCGAGGTCGAACCGCACGCCGTCCCGCCGGGAGAATCGGGCGAGGCCGCTCGCGCCCCGCCGCCGCTCGGGGGCGACGTTCGTGACGACGCCCGAATCGACGTGGTCGAGCGCGCGCAGGCCGGCCACGCGGAGTTCCACGTCGCGGATGTCGGTCGGCCCGAGGACGACCGGGCGCACGAGCGTCGAGAGCGTCGCCGCCAGTCGCGCGGTCGTCCACGCCGCAATCGCGGTCGCGCCGAGCATCGCCACCGCGCCGCCGACGAACACCACCGCGAGCGCGAGGAGCACGAGTTCCACTTCGACCATGTGACACGTTTCGCCGGGCGACGAGAAAACCGTTGTTCGCCGCGCGGTGGACGGTCAGGCCGCGGTGAGGGTCGTCGCCGACCGCGAATGACCGATGGTAGAATCCCGCACACCGAACCGACGAGAACACCCTCTCGACGGCTGGAGCGCGGACGAGAGGGGAGACGTGGCCGTCGCTCCTCTCGAAGAAAGCGTGAGAACCGCGAGACGAGACTTACTCGTAGAGCCAGGTCTCGTCGACGCGCTCGTAGTCGACGAGTTCGTCCTCGTCGAAGAAGAGCGCGATTTCGCGCTCGTTCGCGCCCTCGTCCTCGTGGTCGGAGCCGTGGATGACGTTCCGGCCGAGGTCGAGACCGTAGTCGCCGCGGATGGTACCGGGGGCGGACTCTGCGGGGTCCGTCTCGCCCATCATGCCGCGGACCTGTCGCGTCGCGTCCTGTCCTTCCCAGACCATCGCGAAGACGGGACCGGACGTGATGAATTCGACGAGACCTTCGAAGAAGGGCTTGCCCTCGTGCTCGCCGTAGTGGTCGTGGGCGAGCTCCTCGTCGATCTGCATGAACTTGCCGGCGACCATCTTGAGACCGCGGTCCTCGAAGCGGGAGACGATGTCTCCGATGAGGCCGCGCTGGACGCCGTCGGGCTTGACCATCACGAAGGTGCGCTCTGCGTCGGACATCTAGTTGTCCTCCGACTTGCCGCTCGCGCGGCGGCCGGCCTCCGTCCACTCGAGGTCGCGGGCCTCGCGGCCGAGGAAGTAGTTCTTCTCGGCCTTCGAGTCCTTGAAGTGGAGGATGGTACCGTCGGTCTTGACGTACATCGTGCCCGTGCCGGGCTCGATTTCGTCACCGCTGTAGTCGCACGTGCGCTTTTCGACCATTGTTACTGCCCTCCGATGGAGTCGGCGTCACGCTGGGTCTCGCGGAGCTGGAGGATGTCGCCCTCGCGGACGGGACCCAGCACGTTTCGCGTGATGATACGGCCCTGGTTGGAGCCTTCGCGGATGCGGCACTTGACCTGCATGGCCTCGCCGTGCATCCCAGTCTTTCCAACGACTTCGATGACTTCGGCAGGCGTCGAGTCGCTGGCTTGTTCGTCCGCGCTCATGGTCGGTTATCGAAGGTCCTCGACCTTAGTCGCGATGTCCTCGACATCGTCGGACGCGTCGCCGGCGTCGACGATGGCGGCCGCGGCACTGCCGACTTCGAGGCCGGCGGCGTGGCCGATGTCGTCCTGCGTCTCGACGAAGATGAACGGAATGCCCTTCTCGTCGGCGAGTTCGGGCAGGTGCATGACGATTTCCTCGGGGGAAACGTCTTCCGCGATGAGGACGAGCTGGGCGTTGCCCCGCTCGATGGACTTGGTCGTTTCGTTGGTTCCTTTCTTCACGATACCAGTATCTCGGGCGACCTCGAGCGCCTCGACGGCGCTGTCAGCGAGGTCGGCCGGTACGTCGAAGTCTACGTAAACAGCCATTGTTGTTCACCTATATCCTGCTCGCGGGCTCGACTCCCTCGCCGGTATCACACCGGTCGGTCGGTCGCGACCGGTCAACGATATCCCTACGGCGAGGAGGTTCATCAACCCCGGACAGGCTGTAACCATCCTTTGCTTCGGCCCCCATAAAAGCGCTTTCAAAATCGTACCGCCGTGCGACGCGTCCGCACGACCCGCGAATCGCCCGATTCCCCGCCGACCACAGCGCCCCGAATCGCAGTGTCGATTGCTCACACGAATCACTCGTGACGGGGTGTGACACCCCACTGAAATCGCCGGCTGAACCGACTGGGGGACGAGCGCGCTCGCACCCGACCGAAGGAAGTGAATAGTCGCGCCGGCGTATCGACCCCATGACCGAACTCGGCGACGACCCCGACGTCGAGGCGCTCGCCGCCGCCCGCCGCGACGAGGCGCTGGCGACGAACCAGCGACGCCTCCTCGTCCTCGCCGGCGACCGGGACGCCGGTATCGACGCCGCCTTCGACGCGGTCCGCGGGGCCGACGTGCCCGACGACGAGGTGACGTTCGTCACCGCCCGCGAGGGGTTTCGCTTCCACCGCGTCGAACCGAAGCGCGCCTCGTCGCTCCTCGGGACGACCCGAACGCTCGTCGTCCTCGACGCCCACGAGGAGTTCTCGGCGAACGCGCTCGGCCGCGTCGCCGGCGCGGTCGACGGCGGCGGCCTGCTCGTCTTGCTCACCCCGTCGCTCGACGACTGGCCGGCCCGCCGCGACGGCTTCGACGAGCGACTGGCCGTCCCGCCGTTTTCCGTCGGCGACGTGAGTGGTCGCTTCCGCGGCCGACTCGTCTCGACGCTCCGGGACCACCCCGGCGTCGCCCTCGTCGACCTCGATTCGGGAACCGTCGAGCGCGACGGCGCGTACCGACAGGGAATCAGCTTCGACGCCGCCCCGCCGCGGGTGCCGAGAGAGAAAGACCGCAGGTTCCCGCGGCGCGCCTACGAAGACTGCCTCACCGCCGACCAGTCCGAGGCGCTCGCCGCGCTCGAAGCCCTGACGGAACCGGGGACCGCCGTCGTCGTGGAGGCCGACCGCGGCCGCGGGAAGTCGAGCGCGGCGGGTCTCGCCGCCGGCAGTCTCGCGGCCGAGGGCGCCGACGTGGTCGTGACCGCGCCCGGGACGCGGAACGCCGCCGAGGTGTTCGCCCGCGCCGAGCGACTCCTCTCCGAACTCGGCGCGCTCCGAGGCGACGCCACAGCGGAGTTCGACATCGCGACCGAACGCGGCGGGCGCGTCCGCTACGTCCCGCCGACAGAAGCCAGCGCGGCGGCGGCCGACGCCGACGCGCTCGTCGTGGACGAGGCCGCGGCCCTCCCCGTCAGGCTCCTCGAATCGTTCCTCGCCGCGCCCGCGGTCGCCTTCTGTACGACCGTCCGCGGCTACGAGGGCGCGGGTCGCGGCTTCGCCGTCCGCTTCCGCGACCGCCTCGACGACGCGGACCGCGAGGTGACCGACGCGCGCCTCGACGACCCGATTCGCTACGCCGCCGGCGACCCCGTCGAGTCGTGGACGTTCCGCGCGCTCCTCCTCGACGCCCGCCCGCCGGTCGACCAACTCGTCGCGGACGCGACGCCCGAGTCCGCCGCGTACCGGGCGCTTTCGCCCGACGACTTGCTGGCGGACGAGCACCTGCTCCGCGAGGCGTTCGGCCTGCTCGTCCTCGCGCACTACCGGACCGAGCCGGACGACCTCGCCCGCCTCCTCGACGCCCCGAACCTGACGCTTCGGGCGCTCACCCACGAGGGCCGAGTCGTCTCCGTCGCGCTCCTCGCCCGCGAGGGCGGTCTCGACGCCGACACCCGCCGGCAGATGTACGACGGCGGCCGCATCCGCGGGAACATGCTCCCAGACGTGTTCACGAGCCAACTCCGCGACGAGGACGCGGGCGTCCCCGTCGGCTACCGCGTGATGCGCATCGCCACCCACCACGCGGTCCGGTCGTCCGGCCTCGGCTCGCGGCTCCTCTCGGAGCTACGCGACGAGTTCGCGGACGAGGCGGACTACCTCGGTGTCGGCTTCGGCGCGACCCCCGAACTCCTCTCGTTTTGGCGCGACAACGGCTACGGGACGGTCCACCTCTCGACCACCAGAAACGACACCAGCGGCGAGTACTCGGCGCTCATGGTGCGCCCCCTGTCGCCCGCCGGCCGCGACCTCCGCGACCGCCACGCGAGGTGGTTCCGCGGCCGCGTCGGCGACGTGCTCGGCGACGCCCTCTCGGACCTCGACGCCGACGTGGCGCGGGCCGCCCTCGCCGCCGTCGAGGTCGGTTCTGACTCCGACGCCGCCGACGCCGAGTCCGCCTTCTCGCCCGACCTCTCCGAGTACGAGTGGCGCGTCGTCGTCGGCGCGTCGTACGGGCCGGGACTTTACACGACCGCTCCGGGCGCGTTCCGGCGACTCGGACTCGCGCACCTCACGAATCCGGGCCGAGCCTCGCTCACGCCCCGCGAGGAGCGACTGCTGGTCCGCAAGGTCCTCCAGACGCGGCCGTGGGACGCCGTCGCCGACGAACTCGATTTCCACTCGACCGCGGGGGCAATGCGCGCCCTCGGCGACGCCTACGAACCGCTCGTCGACGAGTACGGCACCGACGCGGCCCACGAGGAGCGCGAGCGGTTCCGGTGACGCCGCCCGTGGAACGGTCGCGCCGGTCGCCCCCTCGCCGACACACCGATAGTCGTCGGAGCCGACGCTCCCGGTATGGCTGACTGTAGCGAACCCGACTGCGAGAACGTCGCGGCGGTCAGGCTCTACGTGCCGTGGGACGCCGACAGAGACGTCTGTACGGCTCACGCGAGGGCGCTCGTTCAGCAGGACGGCGTCGTCGCCGAACCCCTCGACGGAGCCGAAGACGACTGGTCGTAAGCCGGTCGAGTGGTCGCGCGACCGGTCGCGAGCTGGGCAGTCGCGAGCCGACGCCTCGCTGTCGGGAAGCGACGACGCGCAGAAAATCAGGGTCGGAGACGAAGCGAATCCGCGCTCACCGGAGCGAGACGGCCATCATCACTTCGTCGACGTAGTCGCCGTCTATCTTGTAGTGGCCGTCGCGGACGGCTTCGGTCTCCCAGCCGCGGCCTTCGAGGAACGCGATAGCCTCCTCGTTGGTCGCCGGGATGCTGTTGTAGAGTTTCTCGAAGCCGCGCTCGCGCGCCCAGTCGACGCCGCGGTCGAGGAGTCTGCTCCCGATGCCGTTGCCGCGGAACTCCGGTCGCGTGCCGACGGTCAGGACGGCGGTGTGGCTCAGTTTCTCCGCCTCGGGCAGGTCGAGGTGGACCCAGCCGGCGAGCTCGTCGCCGACGGTGGCGACGAACACCATCCGGGAGTTGACGTCGTTGTGCCGGAGGACGACCTCCTCGTGGTCGAGCAGGTCGGCGACCGTCTCGGCCTCGATGTACCGGCCCTCGTCCGCGACCTCGTGGATGGCGTCGACGAGGCTCTCCAAATCGACGTTCTGTGCCATCCGAATCGTCGCGTCGAGGTCGCCGAGTTCGACCGTCTCCGCCTCGCCGGGCGCGTAGGCCACCTCGACGTGGTTGCCGACCTTTCGGATGTAGCCGTCGCGTCGCAGGACGGTCAGATGCGCCCCCAGCGCCGCCGGCTCGAAGTTGAGCGCCCGCCGTACCTCGTCCTCGCGGACGGTCCCGTTGCGCTCGATGTACTCGTAGATGTCTTTGCGGTCTTTGTGTCCGAAGTTGAGACTGTCAGTTACTTCCATGGTACACAATCACACTCATTATTTATAATTGTTGTTCGTGTTTGACCCGCCGACAGTCGGCTTCGCCGACGAGTGAAACGAGGACCGCGGGGCGGCGGGCCGACCTCAGCGCCGCTCGGGGACGCAGGTCAGGAGTTGTGCGGTGTCGACCACGTCGTGGGTCCGAAGCAGGACTTCGGCGGCCTCGCGGACCGTGAAGTCCGCGTCGAGGTCGACGCCGTAGCACCGGGCGTACATGGCGAGCCAGTCGTTCATCGCCCGGTGGAGGAGTTCGAACTCCTCGCCGGTAAAGGAGACCAGCCGGTCGCCCGTCCGCGCCCGGACGTAGAGCGAGACCGCCGGACCGACGCCGTCGCGGGCGCATTCGAGCGCGTGCCGGTCCGCGTCGTCCGACGGCGGCGGGTCGAACGACTCCCGCGCCTCCCGCGCCTCGGCGGCGAGGGCTCTGGCGCGCTCGCCGAACCGCACGTCTTCCGGGTGACGCTCCTCGGCCCCTCGGCCGTCGGTGACGGGGCGGGAGTCCGGTTGGGTCGCGTCGCCGCTCATCTTCGCACCCCCGTCACCCCCACTTGAACTCGACGCCCTTGTCGCCGCGGGGGTGGGTCCACTCGGTGTCGGCGACGACGGCGCAGGTGCCGCACTCGACACAGGGTTGGGTGTCGAGGCTGACGACGCGCTCCTCGGAGCCGTTGGTTCGGACGACCTCCTCGCGGTAACAGCCGCCGCCGAAGTCGACCGCCGAGACGGGACAGGCGGCCACTGCGGCCCCGCTCGCCTCGTAGGACTCGTCGCGGAGCGTGATGTGCGGGTTGCCGATGTCGGTGTCGTAGGTCAGCCCGCCGATGCGGGCTTCGAGGTCCGGCGGCGTCACCGAACTCTCGTCGCGCACTCGCGTCCCCAACTCCTCGGCGATGACCGTCGGAAGCGTGACGTACGGCGTCCGCGTGTCCGGCATCAGCGCCGACAGCGTCGGGACGTTGTAAAGGCGTTCGAGCCGCCCCGAGAGCGCGCGGACGCCGGCGCGGCCGACCGCCGAGGTGAGCACGGTGTCGACCACGTCGGTCACGCTATCGTCCTCGGCGACGCCGCGGAGCAGTTCGTAGCCGCGGGGGCGGAGCTTCTTCATCACGCCCTCGCTCCGGAGTTTGCGGGCGTAGCGCGTCCCCGCCTTCTCCGGTTCGTTGCGCGACTTCGCCTGCGCGTACGCCTCCGCGGCGAGCGCCCCGGCGGTGACGGCGTGGTTCATGCCCTTGATTATCGGCCCCTGCGCCTGCATCTGGCCGGCCGCGTCGCCGACGAGAAGCAGGCGGCCGAAGTGCGGCTCGCGCAGGGCGACCTTCTTCGAGTCGGGCACGAGTTTCGCGCTGTACTCCAGTTCGGTGTAGTCGTCGCCGAGCCACTGCGCGAGCAACGGATGGGTCAGGAGCCCGTCCAGTAGCTCGTGTGGCTCCGCCTGCTCCGCGACGAGGCTGTCGAGGTGGAACACCGTTCCGAGCGACAGCGTGTCGCGGTTCGTGTAGAGGAAGCCGCCGCCGCGGACGCCCTCGAACAGGTCGCCCGAGAACAGGTGGGCCGCGCCCTCGTCGTCCGCCACGTCGAACCGGTCGGCGATGGAGTCTTCCGGCATGTCGACGACGGCCTTGACGCCCTGGAACCATTCGTCGGGTTCGTCCCAGTCCATCAGGCCCGCGTCGCGGGCGAGTTCCGAGTTCACCCCGTCGGCCGCGACGATGATATCGGCCGTTATCGGGTCGAGTTCGTCGAGCGTGACGCCGACGATGCGGCCCTCCTCGCGGAGCAGGCCGTTGACGTGGACGCCCGTCAGGAGGCCGCCGCCGGTCTCGCGGGTCCGCTCGTGGACGCGGTCTTCGAGCCACGAGTCCATCTTCCGCCGGAGGACCGACTCGGACCACTCGGTGTCGTGTTCGTGGAGGTCCGTGAGGTCGAACGACTCCACCTTGTCGCCGGCGATGTTGTGGATGCGGTACTTCGTGATGGGCCGCTCGGCGGCCGCCTCGCGGAACCCCGGAAAGAGGTCGTCGATGGTGTAGGGCGCGGACTCCTCGGCGTAGATGAGCCCGCCCGAGACGTTCTTCGACCCGGCCTCGACGCCGCGTTCGAGGACGAGCGTCTCGATGCCGTAGTTTGCGAACGTCGCGGCCGCGGCCGCGCCGCCGGGACCCGCCCCGACGACGAGCGCCTCGTAGTGTTCGTAGTCGCTCATCGCGACTCACCTCGCTCGTCCGCGGCCGCGCCAGCACCAGCGTCGGGCGTTCCGGCCGGCGGCGTCGATGCCGCGCGCCCCCCGTCGCTGGCGACCGCCGCCTCGAACCGCCCCTCCTTGAGCGCCGACGTCAGCCTCGGCAACACCTCGAACAGGTCGCCCTCGATGAAGTAGTCCGAGAAGTCGCCGATGCGGGCGTCGGGGTCGGTGTTGACGGCGACGATGGTGTCCGACTCGTCCATGCCGACCTTGTGCTGGACCGCGCCGGAGATGCCCGCCGCGACGTAGAGTTTCGGCGCGACGACCTGCCCCGTCTCGCCGATTTGTCTGTCCTCGTGGGTGTACTGCTCGACGTGGCCGTCGAAGTTGAACGACCCCGTGACGATGCCGCGGGTGACGCCGACATCGGCGTCCTCGAACTGGTCGGCGAGGTCCAAGGCGAGTTCGATGCCCTTGGTCGGGTCGTCGCCGATGCCACGACCGACCGCGACGATGACCTCGTGGCCGGTCAGGTCGATACCCTCGTCCAGTCGGTCGAAGTCGGTGACGGTGACGCGGAACCAGTCGTCGTCGAGCGGGGCGTCGTGTTCGACCACGAGCCCCTCGCGCTCGGTGTCGGGTTCGGGTAGGTCGAAGCTCCCCGGGATGACCGACGCGCCCTGCGGGTGGAACTCCCGCGTCGGGTTGTCGATACAGAGGATGGTCGAGTACTCGAAGCCGGAGAAGTCCGGGCGCTTCATGTGGAGGACGCGCTGGAACTCCTTTTTCTCGCCGGCGACGCCGGTCTTGACCGGGTTCGAGATGACTTCCTCGGTGATGTACAGCCCCGAGCAGTCGCTGGCGAGGCCGGAGTCGAGTTCGGCCTGCACGAGCGCCGAGAGGTCCCGGCCGTTGTTCGTCGCCGGGAACAGCACGTACCGCGGCTTGTCGTAGTCGCGCCACGACTCGTCGCGGCCGCCTTCGACCTCGAAGTTCTGGTGGGTGGCCCCCGCGCGGGCCATGTCGCAGAATATCTCGGTATACGGCTTGTGCTGGAAGCGCTCGAGTCTGGCGTCCTCGCGGACGACGACCACGTCCGCGCCGCAGGCGATGACGTCCTCGACGTGCTTCGATACGTCGGAGCCGATGAGGACCGCGACGACGCGCTCGTCGTCAGCGCGAGACTCCGTCTCGCTGGCCTCCGAGCCCTGCTCGGAGACACCGTAGTCGTCGTTGTACGCGTCCATCAGCTCGCGGGCCTTCCCGAGCATCTCCTTGGACACGTCCACGAGTTCGCCCGCCTGCGTCTCGCAGTAGACCCACATGTCGCGGTAGGTCCCCCCGTGGAGCGACCGGACGTGTCGCTTGTCACGGGTCGGATGGTCGAGGTCCGGGTGCCGCTCCTCGGGCGGTCGGTCGTCCACCTCGACTTCCGTGTCTTCCTCGTCGCTTCCCTTCACCGAGTCGATGCGGTTGCTGATGAGCCGCGTTACCGGGTCGCGGTTCTCGCCCGCCTCCTCGCGTTCGAGGAGCGATTCGAGCTCCGAGACCTCCTCGACGTTCTGGAGGATGTTTCCGATTTCTGCGGTGCTCATCGACGCGAGGTCCAGTTCGTCCGCGTCCGCCGGCTCCTCGTCGTCCTCGGAGAACTTCTCGATGCGGCTCTCGATGAGCGCGACGGCCGGCGCGCGGTTCTGCCCGCGGTGTTCGGCCTGTAGAATCTCCTCTAGCTCGCCGAGGTCGTCGATGTCCTTGATGGCGGGGCCGAGCTCCGAAATCTCGTAGTCGCCGGGGTCGAAGTCGGTCACGCTCAGTCACCCCCCGCGGCCGCGGCGTCGCCGCCGTCGCCGTCGCCCACCGCCGACTGCATCGCGGTCAGCACGTCCTGCATAGCTCCCGCGTCGTCGGGGTCGACCATCGTGGCCTCCCGCTCCGCCGGGGCCTTCGGAATCGGGTCGACCGACGAGACGATGGTCGGCGAGCCGTCGAGGCCGATGTAGTCCGGGTCGACGTTGATGTCGGCGTGGTCCCGCACTGTCAGGTGCTCCTCGTAGTTTTCGGCGCGCGCCCGGGTCTCCTCGCGGAGGTCCTTCAGCGTCAGGCGCTCGCCGGCCGTCCGATACGAGGGCTCGAACTCGGGGTCCGCGACGACGAACGCCGGAAGCTCCGTCTCGACGGTCTCTATCTCCTCGATGTCGCCTTCGACCAGTCGCTTGGCGCGCAGGGTCCCCGCCTCCTCGTCGATGTCGAGGGAGATGACGTGGGTGACGAGCGACATGTCGAGACACCAGTTCGTCTGCGGGCCGGTGTGGCCCGTCTCCCCGTCCGCGGTCTTGAACCCGGCGAACACCACGTCCGGTTCGCCGAGCGTCTCGATGCCCGCGCTGAGGGTGATGGCCGTCGCCCACGTGTCGGCGGCCGCCATCTCGCGGTCCGAGACGAGGTGGAGGTCGTCGGCGTACACCGTCTCCATCGCCTCCCGTAACACCTCCTTGTACCCCGGCGGCCCCATGCTCATCACGCTCACTCGCCCGCCGTGTCGAACCCGCGTCTGGAGCGCCGCCTCCAGCGCGAAGCGGTCGTTCGGATTCATCACTGTGGGCGTCTTCCCCCGTTCGAGGTGCCCGTCCTCGTCGAACGATACCTGGCCCTCCCGGAAGTCGGGCACGCCTTTGGTAAGTACCACCATGTGCATTGAGAACACTCTCCAGTTAATGCTAGCTCATATTCATAATAATCTTTTGTACTAGGTGACCGGAACGTCCGCGCCGCTCATCGGCGTCGCCGTCGGCGGTGACTCCCGCAAAAAATCGGGGTTTCTTCCCTCAGATGCGTCCCGCTCGCCCGGGGTCGACGTCGATGGCGTCGACCGGGCAGACGTCGACACAGAGCATGCAGTCGATACACTGGTCTTCGTGGGTCGGTTCGGCCTTGATGTCCGACTCCGGGTGGTCGGGCGTGTCGACCCACGTGAACACGTCCACGGGGCAGTCCTCCAGACAGGCCCCGTCGGCGAGACAGATGTCGAAGTCCACCGCGACGTGCGTGCCGTGGATACCGTGTTTTTCCGGCGGGTCCACCGGTCCCCAGACGGCCACCCCGTTTTCCTCTCCGACCTTCTCCCTGTTTGTCTCGAACTGCGGGTCGATAGCCATGACTCTTAGTGACATATTCCGGTAGAGGCAATAAACTATCCCCCGAACGGGCGAACCGCGGCGGCGCGGCGTGGGAACCGCCCCCGACCCGCACCGTCGCCGCGATTCGCCGTCGACCGCCCTCGACGCGCCCACTCGGTGGGGTGAATAGCCCCCGGCCCGAACCCCCCCGGTATGGATGTGTTCCTCTGGGTCGCGCTCGCCCTCCTGGTCCTCGGCGTCGTCGGGAGCGTACTCCCGCTTCTGCCCGGCGCGCTCCTGTCCGTGCTCGGCGTGGTCGTCTACTGGCTGTCGACCGGCTTTTCGGACCCCGGCCCCATCGCGTTCGTCGGCCTCACTCTCGTCGGCCTCGTCGCGCTCGTCACCGACTACGCCGGCGGGATGGTCGCCGCGCGGTTCGGCGGCGCATCGACCCGAACGTCGATTATCGCCGGCGTCGCCGGCTTCCTGCTCATGTTCCTCATCGGCCCGCTCGGCATCTTCGTCGGCGTCGCGGGCACCGTCTTCGCCCTCGAATACCTCGACCATCAGGACGCCGAAGAGAGCGGTCGGCGCGCCCTCGTCGCCACCGTCGGCGTCCTCGCCACCGCGGCGGTGCAGGCGCTGTTGACGCTCTCGATGCTCGTCGGGTTCGTCCTCGCCGTGGTGGTCTGAGCGTTCCGCCGTTCCGCCCTGACCCGCGGTCGGCCGCGCCGCGGCCGAACTACCGCTCGTCGCGCCGCCGAATCAGCCCCGTCTCCGCGTCGGCGACGACCCGGGCGGGCGCGCCGTCGGCGTCCACCCGAAGCGGCATGACGTACAGGTCGAACGTCCGGTCGGTCGGGAGCGCGTCCAACCCGCAGAGGTTCTCGACAACGAGGAGTCCCGCCCCGAGAATCGCGTGGTGGGCGGGCACGCCGTCGCCACCGGTCGGGTCTGGGCTGAGCGCGTCGATACCGACTGAGAGCCCCTGGTCCGCGCAGGCGCGCGCCGTCTCGGGCGCGAGCGCCGGGTGGTCGGTCATGCGCTCGGTCCCCCACTCGTCCTCCCAGCCGGTTCGGAACACGAGGCAGTCCACGCGCGGTTCGAGGTGTTCGGGAATCGCGTCCGGCCCGATTCGACCGCGGGCCCCCGCGTCTCGGCAGTCGATGGCGCGAGCGGTGAACCGGAGCTCCTCGACCGGGAAGTCGTCGAGCGTCGCGCCGTCCGGTTCGGTGTGGGCGGGGGCGTCGACGTGCGTGCCCGCGTGAGTTCCGAGTTCGAGCCGCGAGACGCGGTAGCCGTCGGCGTCGAACTCGGCGTGGGACTCGACTGTGACCGGCGGGTCGCCGGGGTACGTCGGCATCCCGCTTTCGACGCGGCGAGTGAGGTCGAGGAGAGTCATACGACTCCTTAGCAGGGGGTGGGTAAAACGAGTGTGCGTGTCGAGGCGGCGCTCCTGTCGAGAGCGACTGTCCGTCGCTCAGCTCACTTGTGCGCGAAGTAGACGACCGTCTCGTCGTCGCCGCGGTCGTCGACGCGGACGAAGCCGACGCGCTCGAACTGGACGAGTTCGTCCTCGGGCACGTCGCCGAAGTCGGGCTCGGCGACGCCCGTCACGTCGCCGTCGAGGGTGCGCATGCGGACCGGGACGCCGTCGGTCGGGACCCAGTGAATCACGGGCACGTCGCCCTCGCGGACCACGTCGAGGTCGTCGCCGGTGGCGACAAGCGAGTCGCCTTCGCGGCGGACCGCGCCGAAGCCCTTCAGCCAGACGCGCTCGCCCTCGGCGGGCACGTCGCCCGATTCGAGGCGGACGCCGTCGCCGACGGGGATGTCGCGGGTTCCGCGCTCCTCGAAACTCGGGTGGAGCGGCGGGTGCGCGCTGTCGGGGCCGCCCTCGACGGCGAACGCCTCGCCGTCGCGGACGAGGAAGTAGCGGTCCGTCTCGTCGTCGACGAGGTCGCGGTTGTTCGCGTAAACGGTCGACATCGAGAGGTCGACGTTCGAGGTGGAGGTGCCGAGGCCGACCATCGCGTCCACGATGGCCTGCCCGCGGATGCCGCGGCGACGGAGGCTCTTGATGGTCGGCACGCGCGGGTCGTCCCAGCCTTCGACCTCGCCCGCGTCGATGAGTTCCTTGATGCTCGACGTGGACATCTTCACGTCGTAGGCGTCGACCTGTACGTGGCCCCAGTGGACGACCTCGGGGTAGTCCCAGCCGAAGTAGTCGTAGACGAACTGCTGGCGCTTCGCGGAGTCCTGCAGGTCGATGCCGCGGATGATGTGGGTGACGCCCGTGAGGTGGTCGTCGACGCCCGACTGGAAGTCGAGCATGGGCCAACAGCGGTAGTCGGCCGCCGCCTCGCGCGGGTGCGGGGTGTCGATCATCCGGAAGGCGACCCAGTCGCGGAGCGCGGGGTTCTTGTGCTCGATGTCGGTCCGGACGCGGAGGACCATCTCGCCGGCGGAGAACTCCCCGTTGACCATCGCCGAGAACTCCTCGTGGACGGTCTCTGCGTCCTTCTCGCGGTGCGGACACGCCTCGCCCGCGTTCTTCAGCTCCGAGAAGTCGTCACCGGAACACGAGCAGGTGTACGCGCCGCCGGCGTCGATCAGGTCGCGGGCGTGGTCGTAGTAGGTCTCCAGCCGGTCGGAGGCCCGGAGCACGCGGTCGGGCTCGAACCCGAGGTACTCGATGTCTTCGAGGATCGCGTCGTACGCGTCCAGGTCGGGCCGTTTCGTCTCCGGGTCGGTGTCGTCGAACCGGCAGATGAACTCGCCGTCGTAGCGCTCCTTGTACGTCCCGATGACGGCGGGCATCCGCGCGTGGCCGACGTGCCACGGCCCGTTCGGGTTCGGCGCACAGCGCATCCGGACCTGGTCGTACTCCTCGGCGTTGTCCAGGTCCGGCAGCGTGTGCTGCTCGCCCTCGTCCTCGCTGTCGAGCTCCTCCAGCAGCTCCGGCGCGAGCTCGCCCAGCCGCTCGCGCTTCTCGGCGTGGTCCATCTGGTTGACGCGGCCGCAGACGCCCCCGACCACGCCGGGCACCTCGTCGCCGTGCTCGCGGAAGGCCGGGTTCTCGCCCATCAGTGGGCCCATCACCGCGCCGACGGCGGCGTCGCTCTCGTGCTTGATGGCGTTGAACAGGGCGTGCTTCTCGGCCTCTCGCTCGACCTGCTCGCGTAGCGAATCGTCCATTGGCGTGGCGTACAGCCGGAACCGTCAAAACAGTCGTGATGTTCGACGGCCCCGCTCGTTGGGCGACAGCCTTCATGCGGCCGGCCGCGCGAGGGACGAGAAACACAGCGCCAGCGAACATCGGTCACGAAACGCGAGCGTTTCGTGAGCATCTCGCAGAATCGAGGACTCTGCGGACTCGTCGGGACTCTCCGGTTTCCGAGACATCGGAGCTCGCTGATTTCCGGCGGATGCAGGAGGCTGGGAAGGGTCGAGGGCGGTCCCGTGCCTGTGCGGGGAGAGCACTGAAACGGACGAGAACCTCGGCCCTTTCTGCCTGTATCGACCATAGGTAAGTCACCCGGGAGAGACCCATCGGGAGCTATCGAACTGTTCAGAGAGCCACCAACGACGGTTCGAGAAGACAGCAGACCCCGCGTACTCCATCCACCGCGGAGCCACTCACCGTACCGCATTCACCGGTCGCACCGCAGTTGTCACCGACAGGACTGCAAAGCGCCACTATCGTACCGCAGTCGTCGTCGCACGCACCGCAGTCGTTGCCTCCGTACCGCAACCGCACCGTCGTTCGCACGTAGTGACCGACAGCGCGTCGGTCGACCACCCAGATTCGGAGTGCCGGTCGGGAAGCCGGCACAGCCACGGACACAGTCTGCGTCGTCGGGTCCTCTCACTCGGTCGCGGATTCGGGAAAACGGCGCGTGTTGAACACGCGCTGGGCGACGAGGGCGTCGGACATCTCGCCCGCACGCCACTGCTCGACCCACGTCGCCTCGACGTGGTACTCCTCGGCCTGGCTCTCGAACCGGTCGGCGATGCTCGCCTCGAGCCGGGCCGAGGGGCCGTCGCTCTCGATGATGAGCCCGTACGAGGAGATGACCTGACCGATCTCATCGCGGGACTCTGCGCTGTCCGACGCCTGGGACTCGTACTCGAGGTCGACGACTTCGTCGCTGTACGTCATGCTCGTCACCGACATACCGTGTGTCTCCTCGAGAATCCAGCGCAGTTCGCCGAGGGTGCCCTCGCCGTCCTGGTCCGGTTCCGACTTCTGTACCTGGTTGCCGCCGAGGCACCCGGCGAGTCCCGCCAGGGCCGCAGCCCCACCCGCGAGGACGCTCCGCCGCGTCGTGATGCTGTCCTGTGGCATATCTACTGGTTGCGAGGGAGACCCACTAAAACCGCGGAGGGTTTCGCCCCGCGATACGGCGCTCGACTCAGGAACTGAGTCGCCCGCGAGAAGCTAGTAGCCGCGCTCTATCAGGTAGTCAGCGATGTCGCACAGCAGGTCGCGAGCATCGTTGTCCGGAAGGACTTCGAGCCGTGACTTGCCGCGCTCGACGAGGTCTCGTGCGGTCTGGTTGGCGTACTCGATACTGCCTGCCTCCTCGAGCGTCGCCACCGCGTCGTCGATCTCGGGTTCGGTGACCGCCTCGACGCTGTCGGTGTCGACCAGACCGCCGACGTCGACGCCCTGCTCGCGGGCGTGGACCGTGATGAGCGTCTGCTTGTTCTCGACGAGTTCAGAGCCGCGCTGCTTGCCGAGCTTGTCCGAGGGCACGGTGAGGTCGAGCACGTCGTCCTGTATCTGGAACGCCCGCCCGACGTCGAGGCCGTAGCCGTACAGCGCGTCGACGACCTCCTCGTCCGCCGAGAGCAGTTCGCCGGCGATGGCGGCCGAAGCCGCGTACAGCACCGCCGTCTTCTGCTCGATCATCTCGAGGTACTCGTCCGGGTCCACATCCCGGCGGGTCTCGAAGGAGACGTCGAGGCTCTGGCCCTCGCATATCTTCGTGCAGGTCGACGCCAGCGTGTCGGTAGCTGCGACGACCCGCTCCGGCGGGGCGG